>WASW01060173.1_pt1 | contig 17238 bp, 21 predicted proteins | sample 5698521 | NCBI WGS metagenome assembly WASW01 (sample SAMN11175560, study PRJNA528189) | sponge metagenome | isolation source: marine sponge | host: Leucetta | place: Antarctica: Western Antarctic Peninsula, King George Island | collected 2013-01
TCCCAGGTGAAGCAAGACTCACAGAGCAGGTCCTTCAACGAATGATTGTTGAACGCTTACAAGTCGAATGGGGACAACGTCGCGGCATTTCTATTGATGACGCTTCGCTAAATCAAGCAATGCGTAACTTAGCACAACGCAACCAACTCAATCTTGATGAATTTCGCAGCGCATTACTTCAACAGGGCATTGATTATATCGCCTTTCGCGATCAAATTCGTACCGAGATGGCTATCGGACAGGTAGTAAGGCGTGCTGTGGAGTCCAACATTCAAGTATCACCCAGCGAGATTAACACTCTACTAGAGAGTCAACAGGGGGCTCTAGATACCAATGCAGAATACAGAATTGCACACATTTTAATCCAACTCGCTCAAGACCCCACTCCTAGTGACATTGAAACAGCTAAAACAAAAATCGAATCTCTTCACCACCGTGCTATTGAGGGAGAAAGTTTTACTCAACTCGCTATTGCGAACTCACAAGCTCAAGATGCATTAGAAGGTGGAGATCTTGGCTGGCGCAATAAGAATCAACTTCCTGGAGTATTCTCTCGCCAATTATCAACCATGAAACCAGGGGGCATTAGTGAAACCTTGCGTAGCGGAAGCGGCTTTCACATCTTTAGAATTCTTGATATTCGCGGCAATGATCGCGTTATGGTCAATCAAGTACTCTCTCGTCATATATTAATTCGTACCAATGCTGTACGCAGCGATGAACAAGTCAAACAAGACTTAACATCGCTTCGATCACGCATCATCAATGGTGAAAATTTCGCCGAGCTTGCTCGCGCCCACTCAGAAGACCCAGGCAGTGCCTCTAAAGGCGGAGAACTAGACTGGTCTGATCCAGGTGTATTCGCTCCAGCATTTAGAGATGTTATCGAATCAATTCCAGCAAATGAAATTAGCGAACCATTCAGGACCCAATTTGGCTGGCATATTCTACAAGTTATGGATAAGCGCGAACATGATAACTCTGATGAAGCACGTCGCACTCAAGCACGTGACTTCATCCGCGAACGCAAGCTAAGTGAAGAAACTGAACTATGGCTTCGTCAATTGCGTGATGAGAGCTATGTGGAAAACAGGCTTAACAACCCAGAATCTCTTTAATCAAAATAAACCACACTTGAATGAGCACCCTACCACTCGCCATCACTGCTGGAGAACCCGCTGGAATTGGCTTTGATATTATCCTCCAATCAGCATCTAAACTAACTGACTGTATTGTCATAGCTGATGCACAAGAGCTATTAAATCGCGCCCAACATTTAAATATCGATATTGAGCTTTGTGAACATATCTCAGCAACAACTACTCAACTAAGAGTTAAACATATTCCTGTTGCAGAAAAAGTTGAGTGTGGACGACTTAATGCAAATAACTCAAAATACGTCTTATCTTGTCTAGATGAAGCATTACGAGGAATATCTTCTGGCGAATACTCTGCAATGGTTACCGCACCTTTGCATAAAGGTATTATTAATGATGCCAATATCCCTTTTACTGGGCATACAGAGTATTTAGCAGACCACACTAACTCTGAAGTTGTCATGCTGTTAGTAGCTGATCAGGTTCGAGTTGCTCTAGCGACAACACATTTACCTCTCAGCCAAGTCTCACAAGCTATCACGCCGGAATTACTGAAAAAGATAATCACTATCTTAAACAAAGATTTAATCAGTAAGTTTGGTATTGATAACCCACGCATCGGCGTATGCGGATTAAATCCACACGCTGGGGAACAGGGGCATTTAGGTAGAGAAGAAATTGAGATCATCGAACCAACACTTAATGACCTGAAAAAATCAGGCATTAACGTCACTGGGCCTTTCCCTGCTGATACAATCTTCACACCAAAGCAACTGAAATTAGTTGATGTAGTGCTAGCCATGTATCATGATCAAGGCCTTCCCACATTAAAACATATAGGTTTTGGTAATGCAGTTAACACCACCTTAGGCTTACCGATTGTTCGTACATCTGTAGATCATGGGACTGCACTTGACCTTGCCGGCAGCGGAAAGTCAGATGCAGGCAGTTTACTAGCAGCAGTGAAACTAGCACGCATTCAAGTTAACAGTAAAAAACAACACAAACAAACGTGATTAAAAAGACCCCTGTAATTAAATTACTCTCGATAAGCATTATTCTTAGCACTTCTATTTCTTGCACTGATAATAAGTCACACACCTTAAAAGAGTTCGAGCAGAATGCTTCTATTAAAGTCAAAGAATTGGCAGTCAACCTAAAAAAAGAGCTTAGCGCATCCATGCAAGCTGGCGGACCTGTTGCGGCGGTTAAGACATGCAGAATTAAAGCGCCCGAGATAACCGACAAGCTTAATAATGCCGATAATGTAAAAATCAAACGTACTAGCCTACGACTACGCAATCCCAACAATATCGCCGACACCTGGGAGAAAAATGTTCTCACCTCTTTTGAGAGGAAACTGTCAACTGGCACACCAACTAATGAATTAGTCTATAGCGAAAAAGTCACCACAGGGGACGAAACAACTCTAAGAATGATGCGTGCCATCCCCATGCAACCAGTTTGTCTAAGCTGTCATGGAGACAAGAAAAATATGGGCGAAGATCTTCTCAGCGCATTACAGCAAGATTATCCAAATGATCTTGCCACCGGATTTTCTATTGGTGAAATTCGCGGCGCATTCTCTGCTTCACAAAGCATAAGTAATTAAGGATTATTCATGAGCGCATTACCGCAAGCTTTCTTAGATGCATGGAATCAACGCGAACCGCGTATGATCTTTACTACCGTCAGCAACTCTGGTAAACCTAATGCAGCATGGGTATTATGCGTCAATAAACTGGACGACAAACGGATATTGATTGCTAATAACTTCTTCAGCAAAACCTTAGAAAATATTCACGCGGCTAGCCACGGGTCTTTATTAATGATCGCTCCAGAAAGAGAGGCTTACCAAATAAAAGGGTCACTTGAATACTATACAGACGGACCTATATATACTGAGATGAAAGCCTGGCTAGATCCTAAGTTTGCTGGCGTTGGCGCAGTAATTTTAAACATTGAATCAATTTATTATGGTGCAGAAAAAATTGTCTAACATTATGAAAATATTTTTTGCTTTAAGTATATATCTATTATCTTGTTTAGGTGCTTCAGTTGTTGCTGATGACAACGCGCCCATAACAAGATCCGTCAAACTAACTTCTAGCAACGACTTCACGATATTAGATGACAACACATCGACACTCTCGATTAAACCGCTAAAAGAAAAATTGCGTACTATAGAAAATATGAAAAACACTGAAGCCATTGGCATCAGCTACTTAGGCAAGTTAACCTTATCAGAAAACACAACACCCCTAAATGTATTGCGCGAAATATCTGTGCAGATTTCAAATGGTCTTAATATCGATCTAGCTGTGATTACAAACTCAACCACCTCTCAATCTCTGCAACCTCACGAGTTACTGTTGCTATACCACCCGCAACTCGTCATTACGCTGGCGTTAACAAAAATTGAGGACAGCAGTCAATACACTCTAATTGGCACCTATGCTACCCCTGCTGATAACAAAAAATAAGCTGAAACCCTAGCTACGGAAGAAAAACACTCTCAATCATATTGATGTGCAGCATTATTACCATCACAAGAGGTAGTGAAACTTAACCTCTACCTTCTGTACAATATTGGCGTCTAAACCAATAACAAAAAAAGTATGTCAGCACAATTTACTATTGCCAATTAAAACGACTTATTCTATGTGATAGAACCATTATTCATTGAGGACTTAAAAAGCGTCTATACTAATAGTCTATCCCTAACTAAACGCAAACATCACCTAGTCACCAGCAGTACTGCAAGATTTAATAGATCACTTGTAAAATCTCGATTCTCGCACCTCTGAGTTATACGCCAACACAGCAGTTATCAGCACCATCAACCTATATATTAGAAAATTAAAACAGTAGGTTTCGCTTCACTCACAGTTATTATTTCTTAACCAAAAATAACAAACAACTACAAACTAGCGTTTACTACCAAGCTCACGCGATAGCTTGCTCGCCCTCTCTGTCATTCACAAATCACACCGCATATTATTCTAAATTACTTCGTCCTCTTTATTAAAGCATGCTACTGTAGAAGAATAATTTACATTAACAAACCAATAATATTCATATGCACCGTGCCCGCAAGCGGTTTGGTCAAAATTTTTTAGTCGACCCAACCATTATCCAATCACTTGTTTCTGCTATCGCACCTAAAAATGCAGACAATATATTAGAAATAGGACCGGGGTTAGGCGCACTCACTAAACCACTACTTGCAAAGTTAGATCACCTAGAAGTCGTCGAGCTAGATCGTGATTTAATCAAACAACTACAACAATTAAATTCCAACGAGAAAACAGTCCTTGTTCATCAGTATGATGCATTAAAATTTGATTTCTCTCATACAGAAAAACCTCGCCGTATTGTGGGCAATCTTCCTTACAATATCTCTACACCATTAATATTTCATTTACTTGATCAATTACCTTCAATTGTAGACATGCACTTCATGTTACAAAAGGAAGTCGTTGATAGAATTTGCGCGCCTAGTGGCAGCAGGAATTTTGGTAGATTATCAGCCATGGTGCAATCAAAATGCGTAACACAACCACTAATCGATGTGCCCGCTGAAAGTTTTTCACCAACACCTAAAGTTACCTCCGCATTTGTTCGGTTAACACCTCATAGTCAACGCTTTGTTCCAGTTGAATTAGAAGCGATATTCAAAGACATTGTCAAAGAGTGCTTCTCTCAACCCCGCAAAACACTTACCAATAATTTAAGAAAAATTATCAGCAGCGAGGAAATTGTCTCTACTGGCATCGACCCCTCTATACGACCTCAACAGCTCACTCTGGATAACTTACTAACGCTAGCCAAGTATAGTAAAAAACAGTCTTCGCACTAGACCCGTTTTGCAACAAACATCAGAGATTTTATTGTTTGCCTAAGGCATAATAGAGACATGGAAGATTTAGCCCCCTATAACATTAAAGTTAGTGTTGATACCACATACTTAGAATCTCAGTCAGACACGACAGATGATCGATACGTATTTGCGTACACTGTAACCATTCAGAATAATGGCGATGTCCCTGCCAAGCTACTCACTCGACATTGGGTGATTACAGATTCAAATGGTAAAACACAAGAAGTTCGCGGTGATGGTGTTGTCGGAGAACAGCCTCACCTGAAGCCGGGAGAAGGTTTTCAATATACTAGCGGTACAATGCTGGAAACACCCGTAGGCACGATGCATGGCAGTTATCAAATGCAGGCAGATGATGGTACTCAATTTGATGCAGAAATAGAGTTATTTACTTTATCCGCGCCTCGCGTACTACATTAGACTTCTGATTTACAAACAAGTTTTGCCTACCTATGTCTGTCTACGCAATTGGCGATATTCAAGGTTGTTTCAGCGAACTTGAACAACTATTAGATAAAATTAACTTTAACTCTAATGCAGACCAGCTTTGGTTTGTCGGTGACTTAGTTAATCGTGGACCACAATCGCTTGAGACCATTCAATTTGTTCGTGCGTTGGGGGATTCTGCAAAGTTTGTATTAGGAAATCATGACATTCACTTAATCGCATGTCATGCAGGCGTACAGATCTGCAAATCCAAAAGCTCGCTTAATCAAATTTTGCATCATCAAGAAGCCGATGAGATTATTAATTGGCTACGTTTTCAACCCTTACTACATCATGATTCAAAGCTAAATTGGTTAATGGTGCATGCCGGACTAATTCCGCAATGGGATTTAGCCACTGCCCAAACATGTGCAGTCGAAATTGAAACTGAGTTAAGAAGTGCACACTATGCACAATTTCTTAAGCACGCCTATGGTGACACCCCAAATCAATGGGATTTGCAATTACCCAAACATGATCGTTGGCGAGTCATCTTGAATGCTTTCACTCGCCTACGTTTATGCGATAAACAAGGCAGAATGGATTTTAGTTACAAGGGCATGCTCGGTAAACAAGAGAAACATTTACTTGCGTGGTTTGATGTTCCCAGAAAATCTGAAGATTTAAATATTATATTCGGACACTGGTCTGCTTTAGGCTTAAAACAAGCAGACAATCTGCTCGGCTTAGATACGGGTTGTTTATGGGGAAGTCAACTAACTGCTGCTCGTATTGACTGCAACCCTGTCACACTCCATCAAATTGACTGTATCGCAAAAAAGAAAATTACTGCCGACGGGTAAAAAACTTAAAAATCATATTATGCAGATTTTTTTCATCCGCTTGATATGACTGCTCTCGAGCCAACTTCCATTCAGATAGATCTACCTCAGGAAAAAATCGATCTCCATCCACTTTCACCTCGACATAAGTAATATAAAGCTCCTCAGCAAGACTCATAGATTGTCGATATATGTCTGCTCCACCAATAATAAATAGCTTTTCTTCATTGCTAGCCAATGCCAGTCCATCTTCTAAACTTGCGACAACATCACAACCCTCACAAGCTAGCTCAGAATCACGTGTCACAATAATATTTTGGCGACCAGGCAATGGTTTTATTTTAAGCGACTGATAAGTCTTCCTTCCCATTAGTACCGGCGAACCCAAAGTAGTTCGCTTAAAGTACTGCAAATCTGCAGGGCAATACCAAGGAATGGTATTGCCTGCACCGATGACATTATCCTCCGCCACCGCAACAATCATCGCTATCTTCGTCATACTGCGATAGGCGCAGAAATATGTGGGTGTGACTGATATTCCTTTAATTCAAAATCATCATACTTGAAATCAAAAATTGAATTCACTTTCCGCGTCACTTCCAAAGATGGCAACTCATATGGTTCTCTTTGCAACTGCAACTTAGCTTGTTCAATATGATTTTTATACACATGCACATCACCAAATGTATGAACAAACTCACCCACTTCTAACTCTACAACATGAGCTATCATAGTTAACAGTAATGCATAGGAAGCAATATTAAACGGCACACCCAAGAATACGTCGGCACTACGTTGATATAACTGGCAGGATAATTTCCCTTGTGCCACGTAGAACTGAAACATAGTATGACAAGGTGGTAATGCCATTTTATCTATCTCGCCCACATTCCACGCACTAACAATATGCCGGCGCGAATGCGGATTATTTTTTATCTGTTCAATTAAACCACTAAGCTGATCCACTGAATCTCCATTTGCCGTCGGCCATGCACGCCATTGCGCACCATAGACTGGGCCCAACTCACCTTGTTCATCCGCCCACTCATTCCAAATATTCACGCCTACTTCTTGCAAAGATTTCACATTAGTATCTCCACGCAAAAACCAAAGTAATTCATGAATAATAGACTTGGTATGAAGCTTCTTTGTGGTAACTAAAGGGAACCCTTCGCTCAAATCAAAGCGCATCTGATAACCAAATGTAGAAATAGTACCTGTGCCTGTTCTATCCTGCTGTTCAACACCATTTTTCAGCACGTGTTCAAGTAACGTTAAATACTGTTTCATACTTTTTTCTCAAATAAATTTTTACTCGCCAACCACAACAATAGAAATCCTGCTGCAATCATTGGCACACTAAGCAACTGCCCCATTGTCATCCAGTCAAATGCGATAAAACCAAGATGGTCATCAGGCTGACGTGCAAATTCAATAATGAATCGAAATGCGCCATATAAAATTAGAAACCATCCAGAAACAGAACCCGTTGCTCGCGGCTTCGCTGAATACAACCATAAAATAATAAACATCACTATGCCTTCCAGCATAGCCTGATATAACTGCGATGGATGTCGGACCAAGTTATCAACCTGTGGAAATATCATCCCCCAAGCAACATCGGTAGGTCGCCCCCATAACTCACCATTAATGAAGTTACCGATTCTACCAAACCCTAAACCTAACGGCACCAATGGCGCAATAAAATCACCTAAGCAAAAGAACCCCCAATTTCTTTTTCTTTGATATAGCCAAGTAGCAGTAAGCACACCGATGAGACCGCCATGAAAGCTCATCCCTCCTTCCCAGATTTTAAATAAATAAAGAGGATTTGCTAAAAAATGATCAAAGTTATAAAAAATGACCGAGCCGACTCGTCCACCAATTATCACACCCAGCACTGCATAAAATAAAAAATCGCTTATTTGGTCCGGATGAATAAAACTTCCAGGTTTGCGTGCACGCTTAGTCCCTAAATACCAGAACGCCGCAAAACCGCATAAATACATCAGTCCGTACCATCTCACAGCGAGAGGGCCAAGTTGAAAGATGATAGGGTCGAATTGAGGATGGATTAACATAGCCTGAATATTAGCATGCCGAATTAATATGTTTTAGTCGTATACACCTTTGGCGCTAGATACATTAATTTTGCAGATCGTTATAGTGAAAATTCAAATAAATTGAGCATAGCCATGTCTAAAAATCATCTAGTCAATGAAACCAGCCCTTACCTATTACAGCATGCTGATAATCCAGTGGGATGGTATCCATGGGGTCCCGAAGCATTACAAAAAGCTCAACAAGAAAATAAACCTATTTTATTATCCATTGGCTATTCCGCATGTCATTGGTGCCACGTCATGGCACACGAGTCTTTTGAAGATGAACAAACTGCAGCGCTAATGAATGAGCTATTTATCAATATTAAAGTTGACCGTGAAGAACGCCCCGACATAGACAAAATTTATCAGACAGCTCAATTCCTGCTCACACAACGCACGGGTGGGTGGCCGTTAGCCATGTTCCTAGCGCCAGATGACCATATTCCTTTTTTTGGCGGAACCTATTTCCCTAATCAAGCACGTCACGGATTACCCGCATTCAACGATTTATTACAGCACCTTGCAAAAACGCATCAAGACAAGCCAAGTGAGATTGCTAAACAGAACCGATCTTTACAAGAGGTACTTAAACAGATATATCAATCCACTCATGCGCCAGTGTCTCTAGACAACAGCGTTCTTCAGGCAGCAAAAGATCAATTGCTTGAGTCATTCGACGACCAACACGGCGGCTTTGGTAAAGCCCCAAAATTTCCGCACCCCTCAAGCATAGAATTTCTATTACGTTATTGGCATCTTAGCAAGCAACTAGACAAAGAAGATAAACAGGCGTTACACCCTGCGGTATATACATTAGAGAGAATGGCCAGTGGTGGTTTATTTGATCATGTCAGCGGCGGATTCTGTCGTTATTCAGTTGATGAATATTGGATGATCCCTCATTTTGAAAAAATGCTTTACGACAATGGCCCACTACTTAATTTATACAGCCAAGCTTTTCAAGCAACAAACAACAACAACACTTTCAAAACAGCTGCAGTAGAAACAGCACAATGGATAATGTGTAACATGCAGTCGCATGAAGGCGGATACTACTCTTCATTGGATGCTGATTCTGAAGGAGTAGAAGGGAAATTTTATGCTTGGGAACAGCAGCAATTAGAAGCTTTATTAACCGAGCAAGAATACGCACTTGTGAATCTTCGTTTTGGTATTGACCGTGGTCCAAACTTTGAAGACATATATCATCTACACGAATTCACCAGCTTAAAAGAATGTGCGCAAGAGCTATCTTTGGAAGTTACCCAATGTGACACCTTATGGCAACAAGCGCGAGAAAAATTACATACACATAGAATCACACGAGTATCTCCAGGCAGAGATGAAAAAATCCTCACGAGCTGGAATGCGCTAATGATTAAAGGCATGTTGACAGCAAGTCGGATTTTCAACAATAAGGAATACTTTTCTTCTGCACAACGCTCTCTGCAATTCATACACACCGAGATGTATAAAGATGGTCGCCTATTTGCTACCTATAAAGATGGAAAAGCACATCTCAATGCTTACTTAGATGATTATGCTTTTTTACTTGATGCCATCATCGAATATTTACAAACACACTGGAATAATCATTACTTAGAGTTTGCAGTAGAACTAGCCGAAGTATTATTAACCCAATTTGAAGATACTGAGCATGGTGGCTTTTATTTTACTGCCAATGATCACGAATCATTAATACAAAGACCCAAAGTTACTTCTGACGAAGCCACACCTTCTGGTAATGGTATCGCTGCTTCTGCACTACTGAGGCTGGGTTATTTACTGACAGAACCTAGATATCTAGAAGCGGCAGAACGCACGCTAGAATATTCAAGCCAACAAATTACTAGCACACCAATGGCTCATGCTTCTTTGCTACGTTGTAGTGAAGAAATTAGTAATCCTCCTACAACGATTATCATTCGAGGCAACAGTGATGCGTTAGAGAAATGGCAACAGACTTGTCAGCAACAATTCAATCCTCGAAGAATGACCTTTGCTATACCGAATGATGCAAAAAATTTACCTGAAGCATTGAAAAATAAATTCTCTGATAATGGAGAGACATTAGCATATATATGCCGAGGGACAAGTTGCCAAGCGCCAATTAATCACATTACACAATTAAGTAAAGCACTAGACAACCTTGACTCCAATGATGAAAATTAACCTAGTGCTTTTAAAGCAGCATCGTAATCAGGCTCATCAGAAATTTCACCAACAAGCTGTGTATAGATAACATCATTGTCTGCGTCTAACACAACTACTGCGCGTGCAGTAATTCCAGCTAGCGGTCCATCCTGTATTAGCACACCATAATCATTAGCGAAGTTTTGATTATGCATCATCGATAATGTAATAACATTTTCTACATTCTCGCTGGTGCAGAATCTTGACATGGCAAATGGAAGATCGGCTGCAAAGTCAGCAAATTTTTTGGTTGATATTGCACATACCGGCGTATCCAGACTTGGAACAATATTAATTAATTTCTTCTTACCAACATACTCATCTAGATCTATATTATTAAGATCTTTATCGACTAGTTGAAAGCCAGGGGCTTTCGATCCTATCGCTGGCAAATCTCCATTAGTATGAATCTCATTTCCTTGTAACGTAATTATTGCCATTTACTCCCCCAAAATTATATTAATAAAAGCGTGTGTTTATTCGCTGCTATTTGACGTTTGATCATTATACTCATCCAACGTCATTTTACCCTCAATTACATGACTCTCAGCGACTTTAATTTTAATAATCCAGCCTTTTTCGTATGGAGATTCATTGATCAATTCAGGTTCATCAGCCAGTTGATTATTCACTTCAAGGATTTCTCCATCAACTGGACAGATTACATCCGATGCGGACTTTACCGACTCAACGACCAAACATGCTTCGCCTGCTTGTGTATTGACACCTAATTCAGGTAAGTCTACAAACACGATATCGCCTAGCTGTTCTTGAGCAAAGTCTGTAACACCTAAAGTAAATACATGTCCATTTTGTGGATCTAGCCACACATGGCTTTGAGTGTAAATTTTATCTGACATATTCAAGCTCGTATTTAACTATTGCAGTTTTGTCCTCTCACTAGCCAGCAATGATATAATACAAACTATCTATAACTGAACAAAAAACTATGCGTATTTTAAACCTTGTTAGTTTATGTATTATATGCGGCTTAGCGCTTATTGCTTGCAGCCAACCTACTATAGACCCTATCGTAATTGAGCAGTCGTGGATACGCGAAGCGCCTCCTGGCGCCACTGCAATGGCTGGTTATATGCGTATTACCAATAATTCTGAAAATAATATAATTCTAAATAGCGTCAGTAGCTCAGCTTTCAAAGCAATTGAATTCCATCGTAGCATCGAAAAAAATGGCGTCTATAAAATGGAACCTCACCTGCACTTACATATTGCTGCCAATACAACCTTCGAATTAAAACCAGGTGATTACCACTTAATGATGTTCAGCCCAACCAGCGCACTAAAAGAAGGCAACAGTGTCGATGTAGAATTAGCCTTTAGCCAAGAACAGATTGTGAGCACCACCATTCCTGTAAGAAAAGCACAATATTGAATGGTAACTAACAACCATTCAATTATTTTTTAAGCTCACATGCATCATGACGATCAAGGCATATTAACGACTGCTATTGAATTAATATTCACGCTAGAACCAGAGCTAGTTGAGATTGTTTTATTATCTCTCAAGGTGAGTATCACCGCTGTGGTGCTAGCGACACTAATATCGATTCCGCTTGGTACATTCCTTGGGGCTTATCGTTTTAAAGGTCGTGATTTTATTACTGGTATCGTTAACGCCTTAATGGGGTTGCCTCCGGTTGTTGTAGGCCTCGCCTTATATCTCCTGCTCTCACGCACCGGTCCACTAGGCGATCTGGAACTTCTATTCACCTCGAGTGCCATGATAATTGCTCAATGCATATTAATCACGCCCATCATAAGTTCATTAACGCAACAAACTATCGAAGACTTATACAACCAACATAAATTGCAATTCAAAGCATTAGGTGCACCCACAGCTATAACGTTATTACCACTACTTCGTGATGCTCGCACTAGTCTCTTCACTGCTATTCTTGCAGGCTTTGGTCGCGCTTCTGCAGAAGTTGGCGCAGTATTAATTGTCGGTGGAAATATAAATCACCTTACACGTGTCATGACTACTACTATCGCACTAGAAACTAGTAAAGGTAATTTAGAGTTAGCTATGGCGTTAGGCATCATTCTATTAGTAATCTCGTTCACTATTACTAGTCTCATGATAATTGTGCGCAAAACTCAAGCCAGCCACTAAAACATGCCATCTAATAATCCATTTCTTCCTCTTATTGCCAAGGACATTACTTACGAGGTGAAGGGAGCAAAGCTCATAAAAGGCATCAGCCTAGAAGTAAGCTCTGGTGGAACAACCATTATTTTAGGACATAATGGATCCGGCAAGAGTTTACTGCTAAAGCTACTACATGGAGTCATCACACCTAGCTCTGGTCGAATTGCTTGGAATAATCGCACACCCGTCGCCAACCAGTACTGGCGTACTTTTTTACTGCAAACGCCAACATTTTTTAAGCACACAGTGCAATACAACATTGAGTTTGTTTTACGCGTTGCAGGCATTCCTGCCAACAAACATAAATCAAGATGCCATCAAGCATTAGAAATATGTGGTCTCGCTAATCTAAGCAATCGAAATACTTATTCTCTTTCCGGAGGTGAGCTGCAAAAACTCTCTTTAGCAAGAGCGTGGGTACTCAACCCTAGTGTTGTTTTATTAGATGAGCCCACTGTCGCACTAGACCCACCTTCTGCGCTTGGATTTGAAAACATTATCCATCAGTTCAAACAGTCGGGCACAAAAGTCATTATGACTACTCATGATTTATCTCAAGCGAAAAGGCTTGCTGATGAGATTGTCTTTATTGATGCGGGGAAAGTGATTGAACAGTCACAAGCTGAAAAATTCTTTTCTGGACCTCAGTCCAGTCAAGCACAAAACTTTATTAGCGGGGAACTAATTTAACTTTTGCGCTTGATTTACTAACTAAGCAGACTGTTTACTCAGCGCGCGCTGTCACTTCTAATAAGTGATAACCAAACTGAGTTTTAACAGGACCCTGCACTTCATTAAGAGGCGCACTGAAAACAACCTCATCAAATTCCTTAACCATCATACCCGGACTAAACTCACCTAAGTCACCGCCAGATGAACCTGATGGACACTTTGAGTGCTCCTTAGCAACGTCACCAAAATCTGTGCCGCCAGTAATTTTATCTTTCAATTGATTACATTGTTCTTCGCTATCTACCAAGATATGTCTTGCTGTCGCTTTTGCCATAATAATTTCCTAAATTAGTTAAATATTTCTTACTCTGCTGCTGGCGCTTCTTCAGCCGCAGCCTCTTCTACAGGAGTAGCCTTAGGCTCAGCAACCTGCACTAAACCCAGCATCAACCAAAACTTTAGCTTTATCATCACCATTGATGTATTTCTTGGCTTTGCTCATAACAGCGTAACGGCCTGATTTTTTCTCGAAAATTGTATTCTCGCCGACTGATTTTATTTCTTTCATGTAATTTCCTAAGTTTGTGGAATTTCAATATAAAGGGGTAATTCAATGGCTGCTGATTCTAGCCGATTCTAGCGGGACTATTCTAGTTAGATAAGCTAGCCAACCCTGAATATTTGTAACGCAATCTGCTAGTAATTATAGAGGTGCACCCAATGCTTGGCGCATAAACATCATCTTCAACGGTAGTGCTTTATCTGCCATATTTACGCCTATTGATCGCATTTGTTTCACTAACGGACGCTCTTCTCTAAATAAGGTATCAATCATCTCTAACGATCGTTGCATTAGCGCGTTTTCGCTTTTACGTGCACGCTCATACTGTCGTAACACACGCTCACTTCCCAGAGGTCGATCTGAATTTTGCAATAAAGCACTTAAGTATGCGAGATCAGCCAGGCCTAAATTAAGTCCTAAACCCGCTAATGGGTGTACTGTATGTGCCGCATCACCTAGAAGAACCACCCGATGATCAATATATTGTGTCGCTTGCGCACCGAGCAAAGGAAAAGATTTTCGCTCAGAAGCTAAGGTAATATTTCCTAGCTTATGTTGAAACGCATTGCTTAGCTGCTGACTAAATTCAGCATTATCTAATATCATCAATTCGTGACATTTTTGCTCTGGAACACTCCATACGATAGAACAAGTATTCTCCTCTAAAGGAAGCAAAGCCAATGGGCCATATTCAGTAAAACATTGCCATGCAGTTTTCTGGTGGTCTAGTTCGGTGTCGACTGTACACACTAAACCCAGCTGCTGATAATGAGTGCGAGTACTACTAACGCCAATACAGTCGCGCACTTTAGATTGTTGACCATCGGCTCCAATAATAAGTTGCCCCGTCAGACGAAGCCGATTATCCAACTCAACCAACATCGAGGAATCAGAGATCGCGGATAATTCGCACAGGGCATTATTGCTGAATTGGGTGATACCGGAATTCTTATTTGCCGCATTATTTAATGCGGTTAGCAACACTTGGTTCTCAACAATTGAACCCAATGATGAATGCGCAGTATCACTCGCATTAAAATTTATTTGCGCATCACCACCTTGCTCCCATACATGCATAGACTGATACGGAAAAGCTCGCATCGCGAGCACATCGCTCCATACATCTATCTGTGACAACAGCTCAATACTTGCTAAATTGATCGCGCTAACGCGCAAACCATAAGCATCATCTTTCTGCCAAGGAGCGTGCTGCGTATTATCAATGATAGCTATACGATGAAACTGTTGGCTCAACTTGCACGCTGCGGCAACACCGACTGCGCCACCACCAACGATAACGACATCAAAATCTGTCACCGTACTAACCATGATCTTTTATCTTGGTATCACTCATAAAATGACGCAATCCTAAGTTACGCCTAAGCACTCCTCGTTGTAGTGCTGGCACACTGCTAATAATTCGCACACCGATACCTCGCAACATTTTTGCAGGCCACGCTTGCGGAGCAAATACTCGTGTTAAACCATCCGTTAACTTAATCACATGATCCCGATCTGGTGCACGCTTTTTCTCATATTCATTAAGCATCGCATCAAAATTACGGGGATTAAAATCGGCCTTAGTCAGCATCTGCGTCAAGGTGTGGACATCGCGTAAACCCAGATTAAAACCTTGCGCCGCTACCGGATGCACAGTTTGCGCAGCGTTTCCAATCAGTACTGCATGCGGCCCTGTAAGTTTATTACTTGTAGTTAACGACAATGGGTACGCACTACGCCTACCTACTTCTAAGAATTTTCCTAAACGATAGCCGAATGCTTTCTGCAAACTTTGTAGAAACATTTGATCATTCATTTGCAAATACTGCTCAGCATTACCTTCTGCCTGCGTCCAAATCAAAGCACAACAGTTATCTTGAATGGGCAAGACTGCTAATGGACCGTGCTGCGTAAAGCGTTCATAAGCAATATTCTGATGCGCTTTTTGCGTTTTTACATTAGTGATGATGGCAGACTGCTGATAACTTTTATACTCAACATCAATATCTAGCAAAGATCTGACTTTAGAGTTACCTCCATCTGACCCCACTAATAGAGATGTAGTAAAACTTACTTGCTCACCATTATGATTTACTTTTATCTCGTAACCAGATGAATTAATTTGAGCAGACTCTAACGATGCAGGAGATAATATTTTTATATTCGCCAGCTGAGCAACTTGCTCACTTAGCGTTGTAATCAAATGATGGTTTGGCACCATATAACCGATCGGTGAAATACCATGTTGGTTAGCATCAATACGCGCACCACCAAAGTTTCCTTGCTCGGATACATCTAATCTTTGTATTGATGTAGCAGCAGTAGCAATTTTTTGCCAAACCCCTGTTTGCATGAACATCTGTTCAGAACTGCGCGTCAAACCTGTTGTGCGTAAATCCAACACATTAGCGTGCAAAGGCGCTGCTTCATTTTGTTCAAGCAGTAATACTGAACATGGGCTTTTCGCTAGTGCAACGGCTAACGACATGCCCACTAGGCCTCCGCCAACAATAACAATATCAAATGATGAATGGGATGTTGTCATAAAACTATTTATGATTTTCTTTTACGCAGACGCCATGAATGCTTCAATCGCATCCGCTTCTTTCACCAAGGCTTGTGTTAGCACTTCGTTACCATTGCGTGTGACTCTGACGTCATCTTCAATACGAATACCAATATCCCAATAGCGTTTTGGTACGCCACGAGATTTAGCCGGTATATAAATACCTGGCTCTACCGTTAGCACCATGCCTGGCTCGAACAGCCGCCATTGCTCTTCAATTTTATAGTCACCAACATCATGCACATCTAAACCTAACCAATGACCTGTTCTATGCATGTAGAATCGGCGATATTCCCCATCTTTAATTAATTGTGAAGGACGCCCTTTCAATAAACCTAACTTAACCAGACCCTTTGTTAATACTTTTACAGCGGCTTCATGTGGGTCATTCCAATGGTTACCCGGTTGTACAGCAGCAATCGCAGCCAATTGCGCGTCTAACACCAAGTTATACAATTCTAGCTGTGGCTCACTAAACACACCGTTAACGGGAAATGTTCTGGTGATATCACTGGCATAACCTTGGTACTCGGCACCAGCATCAATCAATAACAATTCACCATCATTAAGCACATCTTTATTATCGGTGTAATGCAATATACATCCATTATCTCCTCCACCGACTATTGATGGATAAGCCGTGTCGCAGCCAGCCTTTTTAAACTCATACAATAATTCTGCTTCAACCTGATATTCATACATACCCGGCTGACAGTACTTCATGG
>WASW01054420.1_pt1 | contig 17212 bp, 15 predicted proteins | sample 5698521 | NCBI WGS metagenome assembly WASW01 (sample SAMN11175560, study PRJNA528189) | sponge metagenome | isolation source: marine sponge | host: Leucetta | place: Antarctica: Western Antarctic Peninsula, King George Island | collected 2013-01
CGGTTCATTTTTCTCTCCTCGTCGCTCTAGCAGGTAAAATTCCATTTCTACCGCAACGACTGGAGTGAATTTGAGATCAGCAAACCGGGCCAAAACCTGATGGAGCACGTTCCTCGCATTCGCATAAAAAAGATTCTCCTCTTGATCATACATTGTCAATAAGAGCTGACCGGATAAAGGTTCTTTCCAAGGGACGGGTTTCAAAGATCCAGGGATCGGGCGACAGAGTTGATCGGCATCGCCTATCTCCAATGAAAGCCCGGTGGCCTCAACCGAATGGCCGGTGATGTCCAGAGCAAAGGTCGAACCGGGAAGCAAAATTCCTTCCTGATAGACTTTGAGCAGTTCTTTTCGAGCAATCCTTTTGCCACGGAAAATCCCGTTGGTGTCCAGGATCAACAAATCGATATTTTCAACTTCAGGAAACTCAGATAGGAATTTTTTGGCTTCCGAGACATTGAGCGGTGTTGGCATCATTCTTTATCAAAGAAGGTTTGATATTTAGTAGCAAAACTTATTAATTATGGTAACATTGTCAAGATGCCTTTTTAAATTTTGCGATCAAGCAATCTTTCATAGTAACCTTTATCTGATTTGAGGAAGTACCAATTAGTGGAATCTCTTAAAAAATGGCTCAAGCAACATCGTATCTCTGAGGTCGAGTGCATCATTCCTGATTTAACCGGTATCCAACGGGGAAAAATCATGCCTGCTGCCAAGTTTACGAAAGAAAACGGGATCCGCATCCCTGAATCGATTTTCACCCAGACCGTCACAGGCGATTGGCCGGATGATCAAACGCTTGTGGGGCCAGAAGAATTTGATATGCTTTTACGCCCTGATAGTGAGACGATCCGGGTTGTCCCCTGGGCTAAAAAACCGAGAGCACAGATTATCCATGACTGTTATAATCAGGAAGGGGAATTGGTTGATTTTGCCCCTCGAAGTATTTTGAAGAAAATTATAAAACTTTATGAAGACAAAGGCTGGCAACCAATCGTTGCCCCAGAGCTTGAGTTTTTTCTGACAAAAATCAACACCGATCCGGATTACCCGCTCGAACCGCCTATCGGGAGATCTGGACGGCAGGAAGTGGCGCGTCAACCCTATGGGATTGAAGCGTTGGATGAATTCAATTATCTTTACGAGGATATCTACAAATACTGCGAGGCTCAAAATCTGGATATTGACACGTTGATCCATGAAGAAGGAGCCGCTCAGTTGGAAATCAATTTCCTCCATGGCAAGCCTTTGAACCTCGCGGATCAAGTTTTTTTATTCAAACGAACGGTACGGGAAGCGGCTTTGGGGCATCAAATGTATGCCACTTTCATGGCAAAACCGATGGAAAATGAGGTCGGGAGTTCGATGCACATCCATCAAAGCATTCTTGATAAAAAGACCAAGCAAAATATTTTTATCAATAAACAAGGAAAATACAGCAAGTCTTTCTTTTTTTACTTGGGAGGGTTGCAGAAATACTTGCCAGTGTCGATGCCATTTTTTGCGCCCAATGTGAATTCTTACCGAAGATTTGCCCGCGATATGGCGTCTCCGATCAATATGCAGTGGGGGTACGACAATCGCACGGTGGGATTGCGGATTCCCTTCTCAACCCCAGAAGCGACCCGTGTCGAGAACAGAGTCGCCGGTGCTGACGCCAATCCCTACCTTGCGATTGCTTTAACGTTGGCCTGCGGGTATCTGGGGATGGAAGAAAAACTGGAACCGACTCCGCCTTTCAAAGGCAATGCCCATGAGTTACCTTATGGTTTGCCAAGAACACTCCATGAATCTTTGCGTCAATTGAAAAATAGCCAAACTTTGCAAGATATTTTAGGGGAACGGTTTATTCGGATGTATATCGCTGTTAAGGAAAAAGAATATGAAACTTATTTTCGTGTGATCAGCCCTTGGGAGCGAGAGTTTCTTTTGCTAAATGTCTAATTAAGAGCTTTCAATGAGAACGACAAGCGAATACCAGAAAATCGATGCGTCTCACAATTTGCATCCCTTTACCGATTATAAAGATTTAAACAAAAAAGGGAGCCGAGTGATTACCCATGCAGAAGGGGTTTATTTATGGGATTCAGAGGGCAATAAAATCCTGGATGGGATGGCGGGGCTTTGGTGCTGCAACTTGGGTTATGGGCGGAAAGAACTCGCTGATGCGGCCTATCAACAAATGACGTCGCTGCCTTATTACAATCTCTTTTTCCAAACAACCCACCCTCCCGCAGTTGAATTGTCAAGGCTGCTCAGTGAAGTCACTCCTGAACAATTCAACCATGTATTTTTTACGGGTTCTGGTTCCGAAGCAAATGACACGGTGGTGCGAATTGTGCGGCGTTACTGGGATTTAAAAGGGAAACCCGACAAAACGATCATTATCAGCCGAGAAAATGCTTATCATGGCAGCACGATGGCCGCCGCCAGCCTTGGTGGGATGAAACCGATGCACGCTCAGGGAGGCTTGCCGATCCCCGATATTGTGCACATTCGACAACCTTACTGGTTCAAGGAAGGGCGGGATGCCACTCCGGAAGAATTCGGCCTGATTGCCGCTCAAGCGTTGGAAACAAAAATCAACGAATTGGGAGAAAACCGCGTGGGGGCTTTTATCGGTGAACCCGTTCAAGGAGCGGGAGGGGTGATCATCCCTCCTGAGACTTATTGGCCTGAAATTCAACGCATCTGTGATAAATATGGAATTTTACTGATTGCCGATGAGGTGATCTGTGGATTTGGGCGGTTGGGTCGCTGGTTCGGCAGTGATCATTTTCAAATCAAAGCGGATTTGATGGCCATTGCCAAAGGAATTTCTTCGGGCTATCTTCCCATCGGAGGCGTGATGGTCTCTGATCGTGTGGCCGATGTCTTGATCGGTGAGGGCGGGGAATTCCATCATGGGTTCACATATTCCGGGCACCCCGTTGCTTGTGTGGTCGCCTCAGAAAATATCCGAATTTTGAGAGAAGAAAAGATCATTGAAAATGTCCATGATCAGACAGCGCCTTATCTGAAAAAGCGTTGGAAAGAACTGGAAAATCACCCCCTGGTCGGTGAAGCGCGCAGTTTAGGGTTTATCGGGGCGTTGGAATTGGTTAAAAACAAAGAGACTCAAGAAAGGTTTCCTGAAGCGGATGGCGTGGGTTCGCTTTGTCGAAGTGCTTGTTTTGAATCAGGGTTAGTGATGAGATCGGTGGGAGACACGATGGTTATTTCGCCTGCTTTAATATTTAACAATGCTCAAATTGATGAATTGGTTACTTTGGCACGAAAAAGTCTTGATTTAACTTTGGAAAAACTGCAAATGAAGCAATCGTAATTTATTTCATTTTATCTCAACAATGGAGGAAAGATGTATAAAAAAATGCTCAAAAGCCTGTTTCTGATGGGAACAGCTATCGTGCTGACTTTCAGCATGACCAATGCCGCAGAAGAAAAAAAGCTCTATGTCTATAACTGGTCGGATTATATTGCTGAAGACACCATTGCTAAGTTTGAAAAAGAAACGGGCATCAAGGTGACCTATGATGTTTTTGACAGTAATGAAGTCTTGGAAGCGAAATTACTGGCTGGAAAAACGGGCTTCGATCTCGTCGTTCCTTCCTCGACCTTCCTGGCAAGACAAATCAAAGCGGGGATTTTTCAAAAATTGGATCGCAGCAAATTGCCCAACTGGAAAAATTTGGACATGGCAATGATGGAAACCTTGAAAATCGTCGATCCCGACAACCTCCATTCAATCCCTTACCTTTGGGGAACCACCGGCATTGGTGTCAATGTCGGCAAATTAAAAAAGATTTTGGGAGAGTCGGTGGCTTTGAATTCTTGGGATCTTCTCTTCAAGCCAGAAATTGTTTCTAAATTGGCCTCCTGTGGTGTCTCTCTGCTGGATGCTCCTTCAGAGGCTCTCCCGGCCGCTTTGCACTATCTTGGAAAAAACCCCAATAGCCGCGTCGCGTCAGATTATACAAAATTAGCTCAACCCTTGATGGAGAAAATACGACCCCACATCACGTATTTTCATTCTTCCAAATATATCAATGATTTGGCCAATGGGGATACTTGTATTGCGATGGGATGGTCTGGAGATGTGATTCAAGCCGCGGATCGTGCGACTGAGGCGAAAAATGGAGTCGAAATCCTTTATATTATTCCTAAAGAAGGGGCGGGAATGTGGTTTGACATGCTCGCGATTCCAAGTGATGCCAATCACCCAGACAATGCTCATAAATTTTTGGATTTCTTGATGAGGCCGGAAATCATTGCTGAAATTTCGAATTATGTTGCCTACGCTAATGGCAACAGTGCCTCTTACAGTTTAGTTGATAAAGAAGTGAGAGAAGACACGAGCATCTACCCAGATGCAGAAACCAAAGCCAAGCTATACCCCTTTGAAGTCACTTCTCCCAAAATTGATCGAGTCCAAAACCGGGTGTGGACGAAAATCAAAACGGGTAAATAGATGTTTTAAAACGCCCCCTCCTCGGAGGGGGTAGGGGTGGGTAAATAATTGAAATCGGATCCCTTCTTGATAAAATAAACAGCCATGCCTTCCACTGACGAAGATCAAAAACCTTATCTTGAAATCAAAAACGTCAATAAAAGCTTTGATCAGATTGTCGCCGTCAACAATGTAAATTTGACCATCCACAAAGGGGAATTATTTGCGCTGTTGGGCAGTTCCGGGTGTGGGAAAACGACGCTGTTACGGATGCTGGCGGGATTTGAGATCCCGACGTCAGGGCAGATTTTGATTGATGGGGAAGATATGGCCCAGATCCCTCCTTACAAACGGCATGTGAATATGATGTTTCAATCCTATGCCTTGTTTCCTCACATGACGGTCGCCAAGAACATCGCCTTTGGTTTGAAGCAAGACGGTTTCCCTAAAAATGAAATCGCAGACAAGGTGGCAGAGGTGCTTGCCTTAGTGGAAATGCAAAATTATGGCAAACGTCGTCCTCATCAGCTTTCTGGAGGGCAACGGCAACGGGTGGCCTTGGCGCGGATTTTGGTCAAAAGCCCGAAACTGCTTTTGCTGGATGAACCAATGGCGGCCTTGGATAAAAAACTACGAGTTCAGATGCAATTGGAGTTGGTGGATATCCTGGAACGAGTGGGAGTGACTTGTGTGATGGTCACCCACGATCAAGAAGAGGCCATGACCATGTGCTGGCGCATTGCTGTCATGAATGAAGGATCGATCATTCAAGTCGGCACTCCTGCTGAGATTTATGAGTTTCCCCACAATCAATTCTGTGCGGAATTCATTGGATCCGTCAATCTTTTTTTTGGTAAAATTGTCGAAGAAGAAACGGGGCATGTGGTGATTGTTTCTCAAGAAATGGAAAACAAAATTCACATCAATCATGGCATCACCGGAAACGTCGGAAGGGAAGTCGTGGTAGCCATCCGTCCAGAAAAATTGCTCGTCACCCGTGAGCCTCCCGCAAGCGATAACAATTGGGCGCAAGGGATTGTCAAAGATATTGTTTATTTAGGCGGGTTTTCGACTTATCATGTCCTGCTGGCCAGTGGAAAAACCGTGATGGCCACCCAGATCAATTTGAATCGAACCACCGAAGAGCACCTCACCTGGGAAGAAGAAGTCTCTGTCAGTTGGTCACCTCTCAGCGGAGTTCTGTTGACTTCATGAAAACGCTCCTCGAAAAATTGCCCCAAGGCCGGACTTGGGTGATTGCTCTTCCCTATTTTTGGCTCTTCCTTTTCTTTTTGGTGCCATTTGCGATTGTCTTTAAAATCAGTTTTGCCGAATTACAAATCGCCAGGCCGCCTTACACTTCATTGTTTGAGTACGCAGAAGAAATTCTCAATATCAAATTGAACCTAGCGAATTATCTGTTTTTGCTGACCGATGATTTGTACGTCAAGGCTTACTTCAGCTCGCTCGAAATCGCCTTTTTCTCAACAGCCTATTGCCTCTTGATCGGTTATCCGATGGCCTATGGGATTGCTAAATCTCCTCCGACGCTGCGGAATGTGCTGCTGATGTTGATTGTGCTTCCCTCCTGGACTTCTTTTTTGATTCGGATTTACGCCTGGATCGGCATCCTTAAAAACAATGGGCTTCTCAATAACTTTTTGATGTCTTTAGGGATCATCGCAGAGCCGTTGCACCTGCTCAATACGAACATTGCGGTTTATATAGGAACCGTCTATGCCTACATGCCTTTTATGATTCTCCCTCTTTATACCAACTTAATCAAACATGACGACACGCTGCTTGAAGCGGCTTCGGACTTGGGGGCACGTCCCTGGAAATCCTTTGTGGCCATCACTTTGCCCCTGTCCCTTCCCGGAATTATTGCTGGCTCGATGTTGGTGTTCATTCCAGTGGTTGGCGAATTTGTCATTCCAGAACTGCTGGGAGGCTCTGAAAGCCTGATGATCGGAAGAGTTTTGTGGCAGGAATTTTTCAATAATCGTGATTGGCCAGTGGCTTCTGCCGTGGCCATTGTCATGCTAATCATGCTGGCGTTTCCTTTAGCAATTTTCCACCATTACCAAGCCAGGGAGGTTTTATGAGACGCCGCATGTCCCTCAGTATGCTGACTTTCCTCGCTTTCGGGTATGCGTTTCTCTATACTCCGATTTTTATTTTAATGTTTTATTCCTTCAATGCCTCCAAATTAGTCACAGTTTGGGGAGGGCTTTCTGTCAAATGGTATGGCGAATTGTTGCAAGATCAAGGGATCATTGATGCGGCTTGGAGCAGTTTAAAAATTGCTTTTTTGACTGCCTGCGGAGCTTTGATTTTAGGAACGGTCGCTGGTTTTGTGATGGTGCGTTTTCCACGTTTCCGCGGTAAAACGGTTTTCTCCAGCATGATCACGGCTCCCCTCGTCATGCCAGAAGTGATCACGGGCTTGTCGCTGCTCCTGCTCTTTGTCTCGATGGATCAAATGATTGGTTGGCCCGGAAGCCGAGGAACTCTGACCATCTGGATCGCTCATGTCACGTTTTCAACTTCTTTTGTAGCGATCATCATCTCTTCGCGGTTGCGAGAAATGGATATTTCTATCGAAGAGGCGGCGATGGATTTAGGAGCGCCTCCTCTCAAAGTATTTTTTGTGATCACTCTGCCAATCATTTCACCAGCGTTGGTTGTCGGTTGGCTCCTCGCATTCACACTCTCTCTCGATGATTTGGTCATCGCCAGCTTCGTTTCCGGGCCAGGCTCCACCACGCTTCCTATGAAAGTTTTCTCTAGTGTGCGCCTTGGCATCAGCCCCAAAATCAATGCAGTCGCTACCATCATTGTCCTGGTTGTTTCTGTTGGGGTGCTCTTTTCTAGTTGGATCATGCTTCAAATGGAAAAAAAACGAAAATTGGAAATCGAAGAGGCAATGCCATCCGATTCTTGAAGGGGAGCTTGCTGAGTTTTTCAAAAAGAGTTTTACAAACTCCAGTACAAAATATTTTTAGGGAGGTTCGCCGGTGGAATGCGGGATTTGACATCGATAAAAACGCATTTTCCAGAATCTAAATCGAGGTAATCCGTTAAAACTTCAAAACCCTGCTTGAGAAAGATCGCATGCCCGACAGCCAAAACGATGGCATGGTAGGTTTTGGGAGCAGGCGCGGCAATAAAGGTGGTTTGGTATTCTCGCTGAGCATCATCTGGGTCGGCAATCGGATCGTAAATGTCCACTTCCCCCCCCCACTCCCGCAGTTCATTGATGATATCGACAACTTTGGTATTTCGCACATCTGGAACATTTTCCTTGAAGGTAAACCCCAGTACCAAAATTCGGGATTTTTTAATGTTTTTGTGGGCGGCAATCAATTGGCGGATCGTTTTTTCAGCAATCAAACGCCCCATCCCATCATTGATTCGTCGCCCCGCCAAAATCATATTCGGATGATAGCCTAAGGCCATCGATTTATAGGTGAGATAGTAAGGATCAACGCCAATGCAATGCCCGCCGACCAAGCCGGGTGTGAATTTGAGGAAATTCCACTTCGTTCCCGCAGCTGCTAAAACCTCTTGGGTGGAGATATTCATTTTTTCAAAAATCAAGGCCAGTTCATTCATCAAAGCAATGTTCAAATCACGCTGAGTATTTTCAATCACTTTTGCGGCTTCAGCCACGCGAATTGAGCTCGCTTTGAAAACTCCCGCTTCAATGATGCTCTCATAAACAGCGGCAATCTGTTCCAGGCTTTCAGCATCCATTCCAGAAACAACTTTGGTGATCTTGGTGAGCGTGTGTTCTTTGTCACCAGGATTGATGCGCTCAGGAGAATAGCCGACCTTAAAATCGAGACCACAGACCAATCCAGAATATTCCTCTAGAAGCGGAACACAATCTTCTTCTGTTGCCCCAGGGTAGACCGTGGATTCATAGACAATGACACTGCCGGGTTGAAGATACTGGCCGACTGTTTTGCTGGCTGAGAGCAAGGGCACTAAATCTGGAATTTTGGCCTCTGTAATCGGTGTCGGAACCGCAATCACAATGAAATCGCAGGATTCAATTTCTTGAGGATCTATGGTATAAACAACAGAACTCGCGGTCAATTCATCCGTTGTCACTTCCTTGGTACGGTCAATTCCTGATTTCAATTCCTCAACCTTCTGAGCATTGGTATCAAAACCGACCACTTTATATTTTTTAGAAAAAGTCACAGCCAGCGGAAGGCCGACATAGCCCAATCCGACGACACAAATTTTTTTTATCACAGGTTTCATAAAATCATCGTGAAGCTAAGGAAGTGTCAGAATTCAAGCACATCAGTATTATTTAGAATTATTTCTGCCCAAGGAAGATTGAGCAAGATTCGAGAGGAATTTCCTCTTGAAAAACTAAAATATCTATTGGATTCAATAAGATAGATCAAGCCAAAACAAACGATCACATGATTTGAGAAAGCGACTGATGGATTCTGACCAAATTGTAAAAAAATCAAAACAACTCTTTTCAGGCTTCTTGACGAAGGCAGATCAGTTTGCCAAGGATTTATCGGGAGAAACCCCTTCCTCAACCTCAGAGGAAACTTCTGAAAAACAGCCCCCTTCCTCAGTTTGGCAGCAATTTGATCAGCAAATTTCTGAGATATTGACTGCGTTTCAATCGTATTCTTCGAAAACACCTGAGATGGAGCTACAAGCAATCAAGGAGCGTTTTTCGGAAAGCTGGGAAAAAATTTCTGACACTTATGAAAACAGTGGGCGTTATTTTGAGGCGATGCAAACGATCATGAAATTGGTAGGACGACACCAGTTTTTCAAATTCCGTTTTGCGGCACTTTCTCCCTCTGAACGCCAACAGCGTGAACAGGAAATGCACCAACAAAATGCGGAAGAATTAGTCACACTTTGTAAAAAACAAGGAGGCGCATGGGTCAAAGCGGCTCAGTTCATCAGTTGCCATGGGAGTGGTCTCCCTCAAGTGTACAGCGACAGACTGGCCGAGCTTCAGGATCAAGCAGAATCAGTGGCCTGGGATCAGATGATCCCTGTCCTGGAAGAAGCCTTTGGTGCGAATTGGCAAAATCAATTCGAATCAATCGATTCCGTTCCTTTAGCGACGGCGTCCATCGGTCAGGTACACAAAGCCCAATTATCTCATGGGCCAGAGGTCGCTCTCAAAATTCAGATTCCTGGTGTTTCTGAATTGATCAAGGCCGATCTCAAGTTTTTTGAAACCGCTGCCCAAATTTTCAACCGCCAAATTGAAACCCTCGATTTAGAGCAAATCGTGAGGGAACTGTCTAAAAGTATGCTCCAGGAATTGGATTATTACCATGAAGCGAGTAACCTCACTCAGTTTTTTAGTCATTATCAAAACCAGCAATGGGAATATCCGATCTTAGTCAAAGAATTGCTGACCCCTCGGACGTTGGGGATGTATTTTATTGAAGGGATCCCGATTCGTCAATTTCTCATCGAAGTGCCCACGGCGGCAGAATCGTTGCTCAAAGAATTGGTGCAGAGCTTTTTGAAACAAATCTTCATGAGCGGGTTGTTTCACGCCGATCCACATCCAGGTAATTTTTTTGTGACCCCTCGTGGTAAAATTGCTCTTTTGGATTTTGGTGCGGTCGCCAAGCTGACGACTCAGGAGACGAGCGGTTATCGCGAGGTGTTGATTGCGTTGCTTTTGGAACAATTTGAGGGAATCAATCCACTGCTTCAAAAAGCGGGATTTGCGTCACCTCATCCAGAAAAATTGAAAGAACTCTTATTGCAGGGCAAAACAGGGGAATATCATGATTTAACAAAGATCCAATATTATTTGGAAGTGATGCGGCAGGCAGAAGTCACGATTCCGGATAATTTTGTCTTGATGGCTCGTGTCTTGATTGTGATTGGTGGCTTGCTCCGCCAACATAAAATAAAAGTGGATTTATCAGAATTGGCGCTGACTCTGATGTCCTCTTAACCTCTAATCAAGAGTGGGTAAGATTTAAAGTATACCACTCCCCTCCGAAATGGGTTAGGGGTGGGTATTTTTTTTGCCTCAAAACTTTAAATTCAAGCGAATTTCATGGTCTGTGCGTTTCCCCAATGAACAGAAATTCTGCGATTTCCATCCAAGCGATGAAACGCCGGACAATCGACACGGTGGATGGTAATGCCGCGCCCTTGGGTCATATAACCGTAAATTTCATTGCCTTTTTCAGGAGAACAGCATTTAGCGAAACGAACCAGCATGTTATCCATCCCCTCAACGATGATAGTTTTGCCGACTCTTTCCAGATCGGCATGGGGCTTTTTCTTATTCAAAGATTGAATGTTGTTTTCCTCAAGTTTCACTTCGGAAGGCGCCAAAAACCACTGAACGACCTCTCCCGCTTTCATTCCTCCTTCTCCGATAGTACACACCGCTTGCTCCAATGGTTGATTTTTCCGCTGCTGTACCATTTTTTCTAAAGTGCCATTTTTGACCGCTCGATTGACATTCAAGCCATATCGTTTGAATTCCTTATCGAGCAATTCCCATCCGATCTTCTTATTGGTTTCACGTTCTTTTTCCCGAACAGCGTGGCGGATTTTATTTTTGGCTTTGGAAGTCTGAACAAATCTGAGCCATTCATAGCGAGGGGTCTGTTTGGGGGAACTGATCACTTCAACATGGTTCCCGTTTGAAAGCGCATCATCGAGTTTTAAAATCTTCCCATTGACTTTGGCGGCAGTGATATGATCTCCGACTTTTGTATGAATCGCATAAGCAAAATCAACAGGCGTGGCTCCTTTGGGGAGTTCAATGACATCCTCTTGTGGCGTCAACACATAGATCTTATTTTCAAGAAAATCAATCTTGAGTGCGGCCACTTCTGCATTCAACTGATCCGCATTGTTTTTATAAAAGTTGCTCCCTTTTTGGTCTGAATGCTCTGTTTCCTCTCCCAATGCGGTCAGGGCTTTTTTCCGTAAATTATCATACAAATCAACATTGGTTTGAGGGAGGTTGGCTCCTTTTTTATACTGCCAATGTGCCGCCAGTCCAAACTCAGCAATCTCGTGCATTTCATCGGTGCGGATTTGGATTTCAATGGATTCCCCTTTTGCATCAAGAACGGTGGTATGCAATGAGCGATATCCATTGGGTTTGGGTTTAGAAATATAATCTTTAAAGCGTCCGGTTTTGGGAGACCAATGTTCATGAACATAACCGAGGGCTTGATAACAATCGTGAATATTGCGGACTAAAATCCGAAATCCAGTGAGATCCTGGATGCGCTCAAAGTCATCATCGACTTTTTGAAGTTTTTGATAAATCGAATAAAATCGTTTGTAGCGCCCCTGAACTTCATGTTGGATCCCGATTTTCTTGAGCAATTGTCCAATTTCTGCCGTGATTTGCTCGATCATTTGAGAACGTTCATTTCGTTTTTTGGCAACTTTTTGTTTCAATTCATAATAGGCCTCAGAGTCCACATAACGCAAGGCGATGTCTTCCAATTCAGATTTGATCCAGAAAATCCCGAGTCTTTCCGCTAAAGGTGCATAAACCGATAGTATTTTTTGTGAATATTGACGTTGTTCTTCCTCAGAAAGGTCTCCGATTGCTTCTAAGGTCAACAACTGAATCGCTAAAATAGAAGATAACAATTGCAAATCTTTTGTCATCGCAATCAGCATTTTCAGAAAAAGTTCTTCTTGCTGGGCATTCCGCAGGCTAGGAGTGAAGGAAAAAATATGCTGTAAAGTTTGATAATGTTTCAAGAAGAGAGGCGGGATCTTGTCTTCCTGGCCAACAAGGTCTTTTGTCTGAGGAAAAAGCAAGGCAAGCAACGCTGATAAAATATAGCTTGAATCCAGTTTGAGTTGTTTGAGTTTTTGAAGAAGAGAAAGGCTTTGTTCAATATCTGAAGAGGAGAGAGGCCGACAAGATAAAACTTGCCACAGCCAGTCTATTGGTTGTTCCTGGATAGAGTCAACCGATTGCAACGCTGTTTGGAGCCGATCCAGCATTAGAAATCATCATTTTGTGCTATTATCTCAAACCACACATTTGAAAGATTCTCCCTAAAATCCTTGTGTGTCCACTTTTGAGATACTGCAACGTTGTCTGAAACTGCAAGGCTTGAGGGAACAGCCTTTTTCCATCCTTAGAAAAATTTGTACTTTGGGCTATTTTACATCGCTTCGTTCAAAACCCCCTCACTGCTTGATAATTTAGGGGTTTTCAGCGACGGTTGTGGTTCCTTCTTTTTTGTCCTCATGCTCCAAAGAGGGATCGGATTGTTTTTCTTTTTTGAAATTGTTAATCATTTTCCCCACGCCTTCTCCAATCATTGGCAGCCGTTTTGCGCCAAACAGCAAAACAACAATGGTTAAAATAATTAAAAGTTCCCAAATTCCTAAGCCAAACATAATCTATCTCTATTCATGTGAATGGATTGATACGATAACAATGAAATTCTAACAAACGTCAAAACAATGGTCAAGGGAACTTCAAACTCTCTTGTTTAAGAGTCCCTTTAATGAATCTCAAAGCCCGCGAACGGTTTTCTACTTTATACTAATCTTTTTTAAAAGAACGACTGCCTGCGCGGCAATGCCTTCTTCTCTTCCGACAAAACCTAAATGTTCTGTGGTGGTTGCTTTGATCGAAATACAATCGATCTCAGTTTGCAAACAATTGGCAAGTTTTTGCCGCATTTGAGGAATATGTGGATTCATTTTGGGATGCTGCGCGATTATAATAGAATCCAGGTTGACTAGCTCAAATTGGCGCTCCTGAATCATCTTGAAGACTTGTTCTAAAAGGATCAGACTATTCACGCCTTTGTAGCTAGGATCGGTATCAGGAAAATGAGTTCCTAAATCCCCTAAAGCAAGCGCCCCCAAGAAAGCATCCATAATCGCGTGTAATAAAACATCCGCGTCTGAATGGCCTTTCAATCCTTTGCTATAAGGAATTTGAACCCCCCCAATGATCAAGATTCGGTTTTCAATAAATTCATGGACATCAAAGCCTAAACCAATCCGCATCTTTTTCTCAATTTACTGGAGTTTTCAACAATTTTTACGGGCGATTCTCAATTATTAAAACAAGGAATATCATGCTTTTATCTCTCTGCAAAGTTATAAAAACGAGCTTCAATGGTCATATTTTATCGAAATAAAACCTTGACCCGTTTTAACCCTTATGCTAATTGATGTGGCTGATTTTAGAGAGTTCTAAAGCGATTCATCTAAACATATTAGAGAAGAATTGAAGTTTTATCCTTATAAAGATTGACCCATGTCTTACGAAGAAATTAAAAAGATCGTTATTGAAAATGCCTGGTTCGATTTCAATGTAGATTATGGCTTGCTCCATCTCCAGTTGGCGACCCCGGTATTGGTGTTTTGTTTATTGATGTTTGTGATGTTCATGATGAACAAACTTCTGTTTCAACCGGTGTTTCGCACATTGGACAATCGCCAGAAAATTGCTGAAACCAGTAAAACACAAACAGCCTCGATCAGAGTGGAAATTTTGAAATTACGCCAGGAATATGAGGAGCAATTGAGTGTGGCTCGTGCTGAGGTGAACAGTACTTACAATGCGGCTCGGCAAGAAGCAATCAAGCAAAAGGACGAACTGATTCGAGGCGTTCGAGAAACTGGTGAAGAAGAATTGGAAAAAGGGAAAATTTTATTAGCACAGGAACTTGAAACGGCCAAAACCCAACTTTCAAATCTAACCCAAACCTTGGCTGAGAGTACGGCAAATCGCTTGCTAAGTTAGCGATTTTAACTTTCATCTGTCTTCCTTCAGAGCTATTCCATGAAAAAAATATTCGTTTTGCTGAGTACGTCAATTCTTTTCCTGATTGAAGCGGCTCCATTATTTGCTGCTGAAGGAGGAGGGGCTGCTCTCGATTTTGTTTATAAAGTCATCAATTTCTCAATTTTGCTGGGAATTTTGTATTATTTTGCCAAAAAACCAATTGCGAACGGACTTAAAAATTCTGCGCAAACCAGCAAGGAAAACCTGGAGGAAGCAAGAAACGCCCAGAAAGAAGTCGAAGCTGAACTAGAGGCGTTTCGAGGAAAATTAGCACAAATGAAACAAGAAGCTCAGACGATGGTTGAAAATGCCAAACAGGAAGCGGAAGCGGAAAAAGAACGCATCATTACGGAAGGGCGGGCATTGGCCAATCACATCAAAAAACAGGTGCGTGTGGCTGTCGAACAAGAATACAAAAAAGCAGAATTGGAATTGAGACAATGGACTGCGGCAGAAACTGTCAAAATGGCAGAAAAATTAGTCCAGGAAAAAATTGACGATTCCCACCATGAAAATTTAATCAAAGATTATTTGAATCAACTTCAATAAGCAACCAGGAGGGTTAAATTGAGCCAGATTGTCATTGCCAGGCGATACGCAAAAGCGTTGTTTAATCTGGCAGAAAAAGATGAAATCTTCGAAGCGGTCAATACTGATTTATCGGAAGTGGTGCAAACTTTTGCCTCATCAGAGGAATTGCAAATTGTGCTAGTCCATCCTAAAATCCCCAGTTCGGTCAAACGAAAGATTGTCCTCCAGATTCTTGACCAACTCCAGTTGCGCCCTCTTGTCCGCACCTTTATCGAGTATTTACTTTCAAAAAAACGGATCACACTCTTAGCTGATATTGAAACTGTTTTTTCCGGCCTTGTTCGTGAAAAAATGGGCATTGTGAATGCTGAAATTACGGTAGCGAAAGAATTGCCTGAAACAACGATTACTGAAATCACCCGGCAGCTTTCCGGCTATGCTGGAAAAGATGTTCATGTCAGTGTCAAGATTGACAATTCTATTATCGGAGGCGTGGTCACTCGTATTGGGTCTGTCGTGATCGACGGCAGCCTTCGCAATCAATTAACGCGTGTTTATCAATCCATTATTAGAGGTTAAACCACCATGAAAATTCGAGCTGAAGAAATCAGTAATATTATACAAAACCAGATCGAAAATTTTAATAAAGAAACCACCACTGTGGAAGTCGGCACCATTCTGCAAGTGGGTGATGGAATTGCCAGAGTCCATGGATTAGACAATGTTGTTGCTGGGGAATTGGTTGAATTTCCAGATGGGACTATCGGGATGGCTCTCAACTTGGAAGAAGATAACGTCGGGATCGTCATTTTTGGAAGTGACCGTAATATTAAAGAAGGGGATGAGGTCAAAAGAACCGAGCGGATTGCAGAAGTTCCAGTGGGAGAGGCATTATTAGGACGAGTGGTTGATCCCTTGGGAGCCCCGATTGATGGGAAAGGCCCGATTGAAACCGATGAAAGACGCCAAATTGAAGTCGTTGCTCCAGGAATTGTGACTCGTTTATCCGTTCATGAGACTATGGCCACAGGATTGAAAGCGATTGATGCGATGGTGCCGGTCGGTCGGGGACAACGAGAATTGATTATTGGAGATCGACAAACTGGAAAAACAGCGATTGCGATTGATACCATTATCAATCAAAAAGGGGGCGATCTGATTTGTATTTACGTTGGCATCGGACAAAAACGCTCCACAATGGCTCAAATCGTTCAAAAATTACAAAATGTCGGAGCGATGGAATACTCCATTGTTGTCAGTGCGACAGCCTCCGAACCAGCGCCTCTTCAGTTTCTGGCCCCCTATGCCGGCGTCAGTATGGGGGAATATTTCCGGGATAAAGGGAAACACGTATTGTGTATTTACGATGATTTGTCCAAGCAAGCGGTTGCTTACCGCCAGCTCTCTTTATTGCTGCGCCGTCCTCCAGGCCGAGAAGCTTATCCGGGTGATGTTTTTTACCTCCACAGCCGTCTTTTGGAAAGAGCTTGTAAATTGAACGAGAAGTTCGGAAGCGGTTCTTTGACGGCCTTGCCTGTGATTGAGACCCAGGCGGGAGATGTCTCTGCTTATATTCCAACCAACGTCATTTCGATCACAGATGGTCAAATTTTTCTAGGAACGGATTTGTTCAACTCAGGAGTGCGTCCCGCGATCAATGTCGGATTGTCCGTTTCGCGGGTTGGAGGGGCTGCTCAAGTTGGGGCAATGAGGAAGGTGGCGGGGACGTTACGATTGGATTTAGCGCAATACCGTGAAAAAGAAGCGTTTGCCCAATTTGGAAGCGATTTGGATCAGGCCACTCAGCGGCAACTGGCGAGAGGTGCTCGGATGGTAGAAATGCTGAAACAACCTCAATACAAACCGATGCACTGGGTGGATCAGGTGCTCTCAATCTTTGCCGCTACCAACGGTTATCTCGATGCGCACCCTGTCACTGCGGTGCAAAAATTTGAGGAAGAATTTTTAGCCTATATGAGCGCTCAAGAATCTGAACTGAAAAAAAGCCTCGCAGAGAAACAAAAATTGGATGATGACTTGATAGCACAATTGAAAACAGCATTGGATAAGTTTTCAGAATCGTTCCAGGCTTAATTAACTTTCACCTCAGCATTGAATTAGATGGCCAATTTAAAAGAAATCCGAAAACGGATTGAGAGTGTCAAAACGACACAAAAAACCACCAGTGCGATGAAAATGGTTTCTGCTGCAAAATTAAAGCGTGCCCAGGAAAGTTTTGAAGCAGCGACCCCGTATGCGGTGAAATTGAAACGAGTGGTTTCATTGCTCAGTGCTAATTTTTCGGAAGAAGAACACCCTTTATTTGCAAAGTCCGAAGGAGACAGAGTGGCGGTGATTTTAGTCACGTCTGATCGTGGCTTGTGTGGAGGTTTCAATTCTAATCTTTGTAAATCGCTCCTGAA
>WASW01024664.1_pt1 | contig 17198 bp, 18 predicted proteins | sample 5698521 | NCBI WGS metagenome assembly WASW01 (sample SAMN11175560, study PRJNA528189) | sponge metagenome | isolation source: marine sponge | host: Leucetta | place: Antarctica: Western Antarctic Peninsula, King George Island | collected 2013-01
GATGAGCAGTTTACCTACATCCGGTTTGGTGATCGCTGGCAGGGTCTGGAACTGCCGGTCGCCTATGTGGTGGTGGACGACATTGACGAGGTGGTCAACACCCGCCTGCAGGGCAGCACCTTTATCGTTGAAAGTACGCGTCCGCTCATCACGCTCAAGTCAGGCCTGTCTTATCTGTGCATCGAGTATGCGGGTGATACAACATGAGCGCCTTATGCGATGCCCTGGTGACTCTTGGTCTGGCGTTTGGCGGGATTTGTTCAGGCGCACAAGAAACCGCTGTACCGGCCTTGCCGGAGGATGAAAAGCGGATGTGGGCAGCAGCGCCAGCAAAACCGGCACCTGAGCCGAACATCCCGGCCTTCCCGCCGGTTATCATCAAACAGGCCGCACCTGTGGTGGCGCCTGCAGAACCTCCACCGGCAGAACCATCTGTTGTGTTTGCAGCGCCGCCTCCGCTACCCCCATCGCCTGTGCGGCTGGCACTGGAGGCGGCTTTTTCCGGGTCCGCCCTGAAGATCGGCATCGAAAGCGTTGAGGGCGAACAGGTGACCCCGCCCGGTATGCTCACACCGGCCCGCTTTACACCGTCGGGTGATGCGGTGGTGCCCCCTGTTACCATCCGCAAACCCTATGATGCGCCGGGTGTCACATCGGGCTTGCCCGTGGATAACACCCGTATTCTGACGGCGGATCGCTATATCAGCGGCATTCTGGAAACCGGCCTCAACAGCCAGCTTGACAGTGCCGCCGGTGGCCAGGCGATCATTCAGACCAGTCGCGACGTATATGGCTATCATGGCCGTTCGGCGCTGGTGCCAAAAGGCTCGCGCCTGATCTGTAATTATCAGTCACCGTCCCGCCAGGGCGACACGCGGATTGCCTTCACCTGTTCGAGGATCCTGCTGGGTGAGCACCGCGCAGAAATCCTCCAGTTGAGTGCCACGGCGGGCGACGTCCAGGGCCGCAGCGGGGTACCCGGCGAAGTGGACAACCGTTTCTGGGAGCGTTACGGCACGGCGTTTTTGCTGACCGGGGTTTCTGCGGCGGTGCGCTTTGCCACGGCCCTGTCGTCGTCATCGTTGTCGTCGTCAGATTCACAGGACAGCTCGCTGGGCCAGGTGGCCGACAACGGATCGGAAGAACTCAGCCAGAAGCTCGGCGAAATCACCGCATCTGTTCTGGAGCAAACCGTCAACATCGCGCCAATCGTCACCATTGCCCAGGGCACACGGGTACAAATCCGGCCAGCGAAAGACTGGTACATACGAATAACAGGAGAAGATCAGTGAAGCACTACGGTGATGCATCATCCAAAAAGCCAAAGCCAGCCGTCAAGCAATCTCAAGTTAACCCGGCTGGCAATGCTGACGACACCTGCGAGTATACAAAGCCCGCCAACCAGAACCCACATGTTATCGCGAAGGCGGCGGGTGTTGATCCGTTGCCAGATCATGTTGATCAGCCAGCAGATACATACAATGCCCAAAGCCATCCAGACAAGCTGCCCGTCAGAGGCATTTTCCACAAATTGTATGACTTGATCCTTCATGTTGTGGAGACCTCCCGTAACCGTGTGCGTCTTGTCTGTGCCAATCTGATTATTTTCAGTTCCGATTTTGATGCGCTGGCGTGGTTTATCGTGATGTTCTCACTGATCTGTACGGAAGTGTATATGATTTTTTACATCAGGCATTGCCTGGTGCGCAAAACTGTCATCGCGCCGTGGCAGTTTGGCCGCGACATTCATCTCATGCAGGACGGCCTGTCCATCGTCAGAGACCACTATCTCTTGCTGTCCGTCACAGCCGGTCTGGTGGTGGTCAATGTTTATGTGCAGCTACTGCACCCGCTACCGTTCCCGTTTTTATTCGGGTTCGTCGCCGGTTTCCTGTGTGGCCTGGCTGTACCAGCAGCACACTTCCATAAACGACGGGACAGTTTGTCATGGCCTCCAGGGCCAGCCTCGCTGCACCCTTTAACCTGAAGAAAGGATATAAAATGTCAAAGATATGGATTGCTGTCATCATGGCGGTAACAGTCATAGCAGGTCTCGCCGGACCGGGCCTGGTCACGGCACAGATCGCGACACCGGAAGAGGTAACGGCAACGGAAGACGGGCCTGAACCTGCGGTGCAGAAAATCCGAATTCGGGTGCGGGCCATGCTGGCGACGGACGTACCCTTGAATGAACCGGTCTCTATTGATCTTGGGGCATTGAGTGTACCGGGTGTTTCTCCGGCTCTCACCCGGGGCGTCACGGTCAAGGCCTTCACGCGCTATGTGGAATTTGAGGGCAGCCGCGTCGGCCAGCTCGTGCTGACGGGGGTCGAGAAGAACGGTGCGCGTGAGCCGCTTCCATCCGGTTTGTTCAATACCCAGTTCGACCTTGAAGAGCCGCGCCTGTACCCTGGTGAAGACGTGATCATGGAAGGGGACGCAGCCCCTCTGATCGCGGCCCTTGAGAAACTGGCAGAAGCAGAAAAAGTGGCAGGGGATAAAAAGCCTGAAGAAACGGCGCTGCGGGACGACCGGCCCGCGGTTCAGCAAAACAGCGGTGGTGGTGGTACCGGCAACGATCTGGCGGGGGCTTATCAGGCACCGGCGGCGGTGAAGGTAGCACCGAAACAAAGCGTGGAAGGTGTGAACGTCACGGAATCCGGCTGTACGGTGCGCATTGATGTTGCTCAAATGCAGGCTTATCGACAAAACCGTATAGAAACCGTGAAAGACGGGGTGGTGATCTCCCAGACCGAGTGCTCGGATGATTTGAGCAACGCGAATCCCTTGCAGAAAAGCTACGCCGTCTGCACGGAGTCTGTTGACCTGGAAGCCGGTACGGCAACGGCACAGTATCTGTTGTATTACATGGATGCGGGCTTTGCCCGCCAGGAAGTCAGTGAGTGCACAGACGATACGGACAAGGTGTTTGTTATTGTGGAGAAAGCTGATGGCTGTTCCATCTTCCTGGATTACACGCGCCTTGAAGCCGTGCCGCAAGTGGCTCTGGTTTACCAGAACGACAGTAATGTGGAAGTTCAGGTCCAGGGCTGCGCCGCCTCAACAACCCGTCTTGCGGTTACCATGACACCATCGGCGGACGGCTGTTCGATCCGCCATGACTTCGCAGCCAGGCTGTCATACCAGCAAAGTGCCTATATCTATGAGCTGGGCGGCATCCGGTATCAAGCAGGCGGTTGTACGGATACAACGACCACGTATACACACACAAAAGTGTATGACGACCTTGCGGGCGGTTCTGTATGTTCGCCGGTTGTGGATTTGGCCAGCAACGGCGTGACATTGCAGAGCCGCATTCAGATCCGCGTGGACGCCGCCAGCCGGTTCATTACCGATTGCACCCCGGACACTTCCGGCCTTGCGCTGACGGCAACTACGGATGGGTGCAACAACCCGTTCAACTGGGAACACGATCTCTCGTCCAGCCAGAGTTACGGTCAGGAACGGTTCTATTATACCCGGGGCGGCACCCGCGAATACGTGACCGAATGCCGCCAGAGCCAGGCGGTTTATATCCACCAGCTAGAAACCACCGGCTGGCAGGATCACAATGACCAGCGGTTCTCATACGCCCTCAGCACGGTCTACATCACGCTGCCCGCCGGGCGTTATGATGTTGTGGTAAGCCAGGTGCTCAGTGGCACCCAGCAAATGCCCTACGAGCTGAGCGGAACCGAGTTACGGGAAAACGGCAACAGTACTTACGAGGGCTGCAAGAAGTTTCAAAACCGCGATACGATCGAAGTGTATACACGTCCTGACGGGACCGAATATGACCATAATGCAGGGGCTGCCCTACCATCTGGTCCGACAGTTGCATGCTCTAAAGTCAATTCACCCTGGAACTATACGGACGAACATCGTAGCGCGGTGACTGCTTATGGTGTTTGTGCTTGTAGACAGCACTGTAGCAACAGTGAATCCGGTGATGAGTGTAGAAGAGTATGTTCCGGTAACCAGGTGACCCGTTACGGAAAGTATGCTGGGACGCACCAGTTGGTTCGTGAAGACGGCGCAACAATCTTTACAGATAGTGCCGAGCGCGAACAGACATGTCCGGCAACCTGCAATGGCAGTGGTGGCGAATGTACGCCTACATTACCGGGTTCTACTGCGCAAAGCATCATCAATGATCTTGGCTGGAATTAAGTCATGGTCACTGCCCTCAAACACGACCAGGCAGCACCTCTGGCTACCGTGCCGGGTGCGCTGCTGCACCGGGTGCTTGAACCCCTGAGTGCGTTCTATGGTGATACAGACATTGTCGAAGTCCGCATGGTGGAACCTGGTTATGTCATTACCGACCGGCGGGGCCAGGGCAAGCGGAAAATGCCGTCCCCTGGCCTGACACTGGCAGCGATTGAGACCATCTGTATCTCTCTGGCCACCCGGCACGGGCTGCGATTTGATGCGGACACGGATCCCAAGTTGTCATGCATCCTGCCAGGCGGGCATCGTTTTGAATGTCTGCTGGGGGCCAGTGTGCAATCGGGGCTTTCGCTGGCTATTCGCTGCAAGCATCCGTTTACGCCAACCTGGCAACAACTGGGTGCCACGGATCACACCCGGGCGTATCTGCTGCAAGCGGTTTATGATGAGCGCAATATCATCGTGTCGGGTGCCACCAACACCGGCAAGACGACGCTGCTTAACATGCTCACAAAAACCCTGCCGGATGACCGGCGGGTGATTGCGGCAGAAGATACGCCGGAGCTGCATCTGGACCGGTTTTGGGATGGTGTCGGTTTGCTGGCCGAACGGGAGGCCAGCGGCACGTCGGGTATGCTGGACTGGCGGCAGTTATACGATCATCTGATGCGGGCCACACCGGATCATATCCTGTTCGGTGAAATCTCCACCCAGAATGCATTTGCGGCTCTCGCCGCCCTGAACTCGGGCGTCACCGGGTTCATGTGTACGATCCATGCCGAAAGCCCCTACCAGGCCATTCACCGCAAGTTTGACCAGAACATTGCCTGGGCTGGAGAAACCATGCCCCGGGTGCCGGAGTTTCTGTCGGAACTGGTGGATGTGGTGGTCCAGATCAGGCGCACCAGCGACGGCTGGCGGCGCATCACGGATCTCTTTGAGCCGCGCAACGACACCTACGTTCTCAAACATGAAAGGGCATGACCATGCTACGAAACAACCACCAACCTGAGGCATAAAACATGCTGATGCACCGCCTCATATTCGCCCTGTTGCTGGTGCTCTTTGCCGGTGGCGTTCTGTCCCTGTGGTATATGGCCGTGGGCTTCAATGCTTTTGATCCGCGCTGGTGGGCCTGGCTGGTCCAGGTCATCACGCAGACAGACGGTCTGCCAGATGCGCTGCTGCACCCGCTATACGGATGTGCAGCCGCATTTCTGGTGAGCATGGGCATAGCCGCCTTCACCGTGAACAGGTCTGGCACCCGTAACGTTTCCGGGGGTGTTGCCGTTAGCGACACCCACGGCTCGGCCCGGTGGGCCAGGTGGCGGGACGTCAAACGTGCGGGCCTTGTCCGAAAGACCGGTGTCGTGGTCGGCGGCTTCAAGCGGCCTGTCGGCACCCGGCCCTTGCGCCATGACGGGCCGGAACATGTGATGTGCTTTGCGCCAACCCGCTCGGGCAAGGGTGTGGGACTGGTCTTACCGACGTTGCTGAGCTGGCGGGAGTCTGCACTGGTGCTGGATATCAAGGGTGAGAACTACGCCCTGTCGGCAGGCTGGCGCGCGTCAGTCGGCCAGCGGGTCTTGCGGTTTGATCCGGCGGCGGCCACCGGCTCGGCGCGCTACAATCCGCTGGCAGAAGTGCGCATTGGGTCGGATCATGAGATTGCTGACTGTCAGAACATCGCCTCTATGATTATTGATCCGGACGGCAAGGGTCTGAAGGACTTCTGGATGCAGTCGGGCTGGGAGTGGCTGGCCGGTGCAATTTTGCATGTGCTGTACCGCCAGGTCCGTGGTGATGGCGGCACGGCCACGCTCGCGGATGTTCACGAGTTCATGTCTGTTGGTGACGAAAGTGGCGACGATGGCATTGCATCCGGTGATGAAGGCTTCGATCATCTGCTGGAGGATATGGCTGGCTTTGATCATGGCCGGGGTAGCGTCAACGCAGAGATACGCCGGGCCGCCGGACGGATGCTGAAACGGGCCTCCGCCGAGCGCAGCGGGGTGCATTCGTCGGCCACCGTGCAACTGGCCCTCTATTCGGATCCGATTGTGGCCAGGAACACAAGCAGGTGTGACTTCCGCATTGCCGATCTTATGAACGCAGAACAGCCAGCCTCCCTCTACATCATTATTCCCCCGTCTGATATCGGCAGACTGAAGCCATTGATCCGCATCCTGATGAACCAGTTCCTGACGCGCCTGACCGCAGAAATGGCGTTTGAGGGCGGGGCGACAAAGAAACATTACAAGCACCGGCTGCTGCTCATGCTCGATGAGTTCACAGCCATCGGCAAGCTGGAGATTTTCGAGAAGGCCCTCGCCTTCATGGCGGGTTATGGCCTGAAGGCGTTTATCATCGTCCAGGACCTGACCCAGTTGCAGAAAGAATACGGGCGCGAGGAATCCATCACATCCAACTGTCACGTGCGTATTGCCTATGCCCCCAACAAGATCGAGACGGCAAAGCATCTCTCGGAGATGACCGGCAAGACCACCATCATCCAGCACAAGCGGTCCCGCTCCAGAAGCCGGACCGGTGCCAGCGTGTCTGAGTCCACCAGTGAAGTGGGTCGCGCTCTTATGACGGCGGATGAGTGCATGTCCATACCAGGCATCCGTGCCGGTGTGGGGGGCCGGATAATCCCCGGCGACATGCTTGTCTTCGTGGCGGGCAATTCACCCGTCTATGGCCGTCAGGTGCTGTACTTCCAGAACAAGACGCTCAATGACCGTGCCGCCTTGCCAGCACCTGGTGCGGCGTTGGGGGAAGCAACGTCCCCGGGCGAACCTGTCCAGGACGTTTACACAACCGTGTTCAACGCCACGCAGATATGAAAGCTCAGATTATGAAATACATGTTCAGTCTGATGATGGCTTCTCTGGATTGCCTGGTTGGTATCGGCATCGGACATCTGACCTTTGTAAATCATATACAAGGCACACTCTCCGATGAAACCTGGTTGAAAGTATGCCTGTTTATGGCAGCTTATGCTGTGGTGCGGGCGTTGCTGATGATGTTCAGCGTTCTCAGAACCGGTGTGAGATTAACCTCATGCACTGTTGATCCAACGCCGCAGCGTGGGCTTCCTGGAGCAAGGCCTGCAAGATGAAAAAGGTCCTCTCTCCCACCCACGGCCACCAGAAGAAGATGACCAGAAGGCCGGAAATACTCAAAAACACCAGAGTTGAGGCTTTCGGTGACTCGCTCCATAGCGCAATACCACAAACCACTACCACGACGCTCGCTACGAAAGCACAACCTGACACAAAAACAGTTGCTCCGCGCAAAAACCCCGGGAACCCTTGGAGGGCCGTTGATCTCGCGCTGAACGGGTTGGGCTGGCTGGGTGTTTTTGTAGTCATCATCGTCTCCAATATTGGTCTGTCATTTGTCTTGATATGGATAAAGCGCCTGTTGCTTTCCGATATGCCTGCTTTCGGCACATGGTTTGTCCTGATCGGCGCGCTCGTTTCAATCTTAGGCTGGGAAAGGTTCGCCACCCAAGCCCTATACGAAGCCCGTGCCTCCCTGGTCCAGATTATTAGCGAAAATTATGAGGGATATAATTTTTTTGACCCCCCTCAATCAACCACAGATACGAAAGGAAATTCCCATGAACGATAACAAGCCAATGTCAGAACATGAGCAGTATCAGGCAGAAACCGAGACCATTGAACGGGCCACCCTCAGCGGCCAGCCGGTGCATGTGGACCCGGATACAGCCGAGCGGCTGGGCGTGTTTGAAGAAACCGCCCTGGACGCCACGGAAGCGGATCAAAGCCGTTTTGATGTGGACCCGGAAACCGGCGTTGTCCTCGATGATGCACATGGGGAGGCAGGTCAATGAGTGACACACGCAAGCCCTGGCGCGAGAACGTTGCTGAAGAAATGATCCGTCAGATCGAGGCTGGAACGGCCCCGTGGCAGAAGCCCTGGAAAGCGGGCGTGGGCGCACAAGCACCCCATAACCCGACCAGCGAAAAGCCTTACCGGGGGATCAATGCCCTGTGGCTGGGGATGCAGGGTTATGACGATCCGCGCTGGCTGACCTACAGGCAGGCGACATCCCTGGGTGCCCAGGTGCGCAAGGCAGAGAAAGCATCCCAGGTAGAATACTGGAAGTGGTCAGAGAACAGGCCTGTGCTGGACGGCAACGGCAAGCCGGTGATGGGTGACGATGGCAAACCAAAAACACAAAGCTGTCAACTGGACCGTCCACAGGTGTTCTATGCCAATGTGTTCAACGCCACGCAGATTGACGGCCTGGAGCCTTACATGGCACCGGAGCCAACCTTCGAGCCGGTAGAAGAGGCCGAAAGGCTGCTGACTGCTGGCGGCATTACCATCCGCCACGACCAGGGCGACCGGGCCTGTTACAGCGCTACAAAAGACCAGATTCACCTGCCCGACAAGGCCGCATTCGATACTGCATACGCGTACTACGCCACGGCCCTCCATGAGTTGGGCCATGCCACGGGTCACCGTTCACGGTTGGCCAGAGACTTCGGCCCGTTCGGCACAGAAGTCTATGCCAGAGAAGAGCTTCGCGCCGAGATGGCCAGTTACCAGATATCCCGGGAACTGGGTCTTGGCCACTACCCTGAGCGTCATGCTGCTTACGTGAAAAGCTGGCTCAAGGCGATCAGGGAGGATCGCAATGTATTGTTCCAGGCGGCGCGGGATGCCGAACAGATTACGAGCTGGGTTCGGGAGCCTGAGCTGCGTCCAGCCCTGGAACGCAAGGCCCAGGCAAACAGGAAAGGAGAAGTCATGTCAGCAGAACATGAGCAGGGAAGAGAATCGCTCGAAGAGAACCGGGTAAAGTCACTTGAACATGAGTTGGGAAGAGAATGGCTTGAAGAGGATCGGGCCTATGAACGCCATTTCATGAGAGAACGCGAGAATCGGGCAAAGTCACTTGAACATGAGCAGGATGTAACCCGGGAAACTGTCGTTCGATATGAAATCTGGCCGGGAAAGAACGGGGTTGGTTTTGATCTTATGGGTTTTAACGAGGGTGATGAGATTCGAACAGAAGACGCCTTCGAAAACTTTAAAGAGGCTCAGGCCGCTGATCGCGAGTTCATGAGAAAACTCCAGGTTCAGGCAAAGTCAGCAGAACATGAGCAGGGATCAGCAGCGTCTATAGACAAAGCGCAGACAAACATCGAGCGGCGCTATATCGCCGTTCCTTTTGCGGAAAAAGACCGGGCCAGGGCCCAGGGGGCAAGGTGGGACCGGCAGCAAAAGAGCTGGTACGTACCAAAAGGTGTGGATCAGGCGGCATTTAAGGAATGGTTGCTCACGACGGAACAAAAAAACCAGCTCAGCCACGACAGGAAAGAACATGATCCGGTGGCTGAGTTTACGGATGAGCTGAAGGCGGCAGGTGTGTCTTTGAAGGAAGCACCGCTTATGGATGGCAAGTGGCATCGTGTCAGTCTTGAAGACGACAAGGACGGCCAGAAGAACGCAAGCTATAGAGCCTTCCTCGATGGCCGCCCCAATGGGCACATACAGAACTTCCGCTCCGGTGATCTGATCCTCTGGGTCTCACGGGGAGAAAACCTGAGTGAGGAGCAGCGGGCATCCCTCAAGGCAGAAGCCGCCCAGCGCCAGACGGAACGACTGGCCACCCGCCGGGCGGCGCAGGGTGCTGCTGAGGCCGCAGCAAAGGAGAAGTGGCACAAGGCAGAAGCCGTCATGGACACAACGCCTTATCTTGACAGTAAGCAGGTTGACAATTTTGGCCTGAAGAAAGATGGCCGGGACAATACTCTGGTGCCCATGTGTGATACTGAGGGCAAGCTTCGGTCCTTGCAAACCATTGCAGCGGACGGAACCAAGCGGTTTGAGAAGGGCGGACGCAAGACCGGCCTCATGTATGTGATTGATGCTGCCAGTACCGAAGTGTCGGGATCTCCTGCGGCTTCCGGTAAACTCTCCTCTCAAACCAGGACAGTCTTTATTGCAGAAAGTTACGGCACCGCTGCCACTGTTTATAATGCAGTGCATCAGCCCACAGTGGTTGCGTTTGATTCGGGCAACCTGAAACCCGTTGCCGAGGCTATTCACCAGAAATACCCGACTGCAACGATCGTTATCGCCGCCGACAATGACCACAAGCTGGAAAACAAGCCAATTGGCAATGTCGGTTTGAACAAGGCGCTCGATGCCGCCCGTGCGGTCGGCGGCACCGTGATTGCGCCAGAGTTTGACGACAATCAGAAAGCAAGCGGTCTCAGCGACTGGAATGATCTGGCCAATGACAAGAGCACGACTGTGGTCAGCAAGCAGATACGCAAGCAGCTCAAACAGCAACGATCCATCGACAAGCCCCGGGCGGCCAGCCAGGGCATGTAATCAACTCAATCAGGGATAAGGAACAGAATCATGGCTAATATTGGAACATTTACAGAAACGGATACCGGCTTCGAAGGCGTGATCCGGAGCATGACACTGGACGTGAAGTGCAGGTTTGAAGCTATCGCTGGCAGCGATAACGACAAGGCACCGTCCTGGCGCATTATCAGGGATGATGGTGTTGATCTGGGTGCAGCCTGGCGCAAGACCAACAAGGACAAGAAGGCCTATGTGGCTGTCAAACTGGATGACCCTGTCTTGCCCGCCACGATATTCGCAAACCTGGTGGATCAGGACGGTGTGCTCACATTGATCTGGGTGCGGCAATGAGAAATCATCGGACGCCTTCACCTAAACGCCAATTGGTAGGCTCATGGCTCCTGCCCCAGGAGAAAGCAGAAGTGGTAGCACTTGCGAAGCAGGCACGTATCACGACGTCAGAACTGATACGCCGCACGGCTCTTGGTCGCACGTTACCCGATACACTCCGCCACGAGGCCGTGATTGAACTGGTCAGGATCAATGCTGATCTGGCCCGTCTGGGCAACCTGCTGCGTATGGCCCTCACGGATGAGGATGACGAAATTCTGCCGAAAGGCTTTGATCTGCAAGAGCTGTACGAAGATATCCGGAATACCCAGGCCATCCTGAAAACCAGAATCATGGAGATGTAATGAAACCCCCGGACCCCAAAGAGATATTTGAAAACCGCGCCAGCCTCAAGGCATTCGGAGAGCCGCAATCTCCGTGCGATAATTGCGGTCTGCCATTGGTGTTCGCCCTTGAAACTGCCAATGGTGAGCAATTCAGTGTTGATCTCCGTACCGTGCTGATGTGCCTGAAGACAGCGGAAGATGAAGGCTACACCCCGCCCATCACTGCGGAATGGTGGCATACCATTCGCAATCATTATAGCCTGTAGGCACAGAATGAAGCCTACAGGAGAAAACACGGTGCATGTCTTCAAGTTACGTTCCGTTGATTACGACGAGCGGGTTATTGAAAGAACAACGTTCGACCATCTCACGGACAATAGAGAACCCTGGTATGTGAAAGACGGGGAGAAAGATTACCAGTACGGCGTCTGCCCGTGTTGCAACAATCCGATTCGGATTGTGGGCCTCTATCGCCCCTTGCCTCATACAGACAAGCCCTATGGACGCCATACCGGCAAACGCATCGAAGGGTTTCCGCACTTTGATGCTGATGCATTGGAGTGGTGTCCGTTTGTGAAAAAGCGCAAGCGAAGTCCGGCAGCCACCAAACGGAAGCTCGATGATCTGGCCTTGCAAATACTTGCCAGGGTTCTTCACCAGTTTGACCGCATCATTTACCTGCTTCAAAAGGAGACAGGTATGCAATGGTCGAACAGGTTTTCAGGCGAATTGCTTGACGGCTGGCTTTGTGGAGAAGGATATCTCTACCCTGGTTCCCATCTTCGCAACATCCCCTGGATGGTTGCATATCGTTCAAGGGGTATAAGCATTTTCGGGCAGAAGATCGTAGATGATGATAACCTGATAGCTGCCATCACCCGTAAAATTCCAGGGGCGCTCATTGACGATAGCGGACGGATCACGAAGCACGGGCCATTTTATGAAATTGGCGGGGTATTTCTGGGCCATAATGTAACGACAGGCAGTGGTGATTTGAAGGAAACCATTTGTTTCCGGGTCCATGGTCAGCGTCGCCAGCATGGCCCCGCCTTTGAAACCGTCTATAGCAGGACAATCCATATCAATCCGGCACGATTTGACCATCTGGTGAATACACCGCCCGGTCGCGCCCGGCGTCATCAGGGCTTCCTGGACCTGGCACAGCAAGCCTATCAGAAAATCCTGCCCCGGGCCTTGTTGGCCCGTGTACACGAAGTCATTAAAGCAACTGGACCTGAGGAACCAATTTGATAGAATCAGGCATCCGAATCGCCCCCCTAACCATAACCCAAGGAAACCGGAACAATGATTGAATATACCAAGGAAGACTTCAAACGATTTGAACCCAATGACAAATACCTGCCGCTCCTCATGGAGGCCGAGAAGAACGGCAATGAAGAACTGGCCGCAGAGCTTCGCAAGAAGGTGATCTATCCGGCTCACGCCCTGCTGGCCGCCCGTGATGTCAGCGGCCCTGAATGGATACTTAAACACGGCCTTAATTGCAGTGAGGCAGAACACAAATATGGCAAGGATTGGCTCTACAATGAAAGTCTCTGAGCAGGAACGACTTCTGGAAGGCGTCAAACTTGGTTTACTCGGTGAACAAGCAGCTTATATTCAGAAAGAAAAAGTGTTGGAATCTGAAAAATACCGGGAGGCACAAGCTGTGCTTTTGGAAAGCGTTAGGGCCATTGGCCAGATGAATGATCCAGCCCTCATCCTGACCGCAGAAAAAACCATCCTGGTCAACGAAAAGCGCAACTATGGTAATAGTGCCGGCATGATAAGCAGTCTGGACGCAGCTATCCTGGAAATGACCACGACTGAGAAGATGCTGGACAAGGTGCAGAATCCGGAAAACTACAAAAGGACTGACGAAGACCATAGCCTTTCCAGAAACCGTGTTAAGGGCGTTCCCCGTGACGAGGCCCGCAAGTCCCTCAGCTCGCACCTGACGCGGCTGCAAAACATGGATAAACCCCGCCTTACAGAAACCGAGAAACTGACCATCAAGGCCCGCCGGAGCAACCTGCGCAAGGCGGAGAAAACCTATACTGTCCTGCAACACCAGGCATTGGGCATCAAGCCACAAGACAAGTCACGGGAGCTGGACCGCGGGCGGTGATCGCCAGGCGTATTGCCCGTGAAACCAGCGGCAGCTATCGCCGCCTTGCTGAATACATTGCGGCTGCGAAAGACCCTGGTGAAAAGCTGGACCAGATATGGGTTGTCAATACGACCGCCGGTGACACACCTGACAATCTGAACCTGTCCATCCATGAGATTGAGGCCACGCAAGCCCTGAACACCCGTGTTAAAGGCGACAAGAGCTACCATCTGGTGGTCTCGTTCCGGGACGAACAACCCGCGCCCGAAGCCCTCCGCGATATCGAACGTGCGTACGCCAAAGCCCTCGGCTTTGAGGCGCACCAGCGGGTCGCCGCAACACACCAGAACACAGACAATTATCACCTGCACATTGCCTTCAACAAGATACACCCGGAAACAGCGAGGGTGCATACGCCGCATCGGGACTTCCGGACTCTGGAAAAGGTAAGCCGTGCCATGGAACAGAAACACGGCCTGAAGGTTGATCTGGGCCGGGAAGACAAGATCGAGGCAGACCTGAAACCGCAAGCGGCCCGTGATATGGAAGCCCATAGCTGGGAGCAGAGTTTCTTCAGCTACGTGCAGGAGAACAAGAAGCCCCTGCTGAAAGTTGTGGACGAGGCCCGGGGCTGGCAGGACCTGCACGAAGCCTTCCACGACTATGACCTGTATTTGAAAAAACACGGTAACGGCCTGATTATCAGCAACGGCAACAGAAGCCAGCATATCAAGGCCAGTGCCCTGGACCGTTCGTGCTCTAAAGCAGCACTGGAAAAACGCCTTGGCCCGTTCCAGCCCCGAAAAAGGGTTCGTCAGCGCATCCCGCCGGTCAAACACTACAAGCGCCGCCCGACCACGAAAGCACGGGGTCAGGGACGGCTCTGGCGGCGTTATCTGAGTACCCGCAAGGGCCGTGATTCTCTGACAGCAACAGCCATACGCACCTGGCGTGATTTTCTGCTCTACAGTGCTATCGAAGACCCTCTGGCCATGGCCATCATCTATGCACAAAAGAAGATGATTGAGAGTTTGAGCTTCAATCATCTTGGAAAAGCCCAGAGCCCTTTGCCAGCGCACGGATCTGGTGCGCTGCCCACTGCGGAACCGGCAAGCCATGTTGAGCGGGACGGGAAAGAGCCTGATCCGGTGACCGGGTTCAGTGAGCAGATTAGCCGGCAACCGAAACAACAACGATCGACCGACAAGCCCGGGGCGGGCGACCAGAAGAAAAAGGCGCGGTCGATTAATCACCGCAGCAATAAGAAAGATCGCGGTCCAAGTCTTTAGGTTCTTCAAGTGCAATAGATGCAAGAAGTCCTGGACCTGGCATATTCCTGAAATTGTCGATTATCACGGCCCCTCACGTTGATCTCGTGGTCAGTGGCCGTTCAACACAGTTGCATGTCTGGCAGCAAGCGGTTTCCTCGTGACAGGATAAATTCTGTAAGCATCAATTGTCCCTGTCATTTCATTTAAAACTGAGATTTCTATCAATTGTTCATAGACTTGATGTTAATGCGTATTAAATTCCCTCTGGCACGCTATAGCACGCTCTCTTTATGCTGCCTGCAAAGCCTCCAGAAGGAGATGCGGGCGCGTAGTTCGCTCGAAACGGAGTGCTGCTCATCCAGCCAAATTTCCGACTCCACCACACAATTCTTATATTCTACTATTGCGACAGGATTCGAAAAAATATCGTGAAAGGGTAGGATGAAGCATCTCACACAAGAACAGCTTGAGCGCCTCGAACGGCAGAGAGAGAAGCATGAGCGGAAACGCATACTCCGGCGGCTCACTCGACAAGATAGAGAAAAATCTCGCGTCACCCGGATTCTTCAATCACATGAAGATCTCTCTGAAAACCTTTTGCCTCAAGAAAACAGATACTCTATCGAACTTCCAAGTGAAATATCACTTACTCACAATTATGAATCTACAATTCGGTTCATCAATGAACTTCGTAACGCAGTTCTAGTTGAGCGACTCCCAGTACTTCTACACTTTGACAACGTTCAATCTGTAAGCCCTGCTGCTGCGTTAATTATGACTGCCGAAATATTTCGATGCCGGAATCTGCGTCCGGGGCGAAGTGGTATCGAGCCTGTCAATGGTAACTGGCCCGACGATAACAAGGCCCGGAAAGTCCTTAGTGATATGGGCTTCTACCGGCTGATGAAATTGCCAGCAATGGTTCATAAAGAAGATGATGAACTCAACAATACGATACATTTAGGCTTAGCATCATACAATAATGTCGATGCAGAGTTAATAGCCGAGTTTCATCAATCACTATTAAACAAGATCGATGTCGATTTGAGTGAAACTGAGAGCAAGCGCCTCCAAGGAGGCATTATTGAGGCTATAGGCAATGCCACCGAGCATGCTTATAGGGTACGTCCGCCATATCAGTTCATGAACAAACGTTCATGGATTTCAGGATATATTGATATTCCAAAAAAGGAGCTTATGTTTATGGTACTTGATCAAGGAGCAGGTGTGCCGGCAACTCTGGACCCAACTCTCATTGAGCGTGCACTGTCGCTTGGTCGTTTCCATGGTTTACAACCTCGAGACTCCGAATTGATAAAAAATGCTTCCGAACTTCGTCGCACTTCTATAGGAAGCAGCGGTCGCGGGAAAGGGATCGAAACAATGAAGCGATTCATCGATACGACCGGAGACGGCGAGTTGAATATCTATAGCAACCGCGGCCTCTACATTCATTCGAGCGATGGGGAAGATAGTACTATAGACCACGATGGAACATTAGGCGGAACACTGGTACAATGGCGCGTTCAGAAACGCTAGGGAAGTTCCCATGAAACATGAATAAGGTGGATTAACGTGGACAGTTTAAAGCTATCAATATCTGTTGCCATGAACTTTTCGAAGACGCCAGGGCCGCGTTTTGTTCGACAAGGCCCGCATAGCGGTCAGAAATTTCGCAGTTCGGTTTTGGCCCCGGCTTTGAACACACTCCCAAATGGCGGGGCCTTGATCGTTGATCTTGACGGAACTGCTGGCTATGGCTCGTCATTTATAGATGAAGCTTTCGGCGGCTTAATTCGCTCAGAAGGGTTCAGCCGTCAATCTCTGTTGGACTCCATTCAGATTAAATCTGACGAAGAAATTGAGCTAATAGAAGACGTTCGTCAGGCATTTATGGATGCGAAACCTGCTTCCGACTCGCGCACATGACTAGCATTAAATCGCAATCTGAACCGCCCACGAAAAAAGACAATGCGACATGTGACTGCTCTATAACTAATAAAGAGCCCGTTTGCGCTCAAGGCTCAAAAGAAGATTCGATTCAGGACTACTTAGTTGACACGATTGTGCCGACTTTACCTCCAACAGTTGTTGTAGTTGCAGGCTTTTTCATTTTTCATAAACTCGCTATTCGTCGTCAAAAACATGTTGAAATATTCGAAACGTTTCGTGATTTAAAGGCACTTATCAACGATATAAATGACGTCGCCGCCATTGCTTGGCGTTCCCGAGGGAATGATGCGGCGCAAGATGGGACGGCAGCAGAGGTGCGCCAGAAATTGACAAGAGCGAGAGAGGATCTTCGACTTCTTTATGCGCTTGATGAGAAGTTTAGTGTAGTTCGTGATTCATTGAACGAATTTCGAACTGCGACAGACGAAGATGTTGATGACGAGGGAAACCACATATCAACAATCGACGATATTCGTCGATCCCCCAACCCGGGGTGGGTTCTCTCTGGTATCGCACCAAAAGCAAACGCTTTGCGTTCAAGACTCAACGATACTTTTGCTGCGATCTATGGTCCTGGCATGTCAATGAGCATTTAAAACTGACCCACCTTTGGCGTTTAAAATTGACCCACCCCAGATGATGTATTGTTAGATAGTTTCCCCA
>WASW01005220.1_pt1 | contig 17186 bp, 16 predicted proteins | sample 5698521 | NCBI WGS metagenome assembly WASW01 (sample SAMN11175560, study PRJNA528189) | sponge metagenome | isolation source: marine sponge | host: Leucetta | place: Antarctica: Western Antarctic Peninsula, King George Island | collected 2013-01
CTCATCATTGAAAGCCGGTGTCATTTCTTGAACGTAACAAATTGTAACAATTTGTATCATGCCAATCTTTTGAATTTCAAGGGGGATTTATAGAAATAGGATAAGGGGCTTCTCGATCATTCAGGATAATTCAAGTTTGATGCAGATATTCTCGAATTATCAATAGAAAACACCAAGAGAAAATGCTAAAGGAAAGGGCTATCATGCCTGCTTCAAATCGGGTGACTCCTGCAAGCAAAATTTATAAAAAGGGAAAATGACTGGATCTACCAAAAAAACAACAGGCCCGTTAGTGGGACTCAAAGTGATTGAACTGGCGGGGATTGGTCCCGGCCCTCTTTGTGCGACATTGCTTTCTGATATGGGAGCGGATGTGCTCCGTATTGATCGGAATCAACCCTCTCAATTGGGGACACCGCGCCCGGTTAAATATGATTTATTACGCCGCAATCGCCCGTCAGTTTCGGTTGATTTAAAAAAAACAGAAGGGATTGAAACGGTCTTGCGTTTGATCAAAGACACTGCGGTTCTCATCGACCCTTTTCGCCCCGGAGTCACGGAAAAGCTCGGTTTGGGGCCGGATGATTGTTTTCCCCATAATGAAAAACTCGTCTATGCGCGGATGACCGGGTGGGGGCAAACCGGCCCTCTGGCCCATGCTGCCGGACATGACATCAATTACCTGGCTTTAACCGGAATCTTGAATGCGATTGGCCCGAAAGAAGGCCCCGTGCCTCCCCTCAATGTGGTTGCCGATATGGGAGGGGGCGCCATGTTTTTAGCGTTTGGGATCATGGCCGCGATTTATGAAGCTCAACAATCTCAAAAAGGACAGGTCGTCGATGTCAGTATGACGGAAGGCTCCGCTTATCTCGCCACTGGGAATTTTGGGCTGACAGCCGCGGGGATGTGGACAGATCAACGTCAAGACAACATCCTCGATGGAGGAGCGCATTTTTATGGCACATATCAAACTAAAGACGACTTGTTCATTGCGCTTGGTTCCATTGAAGCAAAGTTTTATCAGCTGCTTTTAGAAAAATTGGAATTGAATCCGGAAAACTTGCCGGAACAAATGGATCGCTCCCATTGGCCGCTGATGCGAGAAAAATTTAGAGAAATTTTTAAGACCAAAACCCGTGCCGAATGGTCTCAAATTTTTGAAGGCAGCGATGTTTGTTTTGCCCCGGTTCTTTCTTTTGAAGAAGCACCTGACCACCCTCATAATCAAACGAGAGGCAGTTTTGTTGAGATAGAGGGGGTCGTCCAACCGGGCCCGGCTCCTCGTTTTAGCCGAACCCCAGCTTCCCTTCCGACAGGCCCCCCGAATTTCGGCGATGGGACCGAAGCAGGCTTGAAAGCTTGGGGGTTTTCTTCAGAGGAAATCGAGATTCTGACAGGAAAGCAAGCGATTGGCTGGCAAGGTTGATCAAAAACGTTAAAACTCATGATTCGGTGAGGGGGTCACCATCCCAACGTTCGAGCGTTGTGAAGGAGGCAACAGAGTTTCGCTTGAGTTTGGTCAGTTGTTTGAGCGGTTGTCCAAGGGGGATGACACCACAGACCGCAACGTGGCTTGGAATCCCTAAGAGTGCTTGCATTTTAGACTCCTGAGAGATTGGCAAAGTGGTGATGGTTCCGCCATAGCCTTCATGACGAGCGGCCAGCAAGATATTCCAGACCAGAGGATAAATCGAAGCGCCACTGATGATCCCGACCCGATCCAGATATTGATCCATCGAAGCCACAAACCTGAGATCCACACAAACGACCAGCACCACGGCGGCATTCAAATATGAATTGGTCAATATTTCAGGGGCGGGTGTTTGCTCGATGGTTGCCTCATCAACTGCTGTCGGTTCAATCGCATTCCAAGGGCTTTCCCCTGCTTTTATTTGAGCGGCATAACGTTTGGCGGCTGGTGTTGCCAAATCTGAGATCGACTGCCGAGTTTTTTGATCACGGACGATGATCACGCGTCCGCCTTGGCGATTTCCACCACTGGGAGCAAAGCGCGCGTTTTCCAGGATTTTGTAAAGCGTTTCATTTGAGAGCGGGGCATCTGTGAATTCTCGTGCGGCAAAAGTGGTGCGCATCACATCGTAAAGTTTCATAAGCAATTCTCCTGATTGTTAGGCTGAGTGAAATGGGAAACCGTCATTCTCTAAGAATAATGGAGCTTTCTCTTCAATTCAAGTATTTATCCGACTTTTCATCTGATCGTCTCTAAAATCTTCCTGAACAATGTTCCGCCTCTGCCAAGAAAATCATTGATGATGCTGAAATGGTTCTTTGCTGGCATGTCGAGATAGGTGACAGCGTGCCCCTGTTTTTTCAAAAGATCGACATAAGTCTCTGATTGTGCGTGAAATTCCTTTGATTCGTCACCACCAACCGCGACAATCACGGGGCCGCATCCTTGGGGAAGATGGCGGATCGGGCTGTTTCGAGCGACTTGATCCCAGGTAAATTGGAGTTTCGGTTGTAGCCAGGAATAAGGGAACGGTGTCAGGTCGAACAATCCGCTGATCGCGCACCCTGATTTGATCAAATCCGCCGGCAGTCCGTATTGGCCTTCCCAGTCAGTTGACAACATCATCCCCGTCAAATGGCCGCCTGCCGAATGCCCGGAAAGACTGATGCGATTCGGGTCATATCCCAACGACAGGCTGTTTTTATAGAGAAATGCCAGCGCCGCCCGGCATTGTCTGACGATTTCATCAAGAGTGACGTGAGGGCATAAAGCGTAATTGACCAGGGCTACATTGATCTCTTCCTGCAAAAAAGATTCAGCCACCTGCGAAAATTCTTTGCTACTGAGTGAATGCCAGTATCCGCCATGAATGAAAACATGGAGCGGCTTCCCTTCTGCTGAGGTCGGGTAATAATCGAAATGTTCCGCGAGAGTCGGGCCATAAAGGATGTTCGGTTGATTGTGATACTCCCGCGCCATCCGGGTGCTGTTTTCAAGATAACCATTCAGCAATTCATCAATATTCGTCACCGTCATTCTGGGGTTGTATTCAAAATCGATTTCTTCCTGCTTGCTAAAATTTTTATAGAGCATGAGTTTCCCTGTTTGAGTGAATGGTTTCTGATTTCCCGCTTGATCCTGACGAAAAGAAACCCTAAAAAGAGGCTTGCTTGAATTTATAAAGTAAGGAGATATTTAAAGATAGTTCAATAAAATTTTGAGAGAAAGCAAACAACAATGGAAGAACACTATATTTTTGGTTATGGGAGTTTAATCAATCAGGAAAGCCGAGAAAAAACTGGAAATTCCGGCACTGCCATTCCGGTACGGGTGCAAGGAGTGCAACGTTCATGGAGCCAAATCTCTCCCCGCTCTCGAATCTGTGCCGTCGGTGTGATCTTCAAAAAGGGGGCTTCGTGCAATGGCGTCAGCTTCCTTGTCTCTGAAAGCGAACTGCCGAAATTCGACGAGCGAGAGTCCGGCTATGACCGAGTGTTGCTGAATCCGCATCAAATCCTCCGTTGGGAATCGCAGAAACACTTGCCAGGAAAATGCTGGACCTACCGCCTAAAACAGCCGAAAGCGTCTTCTCAGGAATGCCCCATCGCCCAATCTTACATTGATGTCGCAATGAGTGGTTGTCTGGAAATCAGTGAAGCCTTTGCCGAAGAATTTGTCACCACTACTGCTGGTTGGAGTCCCTTTATGCTCAATGATCGCGCCAATCCTCAATACCGGATGCCGATGCAGGAGGTTCCTTTTGCTGAGAAAATTGATCACATTCTCAAAAAGAAAGTGAACTGGGAACTTTGAGGAAGTCTCTTCATAACTTCTTTTCAAGGTCAGCGACGGTTTCCTGAATTTGCTGCCAGGCTTGGGCGACATGGTGCTCTTCGGTATGCGTTTGCCCAATCGAGAGTCGTAAGGTGTATTCGCCGTTGAAGACGGTGTGGGTCAAGTACAGGTTGCCACTTTGATTGAGACGTTCTAAGAGCTGTTGGTTGAAAGCATTTCCGCGCTGGTGCCGGAAGCAAATCAGATTCAAAGGAGCCGGCGCCACCAGTTCAAAATCATCCGCTTCTTCAATCCACTTGACAAAATTTTGAGCCATTTCGATGTGGTAGCGGATGTGGTGTTGTAGCCCCTCAATCCCGTAATAACGGATGACAAACCAGAGCTTGAGAGAGCGAAAACGCCGCCCCAACGGAATTTGCCAATCTCGGTAATCAATGACAGCACCAGATTCGGTTGCCTGGTTGCGCAGGTATTCCGGCAGGATGCTCAAAGTTTTGATCAGAATTGCTCGATTCGCGACATACAAACAATCACAATCAAAATTGACAAACATCCATTTGTGCGGATTGAAACAATAGCTGTCCGCCAGCTCAACCCCGTCATTCAGATAACGGTATTCTGGGCAAAGAGCCGCCGTTCCAGACATCGCACTGTCTACATGAAACCAAATCTTTTCGTCACGACAGATCCGCCCAATCTCCGGCAACGGATCCATCGCATTGGAAGAAGTCGTGCCGACTGTTGCACAGACAAAACAAGGGATGAGGCCATTTTGTCGGTCTTGTTGAATTTGACGAGCGAGTTCATCGGGGCGCATCGCAAAATTTTCATCCACTGCAATCGAGCGCAGATTCGCCTGTCCCATCCCCGCAATTTTAATCGCTTTTTCCAGAGAAGAATGGGTTTGAGTGGAGACGTAGACAATCAAACGCCCCTCGCACCCTTTGTCGTTACTCTCGAAGTCAGTCGCTTGTTCGCGAGCCGCCAGCAAAGCACAAAGAGCGGCACTGGAAGCCGAATCCTGGATCACTCCTCCCCCAGTCGAATCGGATTTGAATTTTGTCGGCAGGGCGAGCATATCCACCAGCCAATCGAGGACATGCGTTTCTAACTCCGTGCAGGCAGGGCTTGTGGACCACAACATCCCTTGAACGCCAAGGCCGGAAGAAAGCAGATCCCCAAGAATCGAAGGGCCGGAGGCATTGGCCGGAAAGTAAGCAAAGAAATTGGGCGATTGCCAATGGGTCACTCCAGGCATGATCAGGCGATCCACATCTTTGAAAATCGCCTCAAAATTCTCGCCCTGAAGCGGAGGTTCCGCAGGCAAGGATTCACGAATTTTCCCCGGTTTCACTTGTGACAAAACCGGATACGATTCCACCTGCTCGTAATAATCGGCAATCCAATCAACAACCGCTTTGCCATGCTGACGAAATTCATCTGGAGACATATGAAAATTTTTCTTTGCTGACATCATTCCTCACATATTTTGTTCTGCCAGTACACGATCCTCCTCTGTTTGGTAGCGAGGTGTCGTGTCTCTGGGAGAACGCTGATCATGGTTGCGTGGAGCCGCTCGTTTTTTCATTTCCCAACCTTCCGACCATTGATGAGGGAGTGTCACGATGGTACCAGGTTGATGGATCTTTTCGAGTTGAGATAAACTTTCTTTGACAATGTCTTTCTGATTTTCTGGATCAAAAGGTTTCCCGGTGCTCAGCCCCAGAGGATAGTCGATAAACGTGGCTCTGGGAGGGTTGCCCGCCTTCAGGATATCCAAGGCCGCGCCCATGATGAAAGTGGGGATGCCCAAACTTTCGAGATGGTGTGCAATCAGACACACGGTCTGATGACAAACAGGTCAAAGAGGAACCAAGAGCAAGACATCCACTTTTTGTTGAAGAATCTCCTTTGTCAAAGCAGGAATCAACTCGCTCCCGACACGACGCTGAGAATAAATCCCGCCCATACATGAAAAAAAAGGATCGGCCAGTTCTCCGATAAAACCATCTTTTTCCAAACGATTGAGTGCCTGAATCGGAAAAACTGTATTTGGATCTTTGCGGGAATCCACGAGATAGTTTTCCGTGACATGTGAAAACCGCAAATCCTCCGCTGGTGTGTCTTTGGAGATTTTGCGATAAGACGTGTCGTCTTTATAATAATAAGCGACCTGCCCTTTGATATAAACCCCGGCTGTTGAAATCATAGCCAAGCGGCATTTTGATAAAGGCTTACTGAGGGCACTCCAAGGAGGAGGGGAATCGGCATGAAACCCATCAAACCATTGATAAGGCGGGTAACCGAGCTGGTCATACAAGGCTCGTGTTTGTTGAATATATTCGATTGGCATAGAAACCTCAGATCGTTCAAGGATGGGAAATAACGCATCAGAATCAACGCCACCTTAATCTGTCTGATCTCTGAAAGTCAAGAAAATGGGGCGGGCTGACAATTTCTGTTAGAACGATTCTTTGAGGAGGAGGGAAAGAATTTTGTCACGATAATTGTACTTTTGGTTGAGCATAATAACAAAATAGAGGTGGCGTTTTTTGTGAGGCAAATACCCGGCCATCGTGTAAACCCCACGCAAAGTGCCTGTTTTGAGTCGCACCCCTTTATGTTTGGCAAGAAGCGCTTGGTGAGGGCGAAAAGCTTTGAGCAACGGGAGCATCGTGCGAGCCGTGATCCGATTTTTCCTTGAAATGCCAGACCCTTCTAGGAACTGAAATTGTTGAGGCGTTATTTTCAGGTGGTTTTCTAAAAACCCTTGCAAGGCTTTGATCCCTTTTTCTGGTTGCGCAGGAGGGCCATAGACTTTCATGCCAGTGGTCAGAAACAGTTGATTCGCGATAAAATTATTGGAATAAAACATCATTTCGGCAATGGTACGTTTGAGCGTCTTGGCGTTTTGGTGCGTGTGGACAAGCTGATCGGTTGCTTGAATGGCACGGGATGCGATTTTACCTGAAACCTGGATGCCATTTTGTTTTAAAAATTCTTTAAACAGACTGCCCACATAGGGCAAAATATACTGATTGCTCCGAGAAATATTGATGCGATGCTTCCCGGCGGTTAGTCCCTGAGACAATTGAGAGGCCAGCGGTGTCATGGGTGTTTGTTTTTCAGCAGAACGAACTTGCCCGGTCTTGCCGACGACCACATTGATGGTATTATAATTCGCAACCAATGCCCCATTCAAGGCATCATAAGGATTCAAGCTATTTTCCACTCCTGAAACGGCAATGTCGGCAGCAAAGGACGAGGCATCGAGGTAAATATTTCGTAAGGTTTTGGGGATTTTTGAAGATTTTGACAATGCTTTGGCAAGAGCGTTCAATTCTTCAGAAACCAATTGAGGGTCGCCATATCCCCGGAGCGTCAAATCATGCTCTGGGTTGAGGTAAATGTCGGTTTGGTAACGATAATTCGGACCGAAATAATGCAAAGCAAGCAAGGCCGTGGCAAGTTTCCAAATAGAAGCGGGAACGAAGAGTTGATCGGGATTGAGACTGTAAAGAATCTGATGATCATCGGCAACCAGAACACTCCCTTGACTGAGATAGCGCGCTAATTTTTGATCCAACTCAACTGCAAAAAGGGATGGTGTCGGAAAAAACGTAGATACCAGCAAACAAGCGAGCAGGCTTTTCTTAAAAAAGTGTGGAGAGCAACAAAAAAATCGGTGTCGAAAAATGAGTCTCATGTTAGCAGGAGTTCGTTTGGGAGGCTCCATCGCGAGGAAGTTTTTGCCAAAAGGCTCCCATTTGAAAAAGGATGGGAACCGCGGCGGTGAATTTATCGGATGTCGTTTGGCATCACTCGATAATATTGTTCTCCATAAAGCGCAATCAAATCGCTGGGATCATCATCGCGCATATTCAGTCTGACCACTTTTTGTAAAGCTCTATTGAGATCCAGTAAATTCCGCATGGCAAAATAATTGGCAGACCGGCGATCCTTACACTTTTTGACGGAACGAGCGACAGTCATTGAATCAGCGGCCGCGTAATAGGCTTTGAATAAATGATTGGCATCACGATTGTCATAATGTTGCGCCAGTTCCATTTTGGCTTCTCCATACAAATCAAAGGCGCGATCAATCACATCTGAGGCGCAAACGTAGAACTCTTGTTCTGAATCCGTAAAAGGGTTGAACAGATTTTGGATTTTTGAACAACCCGGTAAAAAAAAGGCGATTAAGAGCAATCCAAGCAAGGCATGTGGCATTTTCATAATTTTCTCCGTTGCGGAACTTCAGAAATTGTGACAGGTATTTTATGGTTGTTTTTGCTTTATCGGCCATTTTTACAGAAACTTTAAAAGGTTCCAGTGTTTTTGTGAAAAAATCAATTCATATTTTTTTACTGGAAAAAGCAAAGAAAAACATGGTAGTTAGAGAAAAAATCAACCAGTCAACCCTCGCGAGGTCAACATGGCAAAAATAACACGTTTTAAAAAAACATCCTCCCCAAAAACAGAATCTCCCTCCGCACTGCTCGCTGATACGCAAACAAGCGAAACCGAAAAATATATTCTCAATGTCCAGGCTTATCTTCCTAAAAATAAACTCCTTTACGAATTCACTGATTCATTCCTCCGCTCCATGTCGCATCGGGAACTTGAATCTTCGAGCCACTCAGAGCTAGCGGAATTCATTCAGGCACGTTTCGATTTTTTCAAAAAAGCCCTTTTAAAAAACAGAGATTGTCAAATCAAGCAGGACAGCTTGAAGAACCAGACCATCTTTGAGTTGGTCATGCCGGATGTCAATTTTTTGACAATTACATTAGAGAGCCTGTTTCGAGAATTCAACTTGCGGATCCTCTTTCGGCTTCATCCCATGATGACGGTCACAACCGATAAAAAAGGAAATCTTTCTGCAATCACGGCTCCGTTTGCTCGTGAGAATCGAGTCGTCTTTATCTATATTGAATTTGAGAAAATTGAAACAGAAACGACTCTCAAGAAACTACGTTCAAGAATCGAAGCCCATCTTTGTGCCATCGAGAACGCGCATCGGGATAATGAGGCCATTCTCAAAAAATTGATATCTTTCAAAAAGCCGATTTCCGAAACATCGGTTGATTTGCCTGTCCCAAAAGAGGAATGGGTGCATTTACTGGATTGGTTGTCAGAGAATTTTTCGCCTTTAGGTTATGTGGTTTTTGTGGCCAACGGCAAAGGGAGCAGTCAGAAACCAGAGCCGGTTCCTGGGAGTGGATTGGGGATCGTTTCTGAACAATATTTGGAAAAGGATTTCTCGGCGCTGTTAGCAACATTGACCGCTCATGTTTGGCAGATGAAGGACAAGCCGTCTCCGTTTGTCTTCGATACCATCAAAGTCAAAAGCCCGATGATGCGTTTTGAGAATCTGATGCGGCTCAGTTTGAAAATTTTGAATCGTCAAGGGAAACTGGAAGAACATCTGTTTCTGGGCTTGATCAAACGCAGTGTTTTGCAGGCGAAAAGTACGCATGTGCCCGTCATCCAGTATAAAATAAATTATATTTTTCAAATGAGAAAAATGCTGGAACAAACCCACGATTATGAGGAAGTGGTGCGAATTTTCAGCACGATCCCACTATTTGAAATTTTCCGAACCTCATCACAGGTGCTTCTTCAGATCATTGAAGATCTCTTTTCCATCAAAGATCCCCACCAAATCCATTGTTTTATCCATAACGATGCCGATCACCAAGCGACGCGAATCCTGGTTGCGGTGCCGACCGCTCTTTTTTCCGAAGAAAATATTGGCAAGATTGTCAATTATTTGAAAAAACAAACCCGCCATTCGGATGAGGAAGTGGTCGTAGCACGAGGCATGAATACTTGCCGATTGCATATTTATTTCAATTTATCGGGAAAGGAACAATGGCTGCCGGATACCACTCGTTTAGACGCAGAAATCAGTGAGTTGATCAAGCCTTGGGAGGAAAAAGTGCGGCAGGCGTTATCGGAACAATACGGCCACTTGAGCGAACGTTTGTTTGAGCGTTATCTCCCTGGAATGCCGCCTCATTATCGGGTCAGAACGTCTCCGGCGAATACGGTGAGGGATATTTCGTTTCTGGAAGAACTAACCGAGGAACAGGCGATACAATTTGACCTGACCTCTTTTGACATCCCGTCTCCGATGCAAGGAAGAGTTTCGTTGCTGTTTATTTATAGCCGTCAGCAAAGCGATTTATTTCGAGTGATGCCGATTCTTCAGAACATGGGATTTTATGTGATCGATCAATTGAACGCCCGCATTGGAAATCAAGAGGAAACACGGGGCTACATCCAATCTTTTCGGGTTCAGGATAGCAAACGTCAGGCCATTGATTTGGAACGCCATCAGTCCTTGATTGTCGATATGCTGACCGCCATTTTTGAGGGGCGGACGGAAAATGACCCGCTGAATGCGTTGACAATGCTGGCGGATTTGGATTGGCGTGCGATCAATGTCATTCAATTGTATCGCAATTTGTATTTGCAGTTGGGAGGAACTTACACGAGAGAAAAAGTGAATTCTGCGCTCCAGGCATATCCGAAACACACACGGCATTTGTTTGAATACTTTGAAGTCAAGTTTTCCCCGGCAAAAGAGTTTGGCCATCAGGATTACCGAAAAGAAGCACTGTTGCCGGAAAAACAGCAACTCTTTATTGAAAGCCTCAGGAATGTGGAAGAAGTCGCTGAGGATGTGATTTTACGACGATTTTTCAATCTGTTGGAAAACACGCTCCGCACCAGTTTTTATATTCCAAAGCCGAGTCAGGACACGTCTATTTCCATCAAACTGGATTCGCAAAATATCCATGAAATGCCGGTTCCGGTGCCTTATCGTGAAATGTATGTGCATGATGTCGGCATGGAAGGGATTCACCTCCGCTTTGGCTCGGTGGCACGAGGTGGCTTGCGTTGGTCGGATCGTTTAGATGATTTTCGCACAGAAATTTTAGGACTTGTGAAAACCCAACAAACCAAAAATGTGGTGATTGTCCCGGTGGGATCGAAAGGTGGGTTTATCATTAAAAAACAAGTGACTTCTCGCGAAGAGGCGGCGGCTGAATCGCAAAAGCAGTACCGGAAATTTATCAGTGCCTTGCTCGATATCACCGACAATTTGGATGCCAACCGCAATGCCAGGCACCCGTCCCATGTCCTCCCTTATGATGATTTAGATCCGTATTTTGTAGTGGCCGCTGACAAGGGAACCGCGACTTTTTCCGACACGGCCAACGCGATTTCTGCCAAATACAAATTTTGGCTCGATGATGCTTTTGCCTCAGGAGGGTCTGTCGGGTATGACCATAAAAAAGAAGGGATCACGGCTCGTGGTGCCTGGGAATGTGTCAAGCTCCATTTCAAAGAAAAAGGCAAGGACATTCAAACCGAACCGACCACCGTGGCCGGGATTGGGGATATGGGCGGCGACGTCTTTGGCAATGGGATGCTCCTCAGTCAAGTCCTCAAACTTCAAGCGGCGTTTAATCATCTCCATATTTTTCTCGACCCGGACCCGGACCCACAAATCAGTTGGAAAGAACGCAATCGGCTGTTTGCTCTGCCTCGTTCGACCTGGAAAGATTACAATGCCAGCTTGATCAGTGCCGGCGGGGGAATTTATGATCGTAAAGCCAAAGAAATTGCTTTGTCGCCGCAGATCAAAAAAGTATTGAATGTCGAGGAAGATATGCTGAATGGAGAAGAGGTGATCAAAGCCATTTTACGAATGGAAGTCGAATTGCTGTGGTTTGGCGGGATTGGAACCTATCTCAAATCCACCAGTGAAACCGATTTTCAAGTGGGAGACACAGCCAATGACGCGGTGCGGATCAGTGCTCCTGAATGTGGTGCTCAAGTCATTGGAGAAGGCGCGAACCTGGGATTGACGCAGAATGGCCGCATCGAGTTTGACAAACAGCGATGTCTCAACACCGATGCGATTGATAATTCCGCAGGGGTGAACATGTCCGATTATGAAGTCAATATTAAAATTTTGCTCCAGCAGATGCTTCAAGAAAAACACCTCAAATCGCTGAAAGATCGCAATAATTTGCTGGCACAGGCCACGGATGAAGTCTCGGAATTGGTCTTGATCAATAACCGCGGACAGCATCGCCTGATTTCGATGGATGTGATGCGATCACAAGAAAATTTTAGAATGTTCAAGTACCTGATTCGCTATTTGATTACGGAAAAAGGGCTTGATAATCAAAGCGAACGGATTCCGAGTCGGAGTATGTTGGAACAGATGGAAGAAACCAACGAAACCATGCCACGCCCTGTCATGGCGGTCTTGCAGGCTTATGTGAAAATGTCGGTTTATGAGAGTTTACTCAAAGATCAGGAAATGCTCGCTGATCCTTATCTGGAAACCACGTATGATGATTATTTTCCCGAAACCATCCGTCAGCGTTTTGGAAAAAAGATCCGCCAACACCCTTTGAAACGAGAAATTATCGGCACGACTCTGACCAATCAAATTGTGAATCAAGCCGGCATCACCTTCTTTTACCGGATGGAGCAATTGGTCGGAAAATCGGTTGCTGAGATTGCCAGAGCCTATTTAATTTTTGATGAAAGTTTAGATGGAGCGGATTTTCGAGCAAAAATTCTTGCTGCCGAAGGCGTCATCGAATCAGATAAATACAGGGCTTTAATCCTCTTTGAAAAAATTCTGCAAATGCTCATTCAAAGTCTTTTACAGCTCTCGACCGATCCGCTCAATTTTAAAATGATGAGCAAGTACAAGACCTTGCTTTCTACTCTGAAAACATCTTTTTCAGGCACTGCTGAGAAGCTGGAAACTTCAATCAATCTTTGGCAAGAGCGCGGTTTTTCCAGCGAACTGGCGCAGACAATTAGCACGATCAATGAACTTGGCATCGCGCCGGATATTATTTATTTGCATGAACAAGAGCACATTGCCGTCCCAGCCGCTTTGCAACTGACCCTGCAAGTCAATGACGTGTTTAGTTTTCAATGGTTGACGCAGAAGTTGCAAAGCATCGAATTGGAAACGGATTGGGATCAATCGTATCAGGATATTTTACTGAAAACTGCGGAGGTTTACAAAGTCAGTATGATCCGATTGCTGTTGAAATTTCATGAGGAAACCGCATTGACCGAACTTTCGGCCGAAGAATTGATTGCTCCGATTAGTGCCCAATTTGCGATCCCTTTAGCGACTTATTTCCAAACCCTGAATCAACTCCAAACTGGCTCTCCGATCAACCTAACCACTCTTTCGGTTTGTATCAATCGCCTCAATTTTTTAGATCTTGTCCAAGAACAATGATGAAGTCAGTTGCCCTTCGCAAACCTTTTTGGGATGAAGCTCACCGCTCTGAAGCTAGCCCATGATGATATTGAAGGTTCCCGTCAGTTCACCAATCTTTGAATTCGGATGGGGACTTAAAGGGACGGTTAGGGCTTCTCGAAGTTTAGGGGTCTGAATCCCTCGCCACAAGGAATCTTGCCCATTCCCTGATTCTCCCGCAATATACATTTGAGTTGTTAACGGCGACCGCCCTTTGGCTTTGACGATAAAATGAATGTGTGGGGTACGAAAACTCCACAATGTCCCATATTCTACCGGCTTAATCGTGCGGAAAAAATAACGCCCTTTGCGATCCGTTTGAAAACGGCCATATCCTTGAAAATTGAGGTCATTTTGGCTTTGATTAAAATGATCCGTATGAAGATAGAATCCATTTGCGTCACATTGCCAAATTTCCACGATGGCATTCCGAATGGGGCTCCCTGAAGTATCCAGCACCTGCCCTTTGAGGTGCAGAGGAATGCCGAGGGCCGTCGTTAAGGAATCGTTGATTACAATTAAATCGTTGTCTTGATCGAGAGGCAAGCGATCCGGATAATAGGGGCCTTCTGCTTGCCGAGGTGTTTGCGTCAATTCCTCAGCAAAAACGTCAGGAGCTAAGAGAGCAAGAGAAAATGCCCCAAAGGATTTGAGCATTGTCCGTCGCTTGAATTGAATTTGCTGAGAATTATTTTGATCGTATGGTCGCATAACGTTCCTTTATTTAATTTAAGTTAACGGGAGGATCTTATTAGAATAAAAGGAATTACAAAATCCATGCTTCTTCCCACTTCCTGTTTTGGAAACCAAAAAGCATTTTTATAAATTGGTTGCTTGGAAACCAGTCCTCAACGACCATCTAACTTCCTGTTTTGGAAACCAAAAAGCATTTTTATAAATTGGTTGCTTGGAAACCAGTCCTCAACGACCATCTAAGGTGGCGCGGTCTGTGAGCAACCTCTGAATCATCTCCTCAGTCACTCCCGCTTCTTTAAGAACTTCGACACTGTGTTCTCCCAAGTTGGGAGCAGGAATGCGCATATTGTTGCCCGGCGTTTTGGAAAAGGTAGTGGGAAGGCCAGCCTGGCGGAGAGTGCCTTCGGAAGGATGATCTTGCAAAGAGAAGAAATTGATTGCCTGGAGATGAGGATCAGCGATCACCTCTTTTAAATTATTGACAGGGCCACAGGGAATATCTGCTTTTTCAAAGGCCGCCAACCATGCCGCGGTGCTTCGTTCCGGGAGGATGTCATCAAGTAATTGATAAAGGGCGTTTGTGTTTGCCGTACGAGCGGTGAGGGTCACGAATCGTTCATCTTGCGCCAATTCAGGGCGTTCGGCAATTTCAAAAAAGCGTTGCCAGTGCCGATCTGTATAGGGAAGAACGCAAACATATCCGTCCTTCGTCGGGAAGGGTTTGCGGTTGGGAGAAAGCATGCGTTCGTAGCCGATGTCTCCGAGCGGGGGATCAAAAGTGTAGCCCCAGAGGCTTTCTACTGCCAAATAGGACGTCATCGTTTCAAACATATTGACCTCAATTTCTTGACCCTCGCCTGTGCGTTCTCGATGAAATAAGGCCATCAAAACCGAATAAAGCGCGGTCAATCCGGTGGTTTTGTCAGCCAAAGGCGTTGGGACATATTTCGGCGGGCCCTGTTCATATTGCCCGATCAGGCTGGCCATCCCTGAAATCCCTTGAATCAGATCATCGTAGGCAGGTTTGTCTCCGTAGGGCCCTTCTCCTCGGTAGCCAATCGTCGTGCAATAAATCAACTTTGGATTGAGGGGCAAAAGATCTTGGTAGGCGATTCCAAGCCTGGCGATGGGTTTGGCTCTGAGATTGTGAATGAGCACATCCGCGCTTTGGATCAATTGTTTGAAAGCGGCCAAACCGGAAGACTGTGCCAGATCGAGCACCAGACTGCGTTTGTTGCGATTCAAATTGAGGAAAATGCTGGCCATATTTTTATTGCGGGCTGGGCCTACCTGTCGCATCGCATCGCCACCAGGAGCTTCCAACTTGATGATATCGGCCCCCATGTCTCCCATAATTTGGGTTGCGTAGGGGCCTAAAAGAATCGTTGTCAAATCAATCACCCGAATTCCTTCCAGTGCTCCACTCATAGGGTTTCTCCTTTCTATTTCAGTTGTTTTATTTGATTTCAAAATTTCCCCAACCAGAAACTTTCTGTACACGAATCGCGATTACCGGGAGATTCTCCAAGCGCATTGCGAGCAATTGAGGGTAACGTTGACGCAACAGTTCTTGAGCGTGGGCATGCTCAGAGCCGTCATACAGAATTTCTGCGGAGCCTCGCAACATCACCCACCCTAACTGTGACCAATCTTGATCATCATAATGATCAGCAATTAGCGCAACTGCGGGGTTTTCAAGAATATTTTGAACTCGCTTGAGCACCCCATTGCGTTTTGGTTTTTGATCAATCGTGATATAGGCATTGGCCTTCTCTACGATAAAACAAACCGGGATCACATGAGGGTTCCCATCGGCATCAGCGGTGGCCAATCGTGCGACTCGCTGTGTTTCTAAAAATTGTCGTTTTTGATGAGTGATCATGTCTCAGGAGGCATCATAAATCGGAAATAGGCAGAGGATGAATACACGGTTTTACTAAAGTCAAAGGTGGGGGATTACTTGGTAGTGTTTTGGGCGATGACTTTGAGGAGTTCGACCGTCTCTTCTCGCGTTTGCCGCATTTCAGAGGAAAGTTTTTTGAGTCCCACATCTACTTTTTCTTCCAAGCTCTCAACTTTTCCTTCTAAACTTTCCAACCGCGTGTTGGTTTCTTTAAGCCCTGAATCGAGCTTTTCCAACCGCGTGTTGGTTTCTTTAAGCCCTGAATCGAGCTTTTCCAATTGCGTGTTGGTTTCTTTGAATCCTGAATCTACTTTTCCTTCTAAATTTTCCAACCGCGTGTTGGTTTCTTTAAGTCCTGAATCTACTTTTCCTTCTAAACTTTCCAACCGCGTGTTGGTTTCTTTGAATCCTGAATCGATCTTTTTTAAGAGCCGTTCATCTCGTTGTGCGAGTTCTTTTTGTAGGGTTTGGATGGTTTTGTGATCATCAATGAAAGCTTGATTAAGCTCTTTGAGGGCTGCGACGACGTTCGTTTCATCAATGGTTTCAGTGTGAAATAGCGGCATGAAATTCTCCTTTTTATGGAAAAAGATGTTACAAAAATTTGACTAAGAGAGCAAGCATTAAAAGGAGGCGGAAAAATGGACAATGGGAGTTCGTGCATAAAAAAGGACATCCGTGAGAATGAGATTGTAACTATAGCCACAATTGATATGCTCATTCGTCTAAAAGGGATTCTGGAATCCCTGTATTATCTGCTAACAAACCAACCCTGCAAGCATTCTCATGTTTCCAATCAAGATAAAAAGGGATTTTGCGAATCCGGAGGTGGATGGCAAGAAGTAAAAAAGAGCGGACCCGAATCCTGATCAATGGAATTTCGGCTCGACAAGGAGGCGGGCAAACGTATTTACGGCATTTGTTGAAATTTATTCCAGACAACGAAACCCTTGAAATTATCTTGTTGGTTCCTGATTCATTCCCGCTCCCTCCTCTGCCTGCCAGTATCAAGAAGCACACCATTCCGCGAGTGGAAACCAATCCATTTTTACGGGCGTTGTGGGAAAAGTTTTTTTTACCGAAACTTTTGCGTTTATGGAAAATTGATGTGCTCTATTGTCCGGGAGGCGTGATCAGTACGGTTCCGCCAAACAATTGCAAAACCGTCACTATGTTTCAAAATATGCTCCCTTTTGTTCCCAAAGCGCGAAAACGCTACCCTTGGGGATACATGCGGTTTCGTTTGTGGTTGCTCAAATTTTTGCAGGCACGTTCCTTTCAAAAAGCGGATATGGTGATTTTTATTTCGCAATACGCCAAAACCGTGATCGATCAAGTCCTTCCTCAGCGAAAAGGAACCTCAGCGGTGATCCCTCACGGCTTGAGCGATCATTTCAGAATTCAGGAACAAAGCACTTTTCCGGAAAATTTGCCGAAAGAATATGTGTTGTATGTCTCGATTCTGGATGTCTATAAAGCGCAATTGGAAGTGGTGCGGGCCTGGGATT
>WASW01059564.1_pt1 | contig 17161 bp, 8 predicted proteins | sample 5698521 | NCBI WGS metagenome assembly WASW01 (sample SAMN11175560, study PRJNA528189) | sponge metagenome | isolation source: marine sponge | host: Leucetta | place: Antarctica: Western Antarctic Peninsula, King George Island | collected 2013-01
ATAGTCCATCCCGCCGTTCCGAGGAGACTTTTCCATGCAATCGAATACGACGACGTTTCAGGGCATTCCGCTCAACCAGCTTGTGCTTTCCTGCGAGAACGTTCGCAAGACCAAACCCACCCCATCGGAACAGATTGAACTGAAGGCATCCATCCAGGCCCATGGTCTGCTGGAAAACCTGATCGTGTGCGCCAACCCGGCAGGTACGTATGATGTTCTGGCCGGCGGTCGCCGCCTCGCGGCTGACCATGCGGTTTCCTGCCTGATCCATGATGGTTCTCCCAACGAGATCTCCCTGGCCGAAAACGTTGTGCGGGTCTCCATGTCACCCATAGACCAGTTCGAGGCATTTTCAGAGCTGTCCAGCCGGGGATCAACAACGCCGGAGATCGCGCGGCGGTTCGGACAAACCGAGCGGGACGTTGAGCAACGCCTGCGTCTCGGTCGTGTGGCCCCTGAACTCCGCGACGCCTACCGGGAGGGCCAGATCAACCTCGATGTTCTGATGGCTTTTGCCATCACCGATGATACGGCCCAGCAACTGGCTGTGTGGTCGGAACTGGAACACAGCTACAGTCATGCCGGTCAGGTCCGGCGTCTGTTGACGGACACCCGCATTGTCGCGACCTCGAAGTATGTGCGCTTCATTGGTGTTGACGCCTATACCGCCGCTGGCGGTAGCATCACCCGTGACCTGTTCACCGACGGTGACGATGCGCTCTATCTGGATGACCGGTCGCTTGTCATGGATCTCGTGGCGGTCAGACTGGAAGAGGCCGCACAAACCCTGCAAGCCACCGAACCCTGGAAATGGGTGGAGGCTGTTCCGGACAGTCCCTTTGATCTCCTCCAGCAATATGACCGTGTATTCCCGGTAAAACACGAGCCGACGGCGGAACAGTCCCGGGAGATCGAGCGGCTTGAACAAACGCTCTCGGCCCTGAATGATCTGGATGGGGATGAATGGTCTGCTGAGCAGGAACGCGATTATGACGTTGCTTATGCCAGGCTCGATCAGGTCCAGGACGCCCTGTACGTTTATGCGCCCGAAGACAGGGTTCGTGCGGGGTGTGTGATCACCGTCGCCCATGACGGCACGATCGTCACGCATTGCGGATACGTAAAACCGGAAGACCGGCAACCGGAACAGAAGCAGGCCCCCGGTGATGGTGCAGAAACACCGAGTGCCTTGAGTGCATCGCTGCGCAGCGACCTCGGGGATGCGCGATTGCATGTGGCGCAGGCGCATCTGGCACAGGACTTCGGCTGTGCGTTTGATGTGATGGTGTTCAGTCTGTCGCATCACATGTTTGGTCACGGCGGTCATGACGCCCCGCTTGATATCCAGTGCCACAAAACCCTGCCCCATGATTTTACGGCCCGCCTGGGTATGGCGCAGCTGGAGCTGCCTGAAGGCATGGATATTGGCTGGCTGGCCCTTAAACCCGACGCGGGGTTCAAGGTCATGTGTGAGCAGCTTTCAGGCGAGGACAGGCAGCGTCTTTTTGCCCACTGCGTTGCGCAGGGCCTTAAAGGCTCTCTCGGTGGTGGGAATGCCTTACACGACGCCATCGGCCAGCGTCTTGATATCGATGTGGCGGCACACTGGCGTCCGACGGCGGACAACTTCTTCCGGCGGGTGAACAAGGCCCATGCCCTGGATATGGCCTCCGGTGTTATCGGTGAAGACTGGGTGCGGTCGCACCGGGCCGAGAAGAAGGGTGTTCTGGCCGACCTGCTGGGGGATATCTTCGCCGGTGAACGGCGGCCCGGCGTGACGGCGGAACAGGCAGCACAGGCGTCGCGGTGGTTGCCTGCCGGCATGGCGTTTGATCCGGATGGCGGCTCGTTGGTTAGCGGCTCATCGGTTTCTGGCTCGTTGGTTAGCGGGGTTGGGGATACAGGTGTTGAGGATACGGGGGATGGGGATGACGATCCTGCTTCCCCGGCTTCCTCTGCGTATTCCCCGGTGGATGATGAAAATGACGCCCCTGATCCGGATGATGAACCCGTCGCCGTTGAGCCAGATGATGTTGACGTAAAACAGGCGTCCGGCGTTGCCAGCGCGGACGAACTTCCGGCGGCATTCTGTCTTCCGACGGCTGAACAGGGGGATGTGGCATGACGGCGCATTGGAAGCAATGGGTGCTGGATCCGGGGCACAAGGCTGTGCTGTCGTTTTCAGGCGGCAAGGATTCCACGGCGCTGTATTTACAGGCTCTTGGCTGGGGCGTTGATTTTCTGCCTGTGTTTGCAGATACCGGGCATGAGCATGAATACACGTATGATTACGTTCGCAATCTTGCCCGGCTGACGGGTGGCCCTGAGATCAGTTGGGTAAAGGCAGACTTTTCGGCTGAGTTTGCGAGAAAGCGTCTGTTTATAGCGCGCGATGGTCGGACGGGTCGTCGCCATGGCCGAAAGATCAGGTGGTCAAACAAGGCCAAACGCCGGGCGTTGTCGGTCCTGTATCCATCGGGTATTCCGTTTCTTGATCTGTGTCTGCTGAAAGGCCGGTTTCCGTCGACGAAGGCCCGGTTTTGTTCGTCTGAGCTGAAGCATGATCCGATATTTTACGATGTGATTGATCCGCTGCTGGAGGCTGGGGAAACGGTTGTTTCGTGGCAGGGTGTCCGGGCCGAGGAAAGTGCGGCCCGGAAAAACCTGCCACGGCTGGAAAGGGTCGGCCCGACCCTGTTTAATTTCAGGGCGATCCACCACTGGACGTGGCAACAGGTGTTCGATCTTCACCGGCGTCATAATGTGGAGCCGAACCCGCTTTACAAACATGGCGTGAGCCGGGTTGGCTGCATGCTTTGCATCCACGCCCGAAAAGACGAGGTCCGGTTGGTCTCGCAGTATTTTCCGGATGAGATCGACCGTATGGAGGATTGGGAACGTCTGGTTTCCATGGCAGCCAAGCGTCAACGCAGTACATTTTTTGCTGCCGACAAGACGCCTGGTGCCCACCTGGCCAATCGAGATATGCCCATGCCGGATATCAGGCAGGTGGTGGCATGGTCCCGCACGAGCCGGGGCGGCAAACAGTTTGATCTGTTCAGCAGCGCAGAGCCCCCGGCATGCTCGTCGCTTTATGGATTGTGTGATTAACCCTGTATCCGTCCAGGCCAGGCGTTCGACCACAACCCATGCTCCCTGAACGTGAGCCGCCCTGATCGCATGACTGGTCAGGGCGGTTTCTTTTTTGGGGTTCCAGAGAAAAAGGAGGATTGGGTCGGGTGTAACCCGAGGCCGAGAAGCCGAAGACATCAATCATCCAGGAGGAAACAATCCATGACCCAGTTCCAATCCCAGTTCCAAAACCAGGACCAGGCCGTATCCCAGGACCGGTCCCAGACAACGCCGCTCCAGCCAGCGCCGCAGTTATCATTGTTCGACGGCGGGCTATCGGTATCTGTGCCAACCCCTGATCCAGTTATTGATCCCCACCGGGGGCGAACACAATCTCTCATGCAGGCGGCAGATGCCATGTTGGCCGTGCTGTGCGCGGGACGCACTTTAAGCGCCCCGACCTTGCGCGACGCGATGACGGCGGCCTTTGGTGGTTCGGACGCGGAAGGGGCGTGGGCGTGGAAGGATGTGTATGAAGCCCAGGAGATCGCTGCCCTTCAGTTTGTGCGTAAATATGGCGCGGTCCTTTCCCGGCGCGCGCCTGCGGACAGACTGGCTGTTTTTGAGAAACTACAGTCCATGCTGGCGACGCAGACCCGTCGTTCGGATGTCTCGCAGCGTTGGCAACAGTTTTCCACGCCGTTGGCCGTGGGCCTTGCTGTTGCAGAAGCGGCCCAACTGAGGCCGGATGACGTGGTGCTGGAGCCGTCAGCGGGCACCGGCTTGCTGGCCCTGTTTGCCGAGCGGGCAACGCCTCATCTGGTGCTGAATGAACTGGAATCGGGACGTCGCGACCTGCTGCAAGCCGTCTTCGAGAAGATTTCCGTGACGGCGCATAATGGCGAGCATCTGGATGATTTACTCACGCGCGACCACAGGCCATCGGTTGTTCTCATGAACCCGCCGTTTTCCACTTCACCGTCCATGAGCGGCAGCAGCCCGACCGTGACGGGCCGGCATGTGTTTTCTGCGTTTTCCCGACTGATGCCCCGGGGTCGGCTTGTGGCCATTACCGGGCGGAACTTCGCCCCTGACACATCTGCGTGGCGGGCGGCATTTACGCGGTTGCAGTCAAAAGGTGCCGTTGTGTTTTCTGTGCCGCTTGCCGGTTCCCTCTATTACAAGCACGGCACGAGTTTCGAGACCCGCCTGACGGTGATCGACAAGCGTCCGGCGGATGATCCGACCTGTTTTACCAGCTACCGTCCACAGCCTGTTGAGACGGCCGCTGAGTTGCTGGATCTGGTTCAGACGTATGTGCCGGACCGCTTGTCCCTGGCCACACCTTCTTTACCGACATCTTCCTTCCCCTTGCAAGCGCCTGCTGCTGCCGTTCGAGTAGAGGATCAGACCGGTTACGAAGAGCCGGCTTCCGAGCCCGCTCGTCCACCGTCACGCACCACAGCATCATCCGGAACGGCCAGTAGTGAGGCTGCCCCTGTTGATATCACGCCCCTTAACATCACGCCCCTTAACATCAAGCATGGAGAACCTGTTTCCTATGCGGTTGTTGACTGGCAGGCACCGGATGAAGCCCTGAGTGACGGGTTGTATGAGGCTTATACGCCGCAGTCCGTGTGTATAGAGGGAGCCGTGCCCCATCCGACAGCGCTGGTTCAGTCAGCGGCCATGTCGTCTGTTGCTCCGCCCAAACCGTCCTATGTACCAATGTTGCCAGCCCGGCTTATCCGTGACGGCATGCTGTCAGACGCCCAGGTCGAGAGCGTCATCTATGCGGGCGAGGCCCACGAGCGGATGCTTCCGGGCGAGCACACCCTCAACAAACATGATGATTTTGCCAGCGAAGGGGAGATCGATGCGGAATCCGACCTGCGCACGGTGCGGTTCCGGCAGGGCTGGTTTTTGGGTGATGGTACGGGCTGCGGCAAGGGCCGTCAGGCCGCCGGTATTATCCTCGACAATCGTCTGAAGGGCCGGTGTCGGGCCGTGTGGATCAGCAAGAGCGACAAACTGCTGGAAGACGCGCGGCGGGACTGGTCGGCGCTGGGCGGTGATCCTGCCCAGGTGGTGCCCATGTCACGGTATAAACAGGGCCAGGCCATTGAGTTGCAGGATGGCATCCTGTTTTTGACCTACGGTATTCTGCGTTCCGGAGCGAGACAAAACAAGAAGTCCCGCCTCGATCAGCTCGCCGAGTGGCTGGGTGAAGACTTCGACGGCCCCGTGATCTTTGATGAGGCCCACGCCCTTGCCAATGCCACAGCCGCGAAGACAGAACGCCGTACCAGGGCCGCCTCCAAACAGGGTGAGGCTGGTCTGCGGCTGCAACGGGCCGTGCCGTTGGCGCGTGTTGTGTATGTCTCGGCGACGGGGGCCACGGAAGTGGCGAACCTGGCCTATGCGGAACGACTGGGGTTATGGGGTGAAGACACGGCGTTTATTAACCGGGCCGCGTTTGTGCAGGCCATGGAAGCGGGCGGTGTTGCGGCCATGGAGGTGATCAGCCGTGATCTCAAGGCCATGGGTCTCTATACGGCGCGGTCCTTAAGCTACGAGGGTGTTGAGGTGGATATTCTTGAGCACCCGCTGAGTGTGGAGCAAATCGAGATTTACGATGCTTTTGCCGGTGCCTATCACATCATTCACCAGAACCTGCAAGCGGCTCTGGAAACATCCAACGTCACCTCGGATTCCGGCACCCTCAACAAGAATGCCAAGGCGGCGGCGTTGTCGGCGTTTGAGGGCTCGAAGCAGCGCTTTTTCAATCACATGCTGACGGCCATGAAGTGTCCGTCCCTGATCCGGTCCATCGAGGCGGACACAGGCCGGGGCGATGCGGTGATTGTGCAACTGGTGTCCACGGGTGAGGCGTTGCTGGAGCGCCGTCTTGCAGACGTTCCGGCGGCAGAATGGTCTGATCTGACCGTTGATGTGACACCGCGCGAGGCGGTTCTTGATTATCTGATGACCTCGTTTCCGATCCAGTTGTTCGAGATTTACAACGACGAAGAGGGTAACACCCAGTCGCGGCCTCTTTATGACGCCAGCGGCAATCCGGTGATGAACCGGGCGGCGACAGAAAAGCGCGATGCCATGATCGAACATCTGGCGGGCTTGCCGGCGGTACCGACGGCTCTGGATCAGTTGTTGCACCATTTTGGTACCGACGCTGTGGCGGAAGTAACGGGGCGCAGTATACGGCTGGTGCGTGAAGGCGGCATCACCCGGGTTCAGAAGCGTCCCGCCTCCAGTAATCTGGCCGAAGCGCAGCGCTTTATGGATGATGAAAAGCGTATCCTGATTTTTTCTGACGCGGGCGGCACGGGTCGGTCCTATCATGCGGACCGGGATGTGAAGAATACCCGCCGGCGGGTGCATTATCTGCTGGAGCCGGGCTGGCGGGCGGATACCGCGATTCAGGGTCTTGGTCGCTCGAACCGGACCAATCAGGCGTCTGCCCCGCTGTTCCGTCCGGTGGCCACGGACGTCAAGGGAGAGAAGCGGTTTTTATCGACCATTGCGCGGCGGCTGGACACCCTTGGCGCCATCACCAAGGGGCAGCGTGCGACGGGCGGCCAGGGCATGTTCCGGGCTGAAGACAATCTGGAAAGCCCGTATGCGCGCGCGGCGCTTCGCCAGTTGTTCATGAAGATTGTGCGCGGAGATGTTGAGAACTGCTCGCTTGAAGCGTTTGAGGACCAGACCGGATTATCGCTGCTGGACCGAGATGGCAGCGTACGAGAGACCCTGCCGCCCATGAGCCAGTTCCTGAACCGGGTGCTGGCGCTGACCATTGATCGACAGAATGGCCTGTTTGCGGCGTTTGAGGATATTCTGGAACAGATCCTTGAAGGTGTGCGGGCCACGGGCGGTCTGGATGCCGGTGTTGAGACGTTGCAGGCGGACAGCTTCACCGTCCAGGAATCCTGCGATGTGTTCACCCACCCACAGACCGGGGCAACGACGCGGTGTCTGAAGATCACGCGACGGGACCGTGTGGTGCCGCGCTCTTTTGAGGAAGTCGTGGCCCTTCAGCTGAAGGGCTCGGGTCAGGCCCGCCCTATGGTGAACGCGCGTTCTGGCCGGTCGGCCCTGTGTCTTCCGGCCCCCGGCAGCATGCTGGAGACCGGTGCTGTCGAGAGCCGGTTCCGCCTTATGCGGCCTGTTGAGGTGAGCAACATCACGGAAGTGGAGCTTGCTTGCTCCACATGGGAAGAGGCATCGCCCGAGGTGTTCCGCCGGGCGTGGGAAGAGGAGCTGGCGGGGTTGCCAGCGTTCCGCTCATGGGACTTTTATCTGGTTGTGGGTCTTCTGCTGCCGATCTGGGACCGTATGGACCAGGGTAGCTTGCGGATTTACCGTCTGCAAACCGATGACGGTCGGCGTCTTCTGGGCCGGAAGATACAGGAACAGGACCTGCCGCGGTTTTATACGGCTCTTGGTCTGAATGCGCCCGGGATCTCCACGAGCGCCCTGTGGCACTCGGTGCTGGAGAGTGGCGCGTCCCATGCCCTTGCCAGCGGGCTGCGATTGCGGCGTTCACGCATCATGGGTGAGAACCGTGTTGAGATCACGTTTGATGGAGGTGGCGATGTGTTTGATATCCTGATCGGCATGGGCTGCATGACGGAGATTATCAGCTACGCGCGACGGGCGTTCATCCCGGTGGGTGCGGCGGGTCCGGACATTCTTGACCGGGTCCTGGAACGGTATCCCCTGATCATGCCGTGATGGTGGCCTGAGCGGTCGCGAGAGAAAGAGGGGGTCAGGGAGGGGGTGATTTTAACCAGAGTTTTGATAAGGAGAAGACAATGCAAGGTATTAACAAGGTCACCCTGATCGGTCATCTGGGTGCGGACCCGGTGGTTCGTGATCTCAGTGATGGGAAGAAGGCGGCGTTTTCGGTTGCCACGTCCGATAGCTGGAAGGACAAGCGCACGGGTGAGCGCCGTTCGAGGACGGAGTGGCACCGTGTGGTCACGTTCAATCAGGGTCTTGTGGGCATCGCGGAACAGTATCTGCGCAAGGGCTCCATGGTTTACATCGAGGGCACGCTTCGGTCTCGCAAGTGGACGGACCAGGGTGGTGTTGAGCGGTACAGCACGGAAGTAGTGCTGGAGCCGTTCTCCGGTGTTCTGACTATGCTGGACAACCGGCCTGAGCCTCAGGATGGAGACAGCCCTGCCGCAGAAACCGCTTCTGAGACCGCTTCGTCTGAAACCGACCCCGACAGCGGCGACGATCTCTCTGACGCGATACCGTTCTGAGGGGGTTGATAAATTGCTGCGCTGCCCGTTTTTGGGCGTTGCCGTCCGGGGGAATTGGCAGCGCAGCAAAACAATGCTACAACACAACACAGATTAGAAGGAACAAAGTCATGGGCAATACCGCATACATTCTTGAAGACGCAGGGTTCACTCGTGAGCAGGTGGACGCCCTGACGACTCAGTGGGACGGGGCTACTGCAACGAAAGCTGACATCTCCGATCTTCGTGGTGAGCTTAAGGCTGACATCGAACGTCTCAATGGCAAGATTGATCATGTTGCCACGGAACTGAATGGCAAGATTGAGACCACGGCGGCCGAACTGCGCGGTGATATAAAAGAACTGCGTAGCGATCTCAGGGTTAACTTTCGATATGTTATTGGCATTGGCGCTGTTATCGGAGGGGTTATTCTCATTGAGTTTGTCAGAGGCCTTTTACCTTAACAAAAACCAGCGATTGTTTGTGATGTCACCCCCGGTTGTTTGGCAGCCGGGGGTTTCTTTTTGTGTTTAAGGCGCGATCCGGCCCATCTCCACCTCGTTATTTTTGCTGACCCGATCTTGTTATGAGACGGCGTTGCCGTCACGTGATCCTGATTGCATCAGGGGTCTGTGAAGTACAGGCCGTTGGTTGAGGTAGAGGGACGCCGCCCCTCTGCTCAAGAGTAAAGTCGCTGCGCTCCCCGCGCGGCGGTATCCCCATCATTCGTCCCTTCGGTCCTGCATGACGCAGCAAGTGCTGCGCCCTCTCGGGGTACGCAGTGTACCCCCTTTCGTGGCACAAAGTGCCACTATCGGGCAACGCCTGCCGGGCAGTGCCCTCTCGAGCACTGCCCTCTCGGGTGGGTGATCCCCCTCCGCCGCGCGGCTCCTGACCATTCACCCCGCTCTCGCCGAGGGGCAAGGTTGCATATGAATGCAACCCAGACCCCATTAAGAAGAGGAGACTATCAATGCCAACATCAACACGAACATCAACCCAGACCGTCATGGACAATATGGCCTTGTTCGGCGCGACCATTGGAGCCGACGAGACAGACAACCGTCCCGCCCCTGACCGGGACTACATGGGGCGCGGTGCGCTGGAGATCATGGACATTATGGCGAACATGGTAGCGGGAAGCTGTTTTGAGGACGAGACCGCCAAACTGCTGTTCTCGTTTGTGTATGTGTGGCACCGGCGGGTGTTTGATCTGAACAGGGAAGTGGACCGGGCGGAACTTGACCTGCAAGGCCTGATACGCGAGCAGGATGGTTCGGAAGTTAAAGACCTGCAACTGATACAGGCGACAGACAAGGCGCACCACTTACAGGACAAGGTCGCAACCTATGAACAGGTCTGCGATACGGCAGCGCGTGCCTACGAGAGCATGACGGGCAACGCATGGGTACCGCCCAATGGTTCCAAGAACGGTTTTGGTGGTTCCGCCGCCATTCTGGATGGTTCGGACTTCATGAAGGCTCGCAAGGAGAGGAGGGCAGCAACCGTGAAAGACCCGGATGCGCCGGTTGTGGTTTTTTCCGGTGGGCGTGCGTACAACGATCACAATCGCATATTCAAGATACTGGACGCCCAGCACAAGGCGTACCCCGACATGGTGCTGGTGACATCGGCGCAGTTGTCGGGCGCGGACAAGATCGCCATTGCCTGGGCGCGTAACCGGAAGGTTATGACGGTCAAGTGTTTACCGGAGAAGAAGTACGGCAACCGTGCGGCGTTTGTACGTAACGAGACCATGCTGGGCATGGGCCACGTGATCGGTGTGATTGTGGCGGACGGTTCCGGCATTCAGAAAGCCCTGTTGCGAGAAGCGAAGTCGCGCGGCCTGAAAACACGGGAGCTGACAGCAGACACACCGACAACAGACACACAGGCAACAGACACACAGACGGGGGAGGGCGCGTAAAGCGTCCGCCTCCGGTCGAGAAGGAGTCAATCCGATGACCCATGGAATTAATCACAGAATTAATCACAGAATGCCCCACAGAATGTCAGCCCCCGAGCTGGCCCGTTCCCTTATTCCGTATGCTGCGCAAATCTGTTCCGACTGTTTACCGGGCGGCAGGATTGTGGGTCATGAGTATCACACACAGAACCTTCAGGGCGGGTTCCATCAGGTGAAGCCCGGCCAGACGGGCAATTCATTGCGCGTCAATGTGCACAAGGGCATCTGGTCGGACTTCGCCTCCAGTGAGAAGGGTGGTGATCTTCTGAACCTGATTGCGGCAACCCGGACCGGTGGCGTGATCGGCAAGGCGATGGTGTTGGCACGTGAGCGTTATCTTGGACGTGTTCCGCACAATCCATCACCCTGCATATGGGACGATGAAGTAGCGCCCGTATCACGGAACGAAAAACGTGAACAGACGGCGCGCTGGTTGTGGGGCAGGGGTAAGGGCATTACGGGAACGCCGGCTGTCCGGTATCTTGCGTCCCGTGGGTTGCCGGCGGTGTTTACGGAAGATGTGAGGGGCCTGCGTTTTTTGGCAAAGGCAAAACACTGTTCCGCGACAGAGAGTCTGACGGCGCTTGTGGCGCAATTAACGAATGCCAGGGGCGAGACCATTGGCATTCACCGTATATTCCTGACGCAGGATGGTGAGAAGTACCAGGGCGGTGAAGCCAGGCTCGGCCTTGGCACGCTTCGCGGGTCTGCGTTGCGGATCGGCAGCGGCGCGGTCCAGTTCGTGACCGAGTCCATTGAGGACGGCCTGAGTGTCGCGAGCGTATCCACGGTGCCGGTGATGGCGGCAGCATCTGCCAATCACCTGGCGGCCCTGGACGTGAATGCAGATGTTCACACAATCCTTGTTGGAGCGGATAATGACGCAGCCGGTCACGGTGCCTGTGAGCGTCTCGCGGACCGTTATCCAGCGTGCCGTGTGTTACCGGCGTTCCCGCCGGACAGGTACAAGGACTGGAATGACTGTCTCACCCGGATCGGTCCTGCGAAGATGCGGCGTATCATCGATAGTATCTTCATCCAGCATCGCATCCGATTTACCTGATCGGGACAAGAGGTTACGGGCATCGTCTCCCGAGACAGCGCGATAACGTCCCAAGGGTTCACCCAACCCCGTCCGGCAACAGTCTGGCACTGGTGGCGTTTGCCAGCCCGCTCATGGCATATCCCGAATGCCGCCCGGCGCGCCCCTGTTCAGGTTCTCGGAGCGGGTTGTTGCGGTTCTGATCTTTGCGTCCCTCCGTCTTCGTTGTTCTCCAATGACTGAATGGCATCCGACGCGGCACGATAGTTCAGGCGCGTCTTTGGTTTACCCTCGCGCAGGTATTTAAGCATGGTCGAGGCGGCCATCTTGACGCCGTGTTTTTCCAGCACCTTGCAGATATCATCGTGGCGTACGCCCTTGTTGACCATTCCTGCAATGACGCCATGAAGACGCTGAACGACCTCACGGGCGTCCATCTTTGGTGCTTCCAGATTCCTGATATCGTGTTCAATGGCCACAAAGTCAATCTCGTTCTCAGCATACTTGTTCATCGCCTACAGCCCTCACATATTCCCATCACAAACCCCACTTCCGCCCTCATCCAATCCTCTGCATCGCCCAACCCATCCCCAAATCAAGCATTCTCCCCCTAGCCCACCAATCTTCCACAATCAAGAATAGTTTCTTCAGACCAATGCATCATGATGCAATATCCTTGATTGTATGATATTATGGTGTTACCCACAATGAGTTTTTACTGTTGTCACCAGATCGTTATTGGTTCCTTGTCGTGCAGAAAATTGTCGTGCAGAAAACAGATTGCCAGGGCGTTACAGGAAGTGCGTGTATTGATGATATTGTTTATCGTCTGTATCCGCGTGCGTTCCTTTCAAGGGGTGTCCTGCCATGCAGTCACTGAGCCAGGCGGCGACGGCTGCGTATTACCTGGACATGCAGCAGAGCCATCGTTCCGGCGCGCTTTACTATTGCGGTGGTGAAGAGCCAGACGGTGTCTGGTGGAACCCGAAGGGGTTGTTCGGGTTGTCTCACGGCGGTGTCATTGACAGCGCTTCGTTCTCTAATCTGTACACGGGTATGTCGCCTGACGGTGAGATGAAGCTTGTTCAGAACGCGGGCAAGGTGGACCGTTCCGCGGGTCTTGACCTGACGTTCAGTGCGGACAAGTCGGTGTCTGCGTTGTGGGCCCTGGCGGGGGACGATCTTCGCTCGACGATTGAGGCGTGCCATAATGATGCGGCGCGGGTTTCCCTTGAGGGCGTTGCCGAGACGTATTGTGCGTATACCCGGCGTGGCCGCAATGGAGCGGAAGTTCTCCGTGCGGACATTCTGGGTGCCCTGTTCCAGCACGGCACGAGCCGTGAGAATGATCCTCAGCTTCATACCCATTGTGTGATCTTTAATGTGGCGAAAGACCATGAAGAAGGGAAGTGGCGCGCGCTTCACCAGAAGCCGTTTTATCACTGGGTCAAGGCGGGCGGTGCTGTGTATCGGCACGCGCTGGCGTGGAATCTTCGTGAGCGCCTGGGTATTCAGACGGAGGTGTATGGTCCTGAGCGAGACCGTGTTCGCATTGTTGGTATGCCGGAGGATTTACTTCAGCACTGGTCCAAGCGGGCCTCGCAGATCGACCGTGCGCGTGCCCAGCTTGGGTTGTCGGCTGATATTGGCTCCCATCTTGCGAAGGCTATAACGCTCAGTACCCGTCAGTCCAAGGAGACGGACGGGTCGTCTTCTCATCGTGATGAGCGGTTCCGCCTTGAGGCGGAGGGTTTTGTTCAGTGTGAGCAGTTGATTGCGTCCGTTCTTGATGTCTGTGATGTCCATGTGGACGAGGCGCAGGTTCGAGCGCTTATGCGTGAGGTTGGGGCTATCCCGTCTGAACTGACGGTAAACGAGGCTGCGTTCAAGTTGGGTGATGTGGTTGCGGCTGCGGCCAACCGGACGGCTGGCATGGTGCGGCCGGAGGCGTTAGGGGGTCTTGTTGGCCGCATCAAGGGTCATGAAGCTGTTATTGAGATGGATGAGATGGACCGTCGTTATCCGGCTGACGCGGCGGCGGGTCTGGAGCATACGCGGTTTTATTCGACGGTTGAGGAGGTTGGTGAGGAGATAGAACTCGGTGAGATGGCGGTGCGTATGCAGGCGCGGTCAGGTTTTCTGGTTGAGGCTGGTGTTGTTGATGAGAAGCTTGATGAGATGGCCATGAGTGGCATCGCCATTGACGGGGAGCAGAAGCGGGCTGTTCATCATCTTGCGGGGGATGGTGCGGTCGCTGTTCTTGAGGGTGCGGCGGGCAGTGGCAAGACGGTTGCGTTGCGGCCTGTTGCTGATCTGTACAAGGAGCGTGGATACCGTGTTCTGGCGACGTCGGTTGCGTGGCGTGCGGCGATTGCGCTGGGGACGGATTGTGATGTTCAGCCGTTGGCGGTGAGTAAGCTTTTACGCCTGGCTGGCGGTGGCAAGCTTGGTCTTAACGATCGCACGGTGATCATGGTTGATGAGGCGGGCATGATGTCTGTGCGTCAGACCCATCGGTTGTTGTCTGTGGCGGAGCGGGTGGGTGCGAAGGTTATTCTTGTTGGTGAGCGTGAGCAGCAACAGCCTGTTGAGGCGGGTCCGGGTTTTCGTCTTGTGGTGGACCAGGTTGCCAGTGTCCGGTTGGGCAGTATCCGGCGTCAGCTTGCTGATCTTGAGGATATTATTGCTCATGAGGATGGTGTTGACCGGGAGACGGCGCGCTTGCAGGCGGGCATGATGCCGGCGGCGGCGCGGGCGTTGCGTTTGGGCTCTCGTTCATCGTTTGACGGTGCTGTGTGGCAGAGCGGTGCGTCCAAGGCGTTTCGGGATCAGAAGGCGCGCAATGGGCTACAGGCGTATGCGTCTCGCGGCTGTGTTCATTTAGGGGATGATCTGGATGGAACCATGGACCGGCTGGTCAAGGACTGGTCGGTGTACCGTGCTGACAATCCGGGCAAGGCGACGATTGTGATGGCGCGCACCAATGCCGAAGTACGTGAGTTGTCGGAGCGTATGCGCATGGTCTCGCTGCCTGGCGTTGATGAGCGTCACGTTGTGATGATTGAGACCTCTAAAGGTGAAGGGGCGAAAAGGATAGTGTCTTCCCTTGAGGTGTCGCCGGGCGATCTCTTGCGGATCGGTGCGACGAACTGGGAGAAGCGGTTGTTCAATGGCACGATTGTGCGGGTTGGCGCTGTTGGTGAGGAGGTGGACCCTGATGGTGTTGTACGGGTGCGCATAGAGGCGCAGGCGGAACACGGCGATGCCGTTTCTTTTTATGCTGACGACATCACGGACTTCTACGGCAATGTGAGGCTTGATTACGGGTATGCGCTGACGATCACGTCGGCGCAGGGCGCGACGGCGGACCGGGCGTTTCTTCTGACGGACGAAAAACCGGCGCGTGAGACTATTTATCCGGCGGCGACGCGTCACCGGGATGCATTAAGTTTTTATCTGAACCGTCGTCCTCTGGTTCTTGCTGTCAAGGAGCGGCGTCCGGAGGACGAGTGGGAGCGGCCGGTGAGTGAGGCTGAGATGTTTGATTATCTTGGTGTCATGTGGTCACGGGACGGCTCGAAGATTGCGGCGCTTGATCAGGCGAGCGAAGATCAGAAGCGGGTTCTTGCGGAGCAGGCCCATGGCCATCGTCAGCAGCGTTCGGCAGAACAGATGGCGGCCCTGTTGCGGGCCAGTATGGTTGAGGGTGTTGCTGATCGGGATGGCAATCAGGCTGCCAATCAGGCTGACAGTGAGGTGGCGGCGTTGCTGCGCCGGGTTTGCGCGTGGAAAGATGTGTTCAGTGAAGCGGATATCCGCCGTGCGGTGCTGGCGGGTGGTGCGTCCTGGGGAAATCAGTCCGGGAAAAATCAGTCCGGGAAAGACATGAGCCCGCAAGGCGTTATGGAAGAGGTTCGTGTGATCCTCGCGCATGGTGATGTGGTTCCCTTGTTTGATCGTAACAGTCCGGTGCCGCGCTATACGCTGGTCCAGGTTCATGCCCGCAATCAGTCTCTTGGTCGTCTTGCGGGTTATCTGGGTCGCGTCGTTCCGGGGCGTGCGGGTGAGCGTTATGGAGCGCGTGTTCGCAAGGTCGCGGCGCGGTATGGTCTCAAGGAACAGCATTATGAGTTGGCGGACGCGGTGGCCACCTCGGGTGGGCTTACGGTTATAAAGGCATCAGAAGGTGAGGTTCGTCGGGCGGTTCTGGCAACGGCGGCGGATGCGCTGGCTTCAGACGGATCGCAGGTGATCGGACTGGCGTCCAGTATGCGGGGGTTGAAGGCTTTTGATCTGGCCCCGGTCCAGACGTGGAGCATCAGTGGTTTTCTTTCCCAGCTGACGGCGGGGAAGATCGCCCTTGCCCCTGATACGGTGGTGATGGTGGCCGACAGTGAGGCTGTTGACGCTGATACCATGCTGCTTCTCATGAAGGCGGCGCATCAGGCGCGGTTCTCTCTGGTGCTGTCCGGTGATCCCTATGCGCAGGTTGCGCGGGGTGGTGCCTATCGCTGGCTTTTGGGTGAGCATGAGGCGGCCGCTTCGAGGGGTACGTTCTATACGCACCCGTCCCATGTTCCTGATCATTCCCGTCCGGGTCTTGACGCGGCCTGTGGGGGGGTGTGGGCCGGGACGCTCCGTGACCTGGACAGGGATGGTGCCTTGTTCCGTCATGATGACAAGGGCTCACTCCATGACAGCGTTGCCCAACACTGGGTAGCGGCCGACCGTGCGGGTGAAGGTTTACAGCTTGTTATCGCCCGCACGGCGTCGGAGGCACAGGCCCTAAACCATGCCGTTCATGAACTCCGCCATGAGCATACAGACACGCCGCCTGTTGGTTTAAGTGCGGTGCGTCCCATCTATGATGACAAGGATGGTGTTGTCACCAGGTCGCGATCGGCACCGGCGGCGTTGGACGTTCGTGCAGGCGATTATCTGCGCTTGCTGGCCAATGACCGTCAATCCGGTCTTGAGAATGGAGACATTGGCCGGGTTGTTGCGGTTACGAAGCGGCGTGTTGTTCTGGACATCGATGGTCGTGAGGTCCGGTTTGATCCGCGTCGCTACAAGACGTTTGATCTGGGTTATGCGGTTACGCAGCATCAGGCCCGTTCCCTGACGGCTGACCGGGTTCATGTGGTTCATAATCCCTACTGGCACAGTGGTGAGGCGTTCCGCGCCTTCACCCGGCACCGGGCTGTGGTCTCTCTTTATACGGATGGTGGCATGGACCAGCATCCGGATGATATAGCGGCGAGCATTGAGAAAACCATGATGCCGTCATGTACGCTGGATTATCAGGATCGACATGAAGCCGTTACAGAACTACGGCGCTCAGGCGAGCATGAGGTATTGGATGGTGTTGGTGATGATGCCCTTCATCAGATGCGGGTTCGTGACGGTGATCAGTGGCGGGCGCTTGAGGAAGCGCAGCGCCATGTGGAAGCGCCGGTAGAGGCGTGGCAGCGGGCGCGGGCGGGTTCTGCTGTTCTCAAGGTGGCAAGTGCGGTCAGCCGTGCGGTTGCGCCTCATGCTAACACGGGGAATGTTGTGGTATATGCAAAAGCGCATGCCGTCTTGCATCGGGATATTGAAGCGATCAGGGAGCAGGCAAGCGCGCATGGGGTGAGCGAATATACCATACAGGGGTATGGTGAGATCATGGACCGCTGGTCGGCGCTTGCCATTGAGGGCGGAGCATTCCTGCATGACCCTGCCACCTATGAGGTGGTGTTTACGGGAAATACAGACATGACGTTGTTTGATGTGGCCCGGCACAAGGACCAGTACGTACGTACCCGTGATATTTAC
>WASW01096759.1_pt1 | contig 17160 bp, 19 predicted proteins | sample 5698521 | NCBI WGS metagenome assembly WASW01 (sample SAMN11175560, study PRJNA528189) | sponge metagenome | isolation source: marine sponge | host: Leucetta | place: Antarctica: Western Antarctic Peninsula, King George Island | collected 2013-01
TCGAACTCGCGACCTCCGGCGTGACAGGCCGGCGTTCTAACCAAACTGAACTACGACCCCGCAGTCGTTCTATGTATGGTAGGCGGAACAGGGCTCGAACCTGTGACCCCCGGCTTGTAAGGCCGGTGCTCTCCCAACTGAGCTACCCGCCCCAAGCGATATGGACATCTCCAGAAGAGTCTGGAAGTATATAAATGCCAACCGCATTCTGTCAAGCGATTTCCCCACCAAGACAAATCTGTTTTTTATTCCACAGTTAAATCATAAAAAGTATTTTCAAATTTACCCTCAACTATACGGTAAACGATTGACAGTTTAAGGGCTTACACTATAAAATGCTTTTCTAAGGCTGGGAAATGGTTTTCCTGCTTTTCTGCAATTTTTTTGTTTTCCTATTTTGTTTCTGAACGATCCCGGTTTTTCCTGCCATGACAGAAAAAATCATGGCCTCTCTGGAGAACTTGCCTGCTGATGAACTGATTAAGATTTGAAAAGATATGGGCAAACGCCAAAGCCAGAAAGCAAAAGTTAAAATTGCAGGCCAGGCAGAAATCGAAAGAGAAAAGGAGTTTTTTTTACAAACTACATAAAATTTTTATCCAGGAAATGTCCGTCAATGGACTTGTGTTTACTATAAACAGTAAAAAGCTACAAAGACATGCTAAAAAAAGAGGAAAGTAACACCTCATATGATTCCATCAAATCTTCTTTCACATCTCATTGACTTAATAGAAAACGTGGCAGATGCCCACACCACGGCTCTGTTTGTCTTGACAAAAGACAAGCTGGTGATGCGAGAGCATTTCACCCTTAGCCGTCATCTGAACCCGAACATTGTTATAAAAATTGGCGAAGGCCCGATAGGCCTTGCCGCACAAACCTTGAAACCGCAGTTGATGGACAATATCGATTCCGACATCGGCGGAATCTATAAAAAACCAGAGGACCTAAAAGGATTTCTGGCTGTCCCGGTTATCGCCGAAGATTTACTCGGTGTGCTCATAATTGACACCAAAGAAAGCTATCAAATATCTATTAAATTGCAGAAAATTCTGTCAAGCTTTGCTGAACAAATTGCATGGCATTTACATCAGGAAAAACACGGAACAATAATAAATGATGCGTCCAATTTGCAAGAACTGAATTCCTATTGCAGGTTTCTGGCAGAATCACCAAACCGTTCCTCCGTGGCAGATCGATTGACGCAAATACCCGCTGCAATTATTTCTTTTAAATCTATTGCTGTAATCTGGTTTAAAGAGAACCAAAAAGAAGGCCGCATCATCGGTCATAGCGGATTCACCCATGACTTGTCTGAAACCATCGTGCATTTTGGAAAGGGACTGGTAGGTTCCTGCGCAAAAAATCGATCTCCATTATTATTACGTTTTAATTCGGAACAAAAAACCATCCTGTTTTCTGAAGAAGAAAAAACCGAAGACCTGTCATCCGCTATTGCGTTACCCATACAACTCAATGAAACATTATATGGAGTTTTACTGGTTGGGTCTGCCTTGCCCGAAGGGCTGAGTCATGCTGACCTGGACAAGCTTTCTCTTATCGTTTCTGCAGCCGCTTCGGCATTGTTTTGTTCTGATACCAAAGATCGCTGGGTCTATGATAAGAATCTTGACCCGGTCACCGGTGTTCCTAACCATAGGTTTTTGACAAAATATAAACTTGCAGTATCGGAGGAGCTTTTAAAATCCAACCAACCGGTTTATTTTTTGTCGGTGCAACTCACCAATCTTGCCGACCTTTATCAATCTTACGGTGTTGATCAAGGCGATGCATTCTTGAAACAAATGACAGCCCTGTTGGCAAAAATGATTCCCTCGCCGAAATTTGTTTTCCGGTTTTCAGAAAATACGTTCGCGCTCATGTTAATGAACCGCAAACAAAAGGAAGTGGACCAACTGCAAATCAAGCTGAAACAATTATTCGAATACAACCCTCTACATGTCAATGGGGTCGCTATGCAGGCAAGCATACAATGGGGTCTATCGGTTTATCCTGATGATGCCAAGGAACTTTTTGAGTTGATAAGCCTTTCACAAAACAGATTGTCCCAAAAAATTAAAGAGATGGCATGATAAAACAATTCTTCAATAAGATATTTGGTTTTTTTTCCACCGATCTGGCAATGGACCTGGGAACAGCCAACACCTTGGTATACATAACTGAAAAAGGCATCGTACTCAACGAACCCTCCGTCGTCGCGATAAATGTTGCCGACCGCACCGTTGAAGCGGTGGGATTGGAAGCGAAGAAAATGTTTGGCCGAACGCATTCGAGAATCAACACAATACGCCCGATGAAAGATGGTGTGATCGCCGACTTCGACGTAACCAATAAGATGATCCAATATTTTATAAAAAAAATATTACATAGATACCGTTTTTTCAAACCCCGAATGGTCGTGGGAGTCCCCACCTGCATTACCCAGGTAGAAAAAAAAGCCGTCATTGAGGCCTCCCTCATGGCGGGAATCAGGGAGGTTCATCTGATAGAAGAACCTATGGCTGCGGCCATTGGCGCGGGCATCCCTGTACATCGCCCTGAAGGCAATATGGTGATTGATATAGGCGGCGGCACCACCGATGTCGCTGTCATCTCTCTGTCCGCTATTGCTTATAAGGAGTCCGTTCGCGTTGCCGGAGATGCAATTGATGAATCGATCGTCCGTTATATGCGCCTCCAACATCATCTCAATATTGGTGTGTTTGAAGGCGAACGCGTTAAAGTGGCTTTCGGCAATGCGTTTCCACAACCGAGTAACCTCACCATCGAAGTAAAAGGGCTCAATGTAAAAACCGGAGTCCCAATGTCCATCGCCATTGATGATGATGAGATACGCGAAGCTTTGAAAGAACCTCTGGCTACAATCTTGACCTCCATCATGCGTGCTTTGGAAAAAATACCGCCTGAGCTTTCTGCAGACATTCATTCCAATGGTATCTACTTGACTGGAGGAGGTGCGCTGATCTGCGGACTCGATAAAATGATTGAAGAAAAAACCACCCTCAAGGTTTTTATTCCTGAAGATCCCTTGCTAAGCATTGTCAAAGGTGCCGGAGCCGTTTTAGACGACTTTGAAAATATGAAAAAAGTCTGTATCAATTAAAACGGTTGCACTACAATTCTCTCTCATCGATACCAAATCCGTGCCTATGAATTTATCAAAGAATCCGCCTTGTCAAGAGTGCGGGGGGAAAGTGGCATCCGTTCCCACATTTCTAGAATATAAAGGCGAAGAGATTTTTCTTTTTGACCCTGCGGTCTGCGAGTCCTGTCTGGAAAAGTTGTGTGAAAATTATTCTACCGAATGTGGTAATTGCGGCGGCACCATTCCTCCTTATTCGCATGTCGGCATTTTGAAGGCAGGAAATGGGCAAACCCAATACATTCACATGACCACCCAGTGCAACACCGCAGGAAATGCTTTTTATGGCTATTGGGGAAAAGGCACTGCCGGAGAGTTTGTCCAAATTGAAGCCTGTTCGTAAAAATGCGAGCTTTGCATAACTCCGAGAACCTTCGATAAACTGCGATAGCAAACATTTGCTTATTCAGAGCTTGTAAAAAGAACCGGGTCCATGCCTTTTTCAGTTGAAATTGAATGGACGCTTATCGACCCAAAACGAACATAGAACGCTACAACGGTTGATCTGCACGATGTGGTATGAGGTTTTGTCTCTTAAGCATGACCTTTTATATTTGGTAGGAATAATATAGGTGGTCTGTCTATAATAAATGGTAAGAAAATAATATAGCCTGTTTCGGCTATGCTGTTCGCAAACGACCCAAAGCGGACAAACGTATGAAGAATGGGTTTACTGAGATGATGTTAAGCTAGCTAACGCTTCTTTCAAAACATAACTGCACTATTATTGGATCGACTCAACGGACATGGCAAAACTAATTCCATCTTTTAACAGCTGCAAACATCGAATGCAACCAGGCGAGAGGCGTTTCGCTTTGCGTATAATGAGCCATTTGAAGAACGACTGCCTCTGCTGGTACGAGGTGCCTGTTGGCAGAAGGCAGCGATATCCCGACTTCATTATCCTGCACCCAGCACGCGGTCTGTTGTTACTGGAGGTGAAGGACTGGAAACTGAGTACCATCCAGAAGATAGATAAGGCGGATGCAACTATCATCACCCTGCAGGGCATCAAAACAGTACGCAACCCTCTGGAACAAGTGCGTCAATGCGCCTATCAACTGTTACAACGGCTGGAGAGGGACCCGCAATTGGTCCAACAAACAGGACCTTATCAGGGCAACATGGTTTTCCCATACAGTTATGGGGTGGTATTGAGCAATATTACCCGTGGGCAGTTCAAATCTAAGGACTTGGGAAAAGTGTTGCCTGAGCACCAAGTCATCTGTAAGGATGAAATGTATGAAAGCGTGGAGCCAGAGACCTTTCAAAAACGATTATGGGACATGTTCAACGTCCGGTTCCCGCATCCTCTTACCTCACCGCAGTTCGATCGTATCCGTTGGCACATATTTCCCGAAATTAGAATCAATCAGGGCAATCTTTTTTCACAGGAGGATATAGAAGAGCCGCTCCCCGACATTATAAAAGTCATGGATATGAAGCAGGAAATATTGGCACGCCGTCTTGGGGGAGGACACCGTGTCATCCATGGGGTCGCTGGTTCTGGCAAAACCTTGATTCTCGTTTTTCGCTGTCTCTACCTCGCCGAGGTACTGAAGAAACCAATTCTTGTCCTCTGCTACAACATAACACTGGCTGCTTGGCTACGCGAACTGATTGCTGAACGGGGTATTGGTGATAAGGTCAGCGTCCATCACTTTCACGGCTGGTGCAGTGAACAACTACGCACCTACCCTATTGATCGACCGCAGTCGGGCGACAAGTATTATGACAGGCTTGTTGAGACGGTCATTGGTGCTGCAGAGAAGGGTACAATACCAGAAGGTCAGTATGGTGCAGTAATGATCGACGAAGGCCATGACTTTGAGCCTGAATGGTTGAAGCTTGTGGTAAGCATGGTTGCTCCTGATTCCAAGACCGACTCCCTACTGTTGCTTTATGACGATGCGCAGTCGATCTACGAGAAGAACCATCTCGACTTCACCCTATCTAGTGTCGGAATCCAAGCAAGGGGACGGACGCAGACAGATGAACTGAAAAAAAACTATCGGAATACCATTGAAATTCTTGACTTCGCTTACCAATTTGCCCGCAAATACCTTAACCTAGATGCTACGGACGAGGATCATGTACCGATGCTTGAGCCTGAGGCGGCGGGGCGGCATGGACCTCCACCCGTAGTAAAGACTTTTAACTCTTATGAAGAGGAAGCAGGTTATATCGCTCGTACCTTCAAGCAAATGCATGATGAACAAGGGATTCTCTGGTCTGATATGTGCGTAGTCTATAGGAGTAATTGGATGGGAGAAAAACTGCATACCCAATTAACGTCCATAGATGTTCCCTGTCAATGGCTCAGGGGTCGAGAGGAAAGAAGACAGTTTAATTCCTCGGCAGACAGCGTGAAGTTAATGACAATGCACAGCAGTAAGGGTTTGGAATTCCCCATGGTTGTGGTATCAGGAATAGGGAATATGCCTGTAAACAAAGAGGCCCCAGCGTTAGATGCCAAACTGCTGTATGTTGCGATGACACGTTCCACAGAAAAGCTGTTGCTTACCAGTCATAGAGAGACAGAGTTTCTTTCCCAATTGAGGCAGATATCAACAAACTCATAATCTTGCCCAGGTGTAACGGAAGATGTGGTGCAAATACTTGGGGACACTCCCTGTGATCTATATTTTTGGAAGTGGTAAATTCCCGCTTTTGGCCGATAGCAGACATTAACCCCGCCTGTGTGATTCGGTTTACGGGGTGAGTTACCCAGCGAAAAATCCCCAAACAAAATCGCATCTTATAACTACGTTAGTGACGATTTGAGTTTACGATTTTTGTACATGGAAATGTAGCTCACTGCAATTAAACCCTTTTACTATAGTTTCATCACATTCCCTCCCACGGGAGTGGGGAGTAAAAAAAATTGCGTTGATGGGGTTGATTTAGATATGATCGCTAAACCACTAAACTTAATAAAAGTCGACCATGCTAAAAGTTCGTTTTGAAAAAGAAAACCGCACCATTGAGGTGGAAACAGGGGAAAATCTTAGGGAAGCTGCGATTCGAAATAAATTCAGTATCTACCCTCACATCACCAAAATTCTCAACTGTCGGGGGCGGGGTTTATGCACCGCCTGCACAGTACAGGTTTTATCAGGCAAGCTCGATCCTAGAAATGAGACCGAAACCGATAAGCTAGGTAAGAAACCCGATGATTTTCGCATGGCCTGTCAGGTGACTGTCACGGATGACCTCGTTGTCCGCACCAACCCCTGATTCCCCACCCCTATTTTTTTCCGAATCTATTTGACAACCAACCCCGAACACCCCACAATACTCTATGCCTCCACTTGAAAAAAAACAGTTGGATGAAATCCGCCGTCACGCTGTGGAGGAATATCCTTACGAATGTTGCGGAATCGTTGTAGGGAACCCGGGTCATAATAATGATAACGTTGTCCACCGTTGCGAGAACATTCAAAACAAGTTGCATGAAAAAGATCCCGAAAACTTTACTCGGGATGCGCGCACAGCGTATAATATTAGTGCATTAGAGTTACAAAAGATTTTGAGCGAGGCAGGTTCGAAGGGCCGGGTCTTTAAGGTGTTATACCACTCCCACCCCGAACACGATGCCTATTTTTCGGAAGAAGATACTAGAATGGCCCTGTTTGATGGCGAATCGCCCATTTACCCAGGAACCCAATATCTAGTCGTTTCCGTTTACGATGAAAAAGTTCGGGACCAGGCGTTATTTAGCTGGGACCCGGAAACAAAAACTTTCAAGCGAAATCCCATATAATCGGGGATTCGTTATATCTGGAGATATTCTTATGTCACTGTTAATCACAGAAGATTGTGTTAACTGCGGAGTCTGTGAACCCGAATGCCCCAACGAGGCAATTTCAGAAGGCGATGACATTTTTGTTATCGACTGGGAACACTGCACCGAGTGTGTAGGTTGGTATGAAGAAGCTCAATGCGTAGAGGTTTGCCCAGTAGACTGTATTCCAAAAGATTCAGAGCATGAAGAAACTCAGGAACAACTTATGGAGAAAAAAGAAAACCTCGTCAACGGCGGCTAACCCTAAAAGCAAGTATGAAAGAGGCTCACAAGTAAATTACGCTTTGAGAAAAATTCAGGCATAAAGTAATACGAGTCGGCTTGACAGGCATCATCCTGTTATATGGGGTCGTTCGTTGCTGGCTCCACTTTGAGTGAAATTAAATCTGTGTGATTGAAGGATAAAATCCATGAAAGAAGAAGTCGAAGAAGTCTTGGAAACCCTGCGGCCTATGCTCATGCAGGACGGAGGCAATGTAGAACTAGTGGACGTAGACGACGGAGTGGTTAAATTACGCTTGGTAGGTTCTTGTGCCTCCTGCTCCAGTTCTACTATGACTCTAAAAATGGGAATCGAAAAAGCACTTAAAAAAGCCATTCCCATGGTACGCTGTATAGAAGCTGTCGAGTAAGTTCCGCTTACAATTTAAACACCGTTTTCCAGTTACCTCGCTTTTTTTCATCAAAAAAAACCATCCGTGAAAAGCTCGACCCATAAAAAAATTTTCCTGACCATTTCGTGCATGACCTTGCTTTTTGTTTTGCATGCCTCCGCTCAAGCAGAAGAAAAAGGAATGGCAGCTCCCAACTTCACATTAAAAAACCTGGATGGGGAAGAAATCAGCCTCAGCCAGTTTCGTGGCAAATATGTTCTGGTAAACTTCTGGGCCACTTGGTGTGGGCCTTGTAAAATAGAAATGCCTTCTTTAGAAACCCTCTATCAACGATTCAAAAATAAAAATTTTGCACTGCTCGCCATTTCAAACGATATGTTTGGCGCAACGATTGTTAAACCTTTTGTCAAAGCAAACAATCTCAGTTTCCCCATCCTTCTCGACCAGCGACTAAAAGCCAGCAACGCATTTGGTGTGACCAGCCTTCCCTCCACTTTTATGATTGACCCTGAAGGGAAAATTATCGGCATCCTGTTGGGTGCAGAAGACTGGGCCACGCCCAGTAATATTCTTTATTTTGAAAACCTTCTCAACTAAAGGATAAGTCCTTGCCACTTCGCCTGAAATTTTTATCGCTTACTCTCGCAGTTTCTTTTCTTTTCATTTCTTCTTCTGGCTGGACCCAGACGGACCCTTCTCTGGAAGGGGAAATGGTTTATATACCTTCTGGACATTTTATTTTTGGCACCAATAAAAAAGATGAAACCGCCGAGGCACTTTCCATGGGCATCCCTAAACCTTGGTATGCAGATGAAAGCCCTCAACAAAAAATTTTCCTAAAAGGATTTTATATCGATCCCTTTGAGGTCACTAACGAACGCTACAAAAAATATGTTGATGCTTTAGGAGCCGTCCCGCCTGGCAACTGGAAGGACAATAATTTTGCCACAGGTAAAGACAAGGAACCCGTCACATGGGTGACCTGGTTCGATGCCGCTAACTTTTGTCAATGGGCAGAAAAAAAATTGCCATCCGAAAAACAGTGGGAGCGCGCCGCTAAAGGAACTAATGGCAATGAATACCCGTGGGGAAACGAATATCAACCCAACATAGCAAATCTTTCAGGCCAGGCTGGCAGCAAGAACAAACCCGTTGCGGTAGGGAGCTTCCCAAAGTCCGCCAGCAAAGAGGGCATACACGACCTGATAGGAAATGTTTGGGAATGGGTAGCAAACGACTACAAACCCTATAAAGGCAGCACCCATAAAAACGATCACTACGACTCGGGATACAAAATAATTCGCGGCCACTCAGCAAGTGATATAGGTCATTTCCCCATGTATGCTGATGCCATTAAAATGTTTGCGCGTAGCGGTTATCGACAATTTGCAAACCCGGATGAGCCAGGACCCGATGTCGGATTTCGCTGCACTAGTGAAAACAAACCGGCCGCAATGAAAACCGGATTGTCTTTATCGGGTCAATCCGCAAATTCTTCGGCTGCAACCGGCACCATTGAAAAACCTTCACCACCCAACACAGCATCCAAAACGGCAGCTCCGTTCAATCCGTTTGCACCTGAACCCAATCTTCCCGATTCGGGAATTCTAGTCTTAACTCTTCTTGCATTTATTGCGGGCGTTTTTAGTTTTTTATCCCCATGCACCTTACCCATCCTGCCCGCTTATTTTGCCGTGACCGCGCAAACCGACCGGACGCACATGGGCATGATGTCACTCGCTTTCTTTTTCGGACTTGCCAGCCTGTTTGTCGCAATGGGAGCCTCCGCCAGCGTACTCGGTCAATTATTGCGCGACTATATGTTTCAAATTTCACAAATTGGCGGTGGCATCGTTGTCGTCTTCGGTATCATGACCTTATTTGGAAAAGGGTTTTCAGGAGCCAGCTTCCAGGGGAAACCGGCTTCCACGTTCATCGGATTTTTCCTGTTCGGTGCCACCTTTGCTCTCGGCTGGACACCATGTGTTGGTCCCATTCTCTCCAGCATTCTCATGCTGGCGGCTTCTGAGAAAACGGTCTTGCAGGGAATGAACCTTTTATTCTTTTATGCGGTCGGACTCGGTTTGCCCCTGATCCTGGTCGCCACCTTGTGCGGTAACCTGCCGAAAGACGGAATGTTCTGGACTCTGCTTCGCGGAAAGGGATGGGATATTCCCATCGCAGGAAAAACTATTTTCCTCCACACCACCAACCTGTTCAGTGGAATTTTGTTGATCATATTAGGAATCGTTCTTGCCACCGGATATATGACTTATATCAATAGCCTCATTCCCATTGAAGTCCAACTCTGGTTCAGCGAATTTGAAGAAAGCGTCCTCCACTGGTTCACCCACTAGCGTGGGAGGCGATAGATCAGGACGTTTGATAGCGAATTTCAATAATTCCTCTCCCTTGGAGGAAGAGGATTGAGGTGAGGAGGATTAAATGATTCCCCCCTGATAAGGGGGGCTGGGGGGTTGCCGTCATCGCGAACGACCAGAGGGAGTGTGGCGATCCAGCCTTTGTGGTTTCTCTTTTGCCCCCTCATCCCAGCCTTCTCCCTCTAGGGGAGAAGGGGTTATTGGGAAGTGGCTATTAAATATTTCACCAAGCTCTAACCCATTACCAAAAGTTCTTGAACTTGTTTCAATATTTCCTCTCCCCTGGAGGGAGAGGATTGAGGTATGAGGGATTAAATGATTGCTCCTTTATAAGGTCATCTAAATTAAGCTAGGGGATTTTTATGCAAGCTGCCACACTCATTCTGATTCTAATCTTCTCTGCCAGTTGTGGAAGGCATATCAACACTCGATACACAGACACGATTATCAGTGTAGAGAAATCGTTAGACTACCGGGAAGGGTTTGCCCACGGATCGCAGGTGTAGTATTTCCAGGGCGTTTTAAAAGGGACTCCGAATACAGGGAGGGTTGGCAAGATGGGCAGGAATTCAGATCGAAATGAAATCAGCCTGTAAGGGGGATTCCCTGTATGGGCTTTTCTTTTGCCAAAATTCCTCCTTTAACCTGTCCCCGATAAAAGATTTCCTGCCAGCAACTCTTAAATAGAGAGCCACCAAGAATCTTAAAAACGTACATCGTGTTTAGCCTGCCGCACCCCTTAAAAGAGAAGGTGTGAGGGATTAAATGATCCCCCCTGATAGGGGGACTCTGGGGGGTTGTCGTTGTCACCCTGGGCTTGTCGAAGGGCCTTGGGGTCTACCACCCGCTTACCCCTGTGGCGAACAGCCCACTAGCGTTGGAGGCGATAGGTCGATTCCCGTTTTGCAAAATAAAAACTCTCAATCTTCCAGGTGATCCTACCAGCGAGACTGAAGAAAAATTGTTTGAACGTGCAGCTAAAGAAATCACCCGTCACCTTAGAGGCGACTTCTAACCCACAGCATTACTCCTTTATTTCTCCTCAGCCCACATCTTTCGCGCAACGAAAACCAATAAAATTAAGTTTAGATTCCGGGGCCATCCAGTTTCTAAAATAGGTGGGTGAAAATTTTATTGTGATATGGGTCTGCAACAATCCGCCGCGTATAATTTTAAATCGATTGCGTTCGCTTTCAGGTTGCCCCGAATAAGTATATCCTTCGCCAATCCATTCCCATACATTATGTCCCATTCCATAAACGCCATAGGGACTGATCCATTCCTTTCTTTTGTCTACCTGCTCAGAAATGAAACCTGAAAATCCGTTATTGGGATGATCGGAAAATACTCTCCACGGCCATTTTCTGCCATCCGTACCCCTTGCCGCTTTTTCCCATTCGACCTCTGTTGGCAAGCGTTTACCGTTTGCCTGACAATATTCCAAAGAGTCTGAATAAGAAACATGCGTTACCGGATAAGTCGCTGACTTGGGATGAAAGCTATGCCCCGCACGAAACTTTTTGTACTGTTTACGGCTCACTTCATAACGATCAATAAGGTAGGCATGCGACGGCACGGTTATACCCAACCGCGTTCGAGGCTCTTCTTTATGACCCATAATAAAATCCCCGGCGGGTATATAAACCATCCCATCAGGAACCTGAACATCAGCAGGAACATCCACTGCAATCTGTTTTACTTCATATTTATCGCAGGCAAACAGGAAAATTAAAAGAAGTAAAATACGGATCATAAGGGAGACCTTTACATAGAAGAACTAACGGTTACGAAGCAACCCAGAATACCCTTTCAGAGCAGGGATGATATGGATCACAACTAGTCGCTTGGCTTAGACTTGAACTTGACACTGCCAGCATGGAACCACAATTTAGTACCATCAGCAAAACAGAATATGGACAGCCGTCCATGATATTTGCGAGTACATCCAGGCATCTGCACTTGGTGATAAGTGGAACTTGAGCCATCACTCCAAGGTAGTTCCTTTGAAGCTAGCGGCCCGGTAACTACTGTTTTCCGATAAACTCGATGGCAGTCGGGACCATAAAGAATTGCATCTGATTCTGATTCAGCATAGTTACGAGTTCTAAGTTCTTCTTGCGCAGCTGCGAAGAATTTTTTATAAATATCTAAACTATTACACACACTATCTGTGCTTAGAACCACTCCCTGACCCTTTTTAAGTTGTGGTTCAGGGGCTAATCCTGCAGCAATCTCAGCTTCCATCCGTTTTATACGTCCCTCTGTATCTTCCTGCCGCTGAGAATATTTAGTGAAACCTAGCGTTCCTATATACAAGTAGTCCATTCCAATATCCAGAAGATAAAAAGGAGGAAATGCAACTGTCAAATAGAATAGTTTTAGTCCTCTTTCTTCTGTTTTTGATCTAATGGCTTCTACCTTCACCATCCACTTCTTAAAGCGACAACATCCAAAGCCAACTTGATGAAAGTTGGGATTATCCTTGAACCCTTGAAGTTCCTCATAAAGAACTTTCAGCTCCTGAAGAGCTTTCAACTCCTGAGCGTCACTCGACTGGGCAGCCTTAGCATGAATGGGAAAGAGAGCAATCATTACCCCGACCAGAAAACCAAAAAACAAATTATTTTTCATCCCTCTTACTCCATAAAATTATAAGTAAAAAATAAAAAACTTTAATACTGGCGAACTATTTAAAAGATTTCACAAGTTGAATAAGCGAGGACCGACTTATTCTCTCAGGGCAAGGCCCGGTCTGCCCCCACGCCTAGCGGTCGAAGAAATGGGAAACTTCACCCCCGTTAATCGGCAGAGGTTTCTTATTATAGTCGAGGGGATGATCGATGCCCGGTTGAATGGTTCCATCTACAGAATAGGGACCGCTGTTGGCCCAGTAATTTCTTTTCCGGGTATCCATAAACTTGATGCTGGTGATGTACTTGATATTTTTATAGCCATATTTAAACGGTGCGATCAACCGCAACGGATAACCATGGTCTTTGCTTAAAGACTTTCCGTTCATGCGTAGAACAAATAACACACGCGGACGCAACAGTTCTTCTATAGCAAAACTTTCGTAGTAGGAATCGGCAGACTGAATATAAACAAATTTCGCGGCAGGGTCTGGCTGAACTTTTTCCACTAATTCAGAAAACTGAAAGCCTTGCCATTCCGCTTTTGCCGACCAGCATTCAACGCACTTGAGACGGGAAACCTGAGAAATCATTTTCATCCCAAACAAATCTTCATAGCTGAGTCCGATGGGGTTCTTCACCATACCGCCAACGGCCAAGCCCCAAGCCCTCATATCCACCCCCATAAACGGGTTTGCGCTACGAATATGGAAATCGGGAAGATCGCGATTTTGTATATACTGTTTGGGTATGCTTTTATCGTTGCGCCAATCGTCCTTCGCAGAAGCACGGCCTGGCAACAGAGTGGAGAGACTGGTAAAGGATAGAAGCTTTAGAAAATCCCGCCGAATAAATTGAAAAGTTGTGCTTTCTTTATTTTTTACTTCAGTTGGTTTTCTCATGGCTTTTTTTACCGCATTATCGCAATCCTAAAACATCCTGCATATCATAGATACCGTTGGACTGCTGAAGAATCCATTGCGCCGCACGGATGGACCCGCGGGCAAAAGTTTGCCTGCTTTGCGCTCGGTGAAAAATTTCAAAGTTTTCTCCCATACCGCCAAACAGCACACGATGCTCACCAATTATATCTCCCGCGCGCACCGTATGAATACCAATTTCTCTGGCGGTACGTTCGGTGATACCTTGCCTTCCATAAACTCCCACCTCATTGAGATCGCGACCTAACGAATCGGCAACGATTTCAGAGATGCGAACCGCAGTGCCACTGGGTGCATCTTTCTTAAACTTATGGTGAGCCTCAACAATTTCTACATCATAATCATCACCCAACACACGCGCCGCATCGGCGACCAGTTTGAACAAAACATTAACGCCAATGCTCATATTGGGTGCGACAACCAAAGGTATTTTTTTAGCAAGCTCTGCAATTTCTTTTTTCTGTTCGGGGGAGAATCCCGTCGTACCCACCACCACCGACTTTCCTTTATCCGCCGCCGAGCGCAAAGTAACCATGCTCGATTCTGGCGTTGTGAAATCGATCACCGCATCACAACCCGCCAACGCCTTAGCCAGATCATCCGAAACAGCAACACCCTTTTTGCCGAGGCCTGACACTTCTCCCGCATCTTGACCGATAAAATCGCTACCTGCGCGTTCGGTTCCCCCGCCTAGCTCAACGCCATCGGTATCATCAATGCACTCGGCAATGGTCTTGCCCATGCGACCTGCAATTCCTATAACTAAAATTTTTGTCAAAACACCTGCTCCTGTTAACAATTAAATGAGGTCGAATATCTGCGCTACGCCAGTGAGTATTCTTTAAGAACGGATTTCAGCTTATTAAGATTATCGTCAGACGGAGGACAAAGCGGCGCACGGAACTCGTTATCTATGCGGCCCATAATAGCAAGTGCGGCTTTAACCGGAATAGGATTCGTCTCGACAAACATGACATCATTGAGTTTCAGCAATTCGTAATGCAAAGACCGTGCGGTTTCAATATCTCCTTCACTAGCGGCTTTATAAAGCCTGGCAAATTTATCAGGAACGATATTTGCGGTGACAGAGATAAAACCTTTACCGCCTAAAGCCAGAATCGGCCAGTTGAGCGAATCTTCCCCGGAAATGACTGAGAAGTCTGACTCGCAAGCTTGAATGATTTCACTGATCTGCACCAGATTGCCCGAAGCTTCTTTGATGCCCACAATATTTTCAATTTTTGCAAGCCGTGCCACCGTTGCCGGCAACATATTGATCGCCGTTCGACTCGGCACATTGTAAAGAACGATTGGCAGTTTGGTTTCTTTTGCGACAGCGGTGAAATGCTGATAAAGACCTTCCTGCGTTGGTTTGTTGTAATAAGGCGTGATGAGCAACGCCCCATTGGCACCGATCTTTTCTGCACTTTGCGTCAGCTCGATAGCTTCGTGCGTGGCGTTCGACCCCGTACCCGCAAGCACAGGCACTCGGCCCTTACAGGTTTCTACTGCGATACCAATAACCTCTTCGTGTTCCACACGAACCAACGTTGCCGATTCCCCAGTGGTGCCGCAGGGAACAATGCCACTGGTTCCATTTTCAATGTGAAACTCAATCAGCCCTTTCAGGGCCACCGCATCCACTTTACCGTTTTTGAACGGAGTGACTATCGCAACGTAAGATCCTTCAAACATAATTTTTCCTGGAATGATTAATATTCTTTAAGAGTGCCTTCAAAAGCAATTCGAGTAAGGCCTTCGAGATAGACATCTGGCGATCCGTTCGAGGCATCGAAATCCACTTTTAAAATCTCGCCTCCGCGCGTTTCCACTTCAACCGGAGGTTGCACTAAATTTTTATACGACGAAAGCAAAGCCGAAGCCACACAACCCGTGCCACAAGCCAGCGTCTCATCTTCGACACCGCGCTCGTAAGTGCGAACCTTCAAAGCATGGTCGCCGACCTTCTCGACAAAGTTCACATTGGTCCCTGACGGAGCAAACGCATCGTGGAAACGGACCCCATGGCCCACTTCCTTCACCTTCACATTTTCGACATTGTCCGAATAAATGATTGCGTGTGGTACGCCGGTATTGAGGCTGTCGATCTGGTAATGGTCGCCGTTTAAATCCACAGCAATATCTTTGCACAAGTTTTCAGGCGCAGTCAGCTTGACCCGCACATTGGCTCCATCGACTTTTGCGCCAATGATCCCCGCCACCGTTTCAAGAGTCAGTTCCGTCGAGGCGATTCCTTTTTCCACCGCATAACGTGCAACACAACGACCTCCGTTGCCGCACATCTCGGCAGACGAGCCGTTGTCGTTATAGAAATCCCATTTGATGTCGGCCTTGTCCGAATTTTCGACAAAAATAACGCCATCGGCTCCGATAGACATTTTTCGGTCACAGACACGCTTGACGAAGTCGACTTTCTTATTGTCATCCATCACAGGCACACGGTTGTCGATTATGATGAAATCGTTACCGCTACCACTCATTTTTGTAAACTGAATCACCATGCGCTGCCTTGCGACCTTTCGTAAAAAAATTGCTGAATACTGTGTTTATTATGATTTAGATGCAAAAAACCCCTTCGGGGATTCCACTGAGGTCCGGCAATTCTACCACCCGCTTGCACTGGTAGCAACCCACTAGCGTGGGAGGCGATAGGTCTATTCCCGTTCTGCAAAACAAAAATCCTCAAGCTTCTAGATAGAAGTTTTGCCCTTGCGGCGGCCCTTAAAAGGGGAGGGAGAGGATTGAGGTAAGGGGGATTAAATGATCCCCCCTGATAAGGGGGGCTGGGGGGGGTTGCCGTTGTCACCCTGAGCCTGTCGAAGGATCATTTCCCGAAAAGGCGGCTTACCATTTAATGAAATGAACGGTTATTATATTTAAGTCCGACCGGGAACCCGACAAAAACAAACAAGATAATTAGAAAATAGATAATAATAACAAGTTCGACCCTATCCTACAGTTATACCCCTGCGTGAGAAGAAGACGAACATTGCCCGTCATTGCGAACGAAGCGCGACGATCCAGTAAGTAAAGGATTAACCACCGATTCACACAGATGGACACCGATTAAATAGAGAGACCAACGCCCCCCCTTCTCCCTTGGAGGGAGAAGGGGGGATGAGGGGGAGCAATTGCCCCTCACTGTGAGCGAAACGCCCAGGTTTTATGGTTAATAGCTCGTCATGCTGAGCTTGTCGAAGCATCATCTCGCATCCCACAAAAACAATGTCTTTTAAGATGCCACCCTCGCTCACCCACAATATCTTTTAAGATGTCATCCTGAGTTCATCGAAGGATATCAGAGTCATTCCGAAAAGAGCCAGGCACTTAAAACCCGCAAAAACGTGGTAGCCTATAAAGAGAAATTAAAAAAATCAGGAGAGTGCAATGCAGGTAACAGGAGAAATTAAAAACAACGCCTTTGTCGTAACCCTCAAAGGGCGGATCGATATAGAAACTTCCAGTCAGTTCAACACCATTATAGAAGGTTATCTGGAAGCAAACTTCACCCCGTTTATTGTAAATTGCAGAGAACTGGAATATATCAACAGCAGTGGATTGACGAGCATCATTCACTTATCGCAAATGCTGGAAAGTTTCCAACT
>WASW01085019.1_pt1 | contig 17147 bp, 13 predicted proteins | sample 5698521 | NCBI WGS metagenome assembly WASW01 (sample SAMN11175560, study PRJNA528189) | sponge metagenome | isolation source: marine sponge | host: Leucetta | place: Antarctica: Western Antarctic Peninsula, King George Island | collected 2013-01
CCGGGATCAGCCCGCCGCGGCGCCTGATTGGTAGACGTCTTGAACCGGGCATTGCCATGTCCGCCATCACCGCCGTAGCAAACGATAAAGGTCTGGCCGGGCTCCATCATGTCGGCCAGCACGGTTATCTGGTCATCATCAAGAATTTGCGTTCCCACCGGAACTTTGACAATCGCATCGTCACCCTTGCCGCCGGTGCGGTTACGGCCCATGCCATGGTTGCCGCGTTTACCTCGGATGTGCTGAACATATCGAAAATCGATCAGTGTATTGAGATTCTCGGCGCATACGAAGATTACATCACCGCCGCGTCCGCCATCGCCGCCATCAGGGCCACCAAACTCAATATATTTCTCACGACGAAACCCGACGGCACCGCCACCGCCATCGCCGCTTTTGACAAATACTTTGGCCTGATCGAGAAATTTCATAACACTATCAGTTTTAAAAGGGGCCGCTCGACAAGGGACCCAATAAAAAAGGGGAATGGATTACCATTCCCCCTCACACTCCGGAAATGGGCTGACTTATGTCAGCTCGCCGGCTCCACAGCCACATACATGCGACCGTTGGCTTTTTTAGCAAATCTTACAGCACCATCAACCTTGGCAAAGATCGTGTGATCACGGCCAATACCGACGTTTGCACCGGGATGGTATTTTGTTCCGCGCTGACGAAGGATAATGTTGCCGGGGACAACAACTTCACCGCCGAATTTTTTAACACCAAGGCGCCGGCCTGCGGTATCGCGGCCGTTGCGAGAACTACCACCTGCTTTTTTATGTGCCATTAATCTTACTCCTCAGTTTTCTTTTTAGCCGGAGCCTTCTTTTTGGCGGCAGGCTTTTTTACTTCAGCTTTTGCTTCCTTGGCAGGAGCGGCATCAGCTTTTGCAGCTTTTTTCGGAGCAGCCTTTTTAGGCGCGTCCTCTTTAGCCGTTTCCTTAGCAGGTGCGGCTTTTTTGGTAGCTGTTTTTGGTTTTGTACCGGTCGGGCTGATCTCGACAATTTTCAGAAATGTCTGTTCCTGACGATGCCCTTTGGTCCGGCGATAACCTTGACGCCGCTTTTTCTTGAAGATCAAAACCTTGTCGGCTTTGCCTTGCTCGATCACTTCAGCGAATACGGCGGCTTTTTCAACCAGCGGCGCTCCAACTGTAGGGGCCTTACCGTCTTCACCGATCATTAGCACTTCGCTAAACTCGATCACGGTGCCGGGCTCACCTGCGAGCTTCTCGACCACAAATTTATCGTCTTTGGCAACTTTGTACTGTTTTCCGCCGGTTTTGATGACTGCGAACATATCCGCCTCAACTTCCTAATGCTTCCACGTCAAAACGAGGCCATCCGCGAACTCCCGCGCGGCCCCTTCGAATGAGGGCGGCAATATACCCCGTTTACCCTCGTAGTCAACGGCTTTTAAAGACTCAATGTCAGGTATTTACCAACCAAGTTTTTAGGCCTTCTTGATCTGCCATTGATGATTGAATACCCTTCTCCGTTATTGGGCAAGAAAACAGGATAAAAGTTAGTATGTATAACCCGCAGGCGAGTTTCAGGAATATCCTAAATCCAGTTAAGGCTGAAGTTTTTTTCGATACGGATTATGGCCATAAGGCGCGTTATATTCCAGGACCAGAAGATAAATTCTCTGGATTGTTTGATTGGGACGACTTGAACCGATTTCTCAAATTTGAAAAAGTATGGGATTCGCATAATCTTAAGATGGTATTGGATGGCGAACCGATATCGCCTCAGCACTATTGTCCGCAGGGAAATGTGGATCACACAAAGGTCGGGCAATTTCTTGATCAAGGCGCAACACTGGCCTTGATTGGATTCGAATCCCTGAACGATGGATCCTCATCCCTGTCAAAAAGTATTCAGGCGGCTACCGGCGCGGCGTGCGGCGGCAATCTATATTTCTCGCGCAAGGATCACGCCGGATTCCGGCCCCATTTCGATTTGATGGACGTTATTGTCATCCATATCGCTGGTGAGAAAGTTTGGAACGTCTATGAAACTCAGTTTGATAACCCGATGTACAAACCAGGGTTTCATCACATGAGCTTTTCACGTGAGTACCATGAACAGAACAAAGGTGCGGTCGAAGCGGAAGTAACCATGACGCCAGGCGACGTTCTCTATCTGCCGCGCGGTAAATATCATGCCGCGCTGGCGACATCTGACGCTTCGCTGCATATCACCTTTGGAATTGAGCCCGCACGCGGTCAGGATTATCTGCAGGCTCTGCTCGAAACAATGCCAAGTGATCCGCTGTTTCGGACAAACATTCCTCACTTTGATGATATCGAAGCACATAAAATATATTTGACCAGATTAGCGGACAGCATGCGTGATAAGATGGCAAATCCGGAAGTAATGGCTCAGATGCGCGATGAACAACGCCATAAGGTCTACGGCAATCTGCCGGTATTCTCATTGCCGAACGGCAACCGACAACCCGGTTTTCATGTCAGAACCACGGGCAGTAAACTCGTCCGGCGCGGCAAAGTTTGGCAACTGACCACACCTTTGAAACAAAGCGAGATTGATGCAGAACTGGCGCCTATAATTGAGTGGATGTTGTTAAGTGACCTCTTCACTTTCGGCGATCTGGCAGGCGCCTTTACTGATCAAACAGAGGAATTTCTGCAAAGCGCCGTCACGACCCTTTCGCGCGCCACGTTAATCACCGAATTCTAGTTGATCAATAAACAGGCCATTTAATATTTGTCAGAAGTATGGACAAGGGGACAGGGGTGCGCTACGTAATCCGCCCCTGATCGGGCTTATTCCTGATTAATGTTCGCCAAACAACACCTGCAGCCCGCTTATTACATATAGAGTGTGCTGCAACCCAGCGGAGAGGTGCCAGAGTGGTCGAATGGGGCGGTCTCGAAAACCGTTGTGCGCTTGCGTACCCAGGGTTCGAATCCCTGTCTCTCCGCCAACACCGCTTCGCACAGCAAAGCGATGGAAACACGTTCAATAATTAGTAAAGCGGCAGTCGTTTCGCAGAAACGACGAGAGCGAAGTGAGTTCGAACTTCGCCCCTCATTCTTCGCCAATTAGTCATTTAAGTTATTGAAATAAAATGATTTAATAATATATATTTTGCACAGACCCACATCAGGATCTATGACGAGGTCAGATTGGCAATTTCGCCCGCCCGGAGCCCGGCTTTGGTTGATAACAATACAATTACACGATCACGCAAGGGGTAGCGGTTTCGTGCTACATAGCGAAGCAACACGGTTTGCTGGCTTCGCAACGGCAGTTTTGCCTGCGTTCCAGCCACAATTAACACCTAATCCTACATGAAATCAACTGTTTATATCGCATCACGAGCTTGGTATATTACCAACAATATCAACGAGTTAATGGAGTATACACTAAATTACAACTCGGCAAAAATCTTGATCATGAATGAAACTCGCTTCTTCAAACTTGTCTGAATTTAGCCCAGTTACATACATAATTGGGCGTAATCCGGGGGCATTGATCGATTGCAGGAAAGACCAACTAAAATGGCAACTAAACAATCGAAACACATAACTATGTCCCGTTTTGTAAAGGTATTAAGCTGTACAAATGACAGAGGTTTCTGGCCTACCCTTTCCCGCTCCTGGGGCGGTCAACTCATCGCATTTGTGGCAATTAAACTATCCGAAAAATTCAGGTTAGCTCAGACCATATCCCTAACCTTTACATTTCGTTCTTTCTCAAAATGTTATTCGGAATAACAGATGGGAAATCTAGGAAAAAAACTTCGCAATCATATACGCAACGAGAGCTATCTCTATAATCCCTTTGACAGAAGGTTTTCCAAGGAGGCATTTCTTGAATTTGAAGACAGCAACAAGCCCACGGACGACCAGGACAGCCTGCTTCTCGATCTAGCAGTCAAAACCGCCGATACCATTAGCAACTTGAGGGAGGTTTTGTACAAAGAGACATGCTTTAACTATAGTCTGGAGCTATACATCGATACTGCTTGCGGTCTCGCAAACCGCGAAATTCTAAAAATTTACTTAAAGCAGGAACCGCACTTCAAAGCAGGTTTATCAAGCGGCAGAATACTCGATATAACTGAGATAATGCGAGGAGATTCTGTTAGCCTAGGCGCTGAAAGTGAAACTAGTTCAATTGCATATATTGAGGCAGTGGGAGATTCTTTTGGGTGCTTTCTTCAAGAAATTTACGCCTATCAGGCACACCCAATTCTACCCATCAAGCATGTTTGCCCCTTAGATATCGAAGCTCGCGTGGAAAGGGCTGTTTCAATTTGTTCTTTAATCGGTTCACTTCGAAAGCTCTGGGAAAAATCACTTTGGGGAGAAGTCGTTTCTAAAGACAATACCTCTCTTTTTGACTTTCAGATAAACGATGAGAAAAAATTCCAATTATTCACAATCGGGCTGTCCAGACAGCTTCAAAACGAAGCACTCTTAGCTCGGGATCTCCAGAACTTGCATTCTGAAATGCAGAGAGTCGCCCCATATTTCAATTCAGTTTCAAACGCATATCTTGAGAATGGTCTTCTAAAAATATCACTTTCAAAGCTTTTATCTGGGAAGTGTTCTCCCCCTAAGACGCTTCCCCTTCTTTGCTATGGAGGATCACCCCACATCGCAGCTCTCATAAGCCAAAAGTCGTCATTACTCGAAGGGCGAACAGCTTTGGATGCTATACTCGTTTGGGAGCTTCTACATGGGATATGTTATCAGGTACTTGAGAGCTTTGAAAAAGGAAACATTGAGCTCTTGTTCAACTCATCGCTGTCACTGCATCGTCTAGATTTGGTGGAAGTGATTAGGCAATCCATCGGTTGCACCTATGCACAAAGCAACATTTTCGTTGCCATATTTATGCACTCAGGCCGATCTCGTGACGGGGTGTGGTTTAAACCACTTGTCAGGATAAATGATGATCATGTGAGTTTGAACTTGGCGTCGATCTTGTCCTCTGCGCCAATGCGAATAATAGAAACCGTACTTCGAGAACTTGATATCCCTATAAAGGTCAAAGGGGACTTATTTGAGGAATTTATACGGGAAAAACTCCAAACCCTGCTTGAGGCGAACCCCAACGCAACAGATTTTTTTGTCAAGCGCTTCAGCTTTAAGAAACGCTTTGAGAAAAATCGTGAGATAGAGCTTGATATAGTTTTTAGAGTGAATGAAACACTTTTTATTGCGGAAGCCAAAAGCGAATTTACTCCCACAACCGCTCGCTCACGAACAGAGTTTTTTGATGAAGTAGCTAAAGGAATAAGGAAGCTAAAGGGAAAAGTCGCCTACCTAAAATCCATCAATTTTGATTTTTCAAACTTGGTTGATGGGAAAACGATATCCAACGTGATCTTGTTTGGGCTAACCGATCAACTTCACCTAACTGGCGTTAAGATTGACGACGTACCGGTTATAGATTGGACGGCACTCAACATCTACTTTGATCGAAACAAGGTACCTTTGGGATCAACCAACATCGGTCAGAAAAGAACCTCCGAACTGGAAATCACTTACTATGATGACCCAGTGTCCTTTGGAACCAACTTGGTCGCATACCTCTATGAACCGACGGTTATTTCTTCAAGATTGGTAAAGATCAAAAGGGAAACGATAAAGTATCCGGAGCATCCAGATTTCGACGAGAGGCTATCTGAAGATATTATCATCGTCGGTAACGGCGAACAAATCTATGGCGATATGCGCAGCTATTGCTTAGAGGTCGAAAAGCGCTGGCAGCGGGCCTTAGCCACCTATGCTTAGAACGACACATGGCTAAGCGCCATTCAGAAGAGGCCGTGACGAATCAATCGTTAACGACTTACCTCCTCTTGTCAGAGCTACATAGAACTCCTTTGTTGATAGGGAAGTGGCTTCCAAGACAATCCCATGACCAAACTCCAGGCCCTTAACAAGAAGTGTTGTGCCCATCAGTCTCTTGTGCCCCAGCGGCCTCCCCGTATGGTGAAACTGCCTTTGATATTGCCACTGTAGTCGGACTGGTGACCACCACGGGAATTTACGACTCAGTGCATTTTTGGTGTTTTGCACTGAGTTCGCGTTTACAGGTTGGTAGAATATCCCCAAGGCCGACAGGCCAATGTGTAAAAGATCGTTAGTGAGAATAGGCGGGGGGTGTCGCTTAGTACATATGAAGCCAGTCTGTTTACTGCCTCCGTACTTAATTTTAAAAATTATTTATATGTTTTCATTTGGCTTTGGGTAACTGCCTTGAAACAGATAAATAGAGTCTGCTTTATAGATAAATATATTGGTAAAGGTACGAACCCCTGGTCGCAGATGTGATAAAAATGGTGCCAAGATGATATGGCCTTAGGTATGAACTTCTGCCTAATTAATTTGATCCTTCGCCATCAACAAGCAGGACTGTCTAACGTCATCACAATTCACTGTTTATGAGAGTTAACTCAGTCAAATGGCAACTCAATTTTGCTGCCGGAACACATAGCAACCTCAACAGCCGCCAAGACGCTGATTTGAAGAAAGAGTGTGATTGATCGATACAGGTAGCTGGCATACGTCATTTCTTGCTCGGCTCCCGTTTCACCTTTGCCAGCACGATAACGCAACGTCTTCCCATTCGCATCGATGCTGATCCCTCTGTGATGAGATGCATTCCTCAACTGATTATCGATTCCTCACATAACGTCGAGAAAACGGCGTTCGTTACAAACGGATTGAACTTACTCGCGTTGTCCAACTTTTGGTATTGGGCTAGCGTCTTGGTTTCAAACTCGCCGAATGCGCGCCATTGAAGCGAATATCCTGGGCGTCACTTGAATTGGGCATAACATCTATCATTGCGAAACCGCCCTTAACCTAAACAGAGTGTAATTTTACTGGAAAACCGAGAGATCGGAGCGATTTGCTGGTTCGACCGTTGCGTGGCGGGAAGGCATCAGGAAGGGCCCAACCGACTAGCTCGCCCAGCGCGCTAATCCCGAAGTGCTCAATCTTCCATTCAGGATATTCTAAAGCCTCCCACATGCGATCCGGCACGGACTCCCTCAACCCGCCGTAAAGTACGTGATGAATTGTTTCCAAGACCGAATGACCATGGGCAGATCGCAATCCATATAGATACCGGGCAAAAGCCTCTGTTTTTATGTCGATACTGTATTGTTCGCCCGTATCGGGGAGACCCACCGTCACGTTCGCAACACGTCGAGCGTGGTCTCGAATCGCATGAACGCGTTTACAGATCTCAATCAAGCCTTCCTTAGTCGTTGCCAAAATACTTGGCTCTGAGAGTTGTTCACGTAATGTCGGTGCCCATTCGTTGAGCGTAACCTCCTCACTGGATGGTGGACGTTCTAGCTCATGCCACCAATTCATCGCTTCCACCAATGCTGCCTCTGGGTTGTTTTGATTGTCTTGGAACCAACGCTCATATCTCGCGTGTTGTCCTTCAAAGGTGCGTTGATAGTAGTGTGCATGCAGAAACTGGTCCGCTTGGGCGCCCGTCGGGATGTCGGCATCCACCCAGAGGGGGCGAAACTCATCGGCAGAAACGCGTGCTCCAATTCCTCGTATTGTCTCCACTGTCGCGTACCATTCCTCAAGAAATGCGGCTCTCTTCCTTTCCGCGGCAGTTTGCTGATTTACCCTAACCAAACCTTGCCAATGTTTTACAAGATCCGTCCCCGCAAATGTGTCGGCTCTCCCTTGATCACTTTGCCGTTGTCGATTGAGATCCTCATTTCTCGATTTGATCAGTTCGTATAGTTCGGTTGTTAAGGGTGAAGCATTTTCATCAATTTCCTGGAAAAAGTTCTGGAGTTGGCGGTCGAAGCCAGATGCAGCGAGCTCGGCTTCAGAGAAAAAACATCCCGCTTCAACATTGTTGTTCCAGGCTGGATCGGAAAGGTTTGCTGAGCCGATATAGGCCCCATAGCCCTGCCACCTTACCATTGCCGGTTTGTAATGCGCACATTCAGAGGCTCCCTCAATTGAGGTGTGCTGATTGTCACAGGAATCGGTTAGAGTAGTAATCGTGAGCATATATGCTATTCCGTACGTCTTAATCATTTAGGTCAGGAACGTTTATGGCTCGCCCTAAGAAAGTTCAAAAAACTCAAGAGGAATTGCAACGAAACTTCCGGCACGTATTTCAGGGACTGGAGCTTTCCATGCGGGATTATGACAACGGATTAAAGGGAGAAGCTGCTAGAATTGCGGGCAGCATCTATATACTGGTCCACGATTACGGCAAAAGTGCTGTTTCCGTTTTAACTCAACTAAAGCGCAAAGAAGTCCCCTTCCACAATACGGCGGCACCGATTAATCCCAATAATTTGATGACGGAAATGCCTCTCGTGATGGCCCGGGTTGGCAGAGAATCCGACTATTGTCCTATTGGTAATCAATGTCCTGGTAGCCCCCAACAACCACAAAGATTTTCAGAATGGTGGGAAACAAGAGTATTGAGGGACAATAATCGTCGAATATTTACAAGAAAAAACCTGATCTTTTCGATGAGGCACGGCGAAGGTGGCGGACATGTCAGCCCTGATTTAGATGAGCAATTCGCGGCACTATCCAGACAAAATTCCATGGGATTTACGTTCTTCAGTGGGGGGCGGGAATTCGTTCCTGAATACGGCCCTCTGTATGCAACAACTCGGCAATTAGGATATGAGGTGGTGGCCACAATACGAGGGCATTGTAGTGACCTACTGACATAGAGCGCTCCAAATTTGGATTAATCTAAAGGGATGTTCCAAATTGGAGCAACCTACAGAAACAGGCGCTCGGGGCAGTAACCCTTTTTCTGGGAGACAATCCGGCACTACTCCTCGGCACCCCATTGACGCCGTTTGCGTCTCTCTGTCATTGTTAAGTGTCCACCTAAGTTAAGCGTGCACCTATTGTAAGCGTTCGGCCTCGGACACCTATCTGCATCGTTAGCTTTGGTTATACTCAGCTTTGGTTATACTCAGCTTTGGTTATACTCAGCTTTGCTGAGTCCAGTTCCAGGGGAGCAGTTCATCAATGCGGTTGATCTTGTGATCGACGATGCGTGACAGCACATCGGTCAGCCATGTACATAATGTGGCAGAAAGTTTCGCTGGCACTAATGAATCAGGGGGATTGACCGTTAACATTTTTCCCCACATTGTAGAAATAACTATAATCAATGCAATGTGAGAGGGAAGTGACGAATGCCTGATGTCGATAACCACATTGATGCAATGCCGACAAAGGCGTTTTTCGTCGATATGTTGGTTAAGGACATCCCGCTTGATCGAGCAGTTCTTGATTTGGTGGACAATTGCATCGATGGAGCAAAACGCCTTCGTCCAGGTGACGAGGCCACGTTTGAAGATCTTAATGTGTCAATCACATTGGATGAGAATAGCTTTGAAATAAGTGATAACTGTGGCGGTTTTGATATTGAAACTGCTAAGAGCTATGCGTTTCGGTTTGGGCGGCCATCAGTCGCCAAATCAACAGACTACTCTATCGGCCAGTTCGGCGTCGGCATGAAGCGGGCACTGTTCAAGTTTGGGCGATACTTCGAAATTCATTCGACGACTGAAACAGAAAGATGGTCGATGGAAGTTGACGTCGACGAATGGGAAGGTAATGAAACATGGCAATTTAAATTCACTGAAGTCGAAAACAATATGGCCAATGTACCTGGGTCATGCGGCACGCGAGTACTAGTAAATAGACTGAGACCTGAAGTTGCATCCAGCTTTGGTGCCGGCCAATTTCAGCGACGACTTACGATGATGGTTCGATCACACCAAAGGCAGTTTTTGGGTGCTGGTTTAGGCATAACATTCAACGGACAGTATCTTACAAATACCGATTTGCGAATTCTTTCAGGCGGAGAGTTCAAACCTGCAGTCGAAGAGTTCTCTAGTGACGATAGCGAAGAACCCGTCCAAGTTCGTATTATCGCTGGCATCTACAATTCGTTACCTGCTGAGGCTGGGTGGTACATTGTATGTAATGGTCGCGTCATATTGTCTGCTGATCGATCTGATGAAACTGGATGGGGAACTGTAGCGGAGCAAAAGGACGGCATTCCCAAGTATCACAATCAATATGCCCGTTTTCGGGGAATTGTCTTTTTTAACTGCCGGAACTCTGGGAAACTCCCGTGGAATACTACGAAAACTGGTCTCGATACGTCTCAACCTGTTTGGCGCGTCACTTATCAAAAAATGTTGGACCACACACGTGTTGTCATTAAATTTTTAAACGCTCTCGACAGTCAGATTGATAATTATGGAAAGTCTTCTGCGCCACTTCTATCCGCAATCAATAGAGAAACGACCGGCAAGGATGTTGAAAAATACAAAGGTTCTTCATCGTTTTCATGGAATAGAACACCGAAAGCTCCCGGCCCAAAAATGAAAACAATTCAATACTCCAGAAAGGAAACGGAAATTCGTTACCTTATGGAAGCGTTAAATATTGGATCGTTCAAGGGGGTTGGCGAAGCAACCTTCGATCTAATTTACAAAGAACAGGCAGAGGACGAATCGTGACCGCTAGTTATCGGCTTATTGATTACTCCCTCCGCCCAGCAAAATTCGCTGAGAGAAAGATGCTGTGTGAGCTTTTTTCCCGTCTAAGAGTGTTCGGCGCACTTGAGCACTACCGGTATGTCGGTTTTGGGTCAATATGGTTCTCTGACTGTATTGTGTTCCATAAGGCGCTAGGCATCTGCGATATGACCTCAATTGAAAGGGAGACGGATCATGCCGAACGCTTCACTTTCAACAAACCTTACAATGGTGTTGACCTCAAGTTCGGAGAGTCTGGCGATGTTCTCCCGCAACTCAACTGGGCAGGCCGTAGTTTGGTATGGCTAGATTATGATGATACGCTAAGCCCAGCCATCTTGGATGACGTACGTACGCTGGCGTCACGAGTTACGTCTGGGAGTGCCATAGCAATTTCCGTGAACACAATGGGTCAGGAAGACAATCGAAATGACGATGCAGACCCGATCAAGGTTGAGAACCGGGAGCAATTTTTTGACCTTTTCGGCGTAGACCGTACCCCGCCCGACCTGACATCTGCTGAACTGAGAGGCTGGACTTTATCGACTACCGCACGCCGCATAATTCGAGGGGAAATCGAGGACGCTTTGATACAAGTAAATTCAAACAGACCCGCTGGCCAACAGTTAGTATTCAAGCAAATTGCAGCGTTTGAATATTCAGACGGCGCGAAAATGACCACGATTGTTGGAGTGGTAGTAGATGAAGGACAAAATGGCCTGTTCGAATCATGTAACTTTAGACAATTGAGTTATTTCTCTGAAGATGACAGTTGCCTTCGAATAAAGGTCCCGCACTTGACACCTAAAGAAATGCGACACCTAGACCGCAGCCTCCCCGCGGGGAACATTAATGATGTGGATTTAGGACCGGTGTTAAAATCAGATGCAGAAAGTTACGCAGGTTTGTATCGTTTCATGCCCACATTTGCATCTTTCGAACAATAGTTGGAAGGCTATCGGTAATCTCGTATCGATAGTGGGTCGATTTCTGATGCTGAAATTAACCTATAGTGACGTTCTTCCCTAACTTTTATTTCATCGTTTTGAAGTGTTAGCTCGAACAGCGCAATAACGCCATCATCCATAAACTGTGCGGCTATAGCCCGGCATTGCAGTCCAGGGAAACGTTCCTCCACAAAACTTATGTCTTGGGAAACTTGAACAAGTCCAATTTGGTCTTTACCGCCCTTCGCCTGAACTGGGATAACGTAGTGGCAACCTCTCTTGTCCAGGCCAATGTACAATTCATCAATCTCGATTTGTCCAATGCCCTTAACCGTAGTTCGAAGATGATTTTGAAGACTATAGGTCGTCAAACCCAAGAATGTATCGATCAATCGATTGTAACGAACTATAGCTAACAGGGCTTGTTCATCATCTAATGCATAGACGCTAATGAGTTCTGGCGTGGCATCCGGAACATCTATCGTCACAAGATCCTCTCGAGGCGATATACGATTTATCTTCACTAAATTAAATTTGTAAAGTGCGCGGCCAGCCAGTTCTATGACCCATTCTTTCCCATCTGTTTGAGTATCAATGATAGGTTGGGGTAACTCTACCCTAAATCTATAGGAATAGATTAGGTCTCCCAAATTGTCAGGGAGCTCTATATCGAGAAATTTAGCCGCAGTTTTGATTTCTTGGCGTTTGAAAATGAACTCCGTGGCACCGGCTTCATAGCGGTCAAAGAAAATGTTCTCGATTATTGCGTGATACCGATTGTTTTCCTTAGCCATACATCACCTGATCGGCCAACCGATCACGTTCTATATCTACTTGTTTGCGTTTCTTTGCGCCACTCTTTCTATCTCTGCGACTTGGCAAAGGATCGACACCAAAGAAATTTGAAGCCTGGGTTCTATCAAACGATAATAGTTCATCATTCCCGAGTTTTACCAACCGCCTTGGTCGATTTACTTTAGCACCGACTGCCTTGGCAACCTCTACTGCGATTGCCCTCGACAATGGTGGTGGAACTGCATTACCAATTTGTCGTGCCCCATGCCACTTCGTAACATTGAAGCGGAACCAATCGGGAAACCCGTGTAACCTAGCCATCTCACGTACAGTTATGCATCGATGATAATCATAATGTATTGGGCGTGGGCTCGTGAAAGCTCCGCGAGAACCATCCGTTCCTGCACGCAATGTGTTCGAAACACCGTCAATAGGAAGTCTGAAAAATCGACTAATGGGTTCTACAGCGCCAGGTAGCGTTTCGAGGAATCGACGACGAGAAATATCCGTGTGTCCTGTACGGGCACTTGATGTAAGAAGCGCTGGATTCCAGTGCCGACGATACCCCAAATACCAAGTTGGGTTTGAAACACAACGCAGCCCAGTCGCATATGAAGAGAGTGATGCATTGTTCTCATAGAGAATAGAATCAACCGAACGTAAGTCGTCGAATTGATCCACGTCTGGTAAGTCGCCTAGCGCATCATAACAACTCGGCCCCTCGGGCAAGTCCTTGAATTTAAAACGCTTTCCGGCGATGTTCGTGGTCGGCAAAGGGTAACTTGGCACAACCTCGCCTTTCCTCGCGCCTAACAATATGAGCCTTTCTCGAGATTGAGGCGTCCCATAATGGCCAGCATTTAGAACGGCGACTTCCGTTCTAACTTCGTACCCTGAAGACATGAACTCAGAGATCAACTCTTCTAGAAATACTCTGTGTTTTCCGAGCCCAAGCCCCTTAACATTTTCAAACACAAACGTCCGAGAATTTAGATCAGTAACAATTCGGACGAACTCACGAACTAGACTATTCCTAGGGTCATCAATTGCACGTTGGCCAATCAGTGAAAACCCTTGGCATGGAGCACCTCCGAAAACACAGTCTACTTGTTTATCACCAATACCAGACTTCTCGCGGATTTCCTGGACTGACAATCCAACAACACTCTTTGGTATTATCGTCGTATTTGGAAAGTTGAATCTGTGCACAGCACAATGAACAGGGTCTATCTCGATGGCAGCAGCCACATCAAATCCAGCTTGTTCGAACCCAAGGCTGAGCCCGCCTGCACCTGCAAACAAATCTATTCCAATGGGTCTCATACCTGTTGTGCCTTCTTTTTTGCGAATCATCTTCTAGTTAGATCATAATAGATTTTGTTCGGTTCGTCGATCGAATTCTTCTAGCAGCGTATGATATTATCTAGAAGGATTCACATATGTTGAACTAATAATTCTATTATTTCTATTGCTTTCCGCTCCTAATACTACCCAACCAAGGCCATTGCAACCGAGCCTGTCTGCAAAAACTCTAGAGAGGCCTTCCCTTATCTAGACCCTCCTCAGGGAACAAGGCCTCCGGCACCCCCGAAGGTGGCATCAAAATAAGCCCCCCCTAGTCTGTCGGAAGGGTACAGAGTTTCGTTCGTGTTGAAGGCTAAGATAGACTTGTCTGCGCCAGCATTATTGCGTTGTTGAAAAATGTAGTCTCAAATCCCTATGAAGCAGTGACTAGCTGATTTATTTTGTGTGTTAGTTTGTGGGTAGCTAATATTTCTATAATTAACTATTTGATATATATCATTATTAGCCGGACTGTCTCTCCGCCACTTTTCTAAAACAAATTATAATAACTGGCCTGCAGGTTTATGATTGCCCTCAAACCGGCATCACGGTTTCCCCACCACTACAGAATGCAGTTTAGAATCTTGCGATTTGAAATGATTTAAGAACCAAGTGGACAGTCGTTGCTGGATTGCCGGTGCGGCGCCCGCGTATCCCCTTAATTCTATCTCCTCCATTATATCGCGGAGATCATCGAGCAGAGCCTCATGATCCTCTTTATGCGCGTTGTAGTGAGCATAACGGTGATCCCGCATGATCTTTTCCTCCAAGGCAAAATGGGCCGAGATCCAGGTGAAAATTTCGCCGAGATTCTCGAGCACGCTATCCGTTTCTGGATCGGCATTGGCGATAACCAGGAACCCGTTGATCCGGCCAATCATGTCTTTGTGTTCATGATCGACCGCAGCGTCTCCGGTTTCAAACTCTACGCGCCAATCAATCTGAGGCGATGTATTATGTTTAACCATGATCATTCCCTACTGAATACTAAACCCGCCCTTGGTGGCGTCAAACTGAACGGCAATCACCTGACGCGGCGACGTTGTGATTTTTTGTATTGTCTCATATGCAAAACCCTCGTTGCCCTGGTCTCTCAGGCGCAACGCCAAGCGCTGCGTGCCCGCCGGGACAATAGTGGCGTTCGGTGTTTAGTACGGATTTGGACTTGGACTTGGATTTGGACTTGGATTTGGACTTGGATTTGGACTTGGATTTAACCCAAAATTAAAGGGAGCGTTCATTGATCAGTCAATAAAGTTACCTAAAAAACTTTTAAGGTTGTCGCCCAGTTCCGGACATAAATACCCACCTTCCTGAACAATGATGGTCGGCAGATTAAGGTTGGAGCAGGCCGAGGCAATGCAGCTAAACCCTGCCGTTGTAATATTAAGGCCGGCGAACGGATCGCCCTCAAAGGCATCAAGCCCGAGCGCAATGATCAAAACATCCGCAGCAAAATTCTCAACCCGCTCAAGGCCAACACCTAAAGCATTCAGAAATATATCATCGCTGGATCCGCGCGGTACCGGAAGGTTCAGATTTGCACCAAGACCAGCCCCGTCTCCGCGCTCGCCGGCATGTCCCCAGAAAATGGGTAAAAACTTTCCGGGTCGGCATGAACAGAAACTGTCAGAACATCGCTGCGTTCATAAAATATGCCCTGGGTTCCATTGCCGTGATGAAGATCAACATCAACAATAGCCGGACGGCGTCCGGCCTTAACGCAACGTTCCGCCGCAATCGCCGAATTGTTCAAAAAACAAAATCCGCCGGCCATATCGGTAAAAGCGTGATGTCCGGGGGGGCGGCAAAGTGCGTACGCCGCGGTCCCTTTTACCAATACATTATCCGCCGCTGAAATTGCGGTCTGAGCCGCCCAATAAGCAGACTGCCAGGTATTACCAGAAATCGGGCATGCCGTATCGGCCATATGATAACCGGCCTGCCCGACAGCTGAACTTGGATAACTCGCCCGCCTGCGATCGGGGTGAACATTGGGGATAACTTCTTCAGACGCGCCGTCTATTTGTTGCCACCGCGCATGAATACCTTTCAGAAAGGTCAGGTATTCAGGCGTGTGGACCGCCGCAATTGGTGCCAATCCGTTGTCAACGGGTGATGCCAAATCCAACCCCAACTCGTCACAACCGGACAGCAACGCATCAATACGCTGAGGCGTTTCAGGGTTGGATTTTTTCACCCCGCTCGACAAAAAATTTTGCGGGTTGTGGTCACGTTGATCTTCGTGGAAATATGTTTTCATGTTTCACCCGTTGCAGTGTGGAAAAATCATCTAAGTCGCCGCGGTGCAAGATCAGAGTTATTTAGGCCTAATGCCGCGAGATCTTCCGGCAAAATATTAGTCGTTACAAGTGCCGCAACGGCGCGCCCGATTGACGGAGCGGTCTGAATTCCATATCCCCCCTGACCAGCCAACCAGAAAAACCCTTCGGCATCATCATCAAACCCGACCACAGGCGTTTTGTCCGGTGTAAAACTTCTAAGGCCTGCCCATTTATTATAAATATTTCTGACGACGAGGGTCGTCGCCGTTTGCACTTTATCGGCAGCAATAGCGACGTCTATTTCTTCCGGTTGCGCATCGCAGGGCGGTGACAAAGTCTCATCAGCCGGTGACGCCAAAATACGGCCCGCATCAGGTTTAAAATAAAACTCTTCATCAATATCGATGGTTAATGGCCAATCCGAAACGTCCATCCCCGGCGGCGGATCGAAGGTAAATATTGTTCTCCGTTTGGGCAGAAGTCCAATTGGGCGAACGCCGGCCATTTCGGCAATAACATCGCACCAGGCGCCCGCCGCATTGACGACAACCGGCGCTGAGTAGTCACCTGTTGCCGTGACAACGGTCCATTGCCCGGTTGAATAAGACAACGCTGTTACGTCAGCGTTCAAAACAACACGGCCACCCCGCTGCTTTAATCCTTTAAGATACCCACCATGAAGTCCGTGCACGTCTATATCACGGGCATCAGGTTCATAAATACCGCCAGCAACATATTCCGGATTTAGAGATGAATTGAGTTCGATCGCCTCCAACGCGTCGACGCGCCGAACAGGTGAGGCACAGCCGATACTTTCATCAAGTGCTGACGTTAACGAACTTAATTGATCTTTCCGCGCAATAAACAAGGCGCCGCGGGGTTCCAATAAGGGGGTTTCGCTAAACGCTTGTGGCAAATTTTCATAAAATCCAAGACTGGCGCGCGTTAACAACCTGATTTCCCGGTTGCCGTAATTTTGTGTGTAAACCGCCGCAGATCGGCCAGTTGTATGGTAACCGGGTTGGGACTCACGTTCCAATACGATAACGCGTCCCTCGTTTGCCAATTCATATGCAGCCGAAGCGCCAGCAATCCCCGCGCCGATGACAAGGACATCACAATGTTCTGTCATTCACTTTCTCCTAGGGTCAGGACCCGTTAATTTCATCCATTCTGCGGAGACGAATTTTCCCTCAGGTTAGGCGAAAAGGCGCAAAAAACCCCATGG
>WASW01097598.1_pt1 | contig 17146 bp, 23 predicted proteins | sample 5698521 | NCBI WGS metagenome assembly WASW01 (sample SAMN11175560, study PRJNA528189) | sponge metagenome | isolation source: marine sponge | host: Leucetta | place: Antarctica: Western Antarctic Peninsula, King George Island | collected 2013-01
ATATTTGAACAGCAGTTACAGTTGGCTTGCGATGTTGGTTTGCCCGTTATCTTACACGCGCGTAAAGCGCATGAAGAAGTATTAGGTTGTTTGAAGAAATTTCCAGTGAGCGGAGGAATTGTGCACGCTTTTAATGGTAGCCTTCAGCAAGCTGAACGTTACCAAAAGTATAATTTTAAGTTTGGTTTTGGTGGCATGCTGACTTATGAGCGATCTTCAAAGCTTAGAAAATTAGCAGCCGAGTTGTCTATTGACTCGATTGTGTTAGAGACGGATTCGCCTGATATGCCCGTGGAGAAACATCGTGGAGAGAGGAATAGCCCTGAGTACTTGCCACGTTGTCTAAAGGCTTTGGCAGAAATTAGGGGGATGTCATTGCAGCAAGTCGCGCAGCAAACCTCGCTAAACGCTTGCCGTGTATTGAAATTGACTATCTGAATACATGGCTTATATGCATTATCATCGTTTCACGAAGGCGCAGAGGAAAGTAGCCAGTAAGAGTGATTCACTGCTACCTATTAAACTTTATGAGTTAGTCATACTTCAGCCATTGGCGGCAGAAATACACAACCAGCTATCATTGAGGAATTTAGAGTTTGTTGAGCGAACTAGTCAGCATTTGATTGATGCCATTTGTTCGCAGCTCGAATTTTCTGATGTACGAGTACATGTGCTTGAAACAAGGCCACACGATGAAGACAGTGAACTTCATGGTTTGTACGAGCCGGTTGATGACACTCGGTCACGAGCAAGAGTTTATGTGTGGATGCGTACTGCAAAGCGTCAGCAAGTTGTTGCCTTTAAAACATATTTACGAACGCTCATTCATGAATTTTGTCATCATTTAGATTATGAATATTATCAATTGGAAGATTCGTTGCATACCAAGGGATTCTTTCAGCGTGAATCGAATATCGTTAAACAATTAATTGAGTAAAGTGATTATGAGTATATTAAGTAGTAAGGAAAGAATGCCTACACAACAAGAAGCGCTTCGAGGCAGAGATGCTCCGATGTTGATTTCATCGTTACATTTTGTGAATGAAAATCCAATAAATCCCCCGTTTCCTGGCAACATTGAAAAGATAATGTTTGGTTTGGGATGTTTCTGGGGCGCAGAAAGAAAACTTTGGCAAGTCGAAGGTGTTTATTCGACAGCGGTTGGATATGCAGCAGGCTTTACTCCCAATGCGACTTATGAGGAAGTATGTACAGGACTAACGGGACATAATGAAGTTGTATTGGTGATGTTTAACCCGGAGAAAATAACGTTGGAAAAGTTATTCGCTATATTTTGGGAGTCACATAATCCGACTCAAGGAATGAGGCAGGGTAATGATAAGGGAACTCAGTATCGTTCTGGAATTTATACCTATAATAATCAACATTTAGAAGTGGCTGAAAAATCTAAACAACTCTACGCATCGAAGTTGTGTGAAGCGGGGTACGGCCTGATAACAACAGAGATTATGCCAGCACCCGAATTTTATTATGCTGAAGACTTCCATCAACAATACTTGGCTAAAAATCCAAGGGGATATTGTGGTCTTGGTGGGCTGGGTGTGAGCTATTAGTTATTCAAAGGTGGTGTGGTTAAAGTCGGAATAGTACAGGACGAGCAGGAGTGTAAAGGATTTATTGATGATAATAGCTCTGGAATTTCAGTAGAAATGAGAGGTGAAGTATTTGGGTGTTTTGCCGCGATCCTAGTCAGTAGTTGTAACAAGGCACTGATCTGTCTGGGCTTGATTGATGTGGTGTTAAAACCAAGTAACGTTTGCATTAAGTCGGTGAAGATGAATAGCGGGCTGCGTGGGACATTGATTTTTTGGTGTTAAATAATTAGAGGTAATTTGAATTGAATGCTAATCCACATATAGTTTTTTATGATGATACGTGCCCTTTGTATGATGCTGAAATTGAACACTATAAGAAATTAAAAACAGTGCATGATGTTAGCTGGCTAGGAATTGATGCGTCATGGGGCGATATTAAGCAGTATGGATATAGCAAAGAAACTCTTTTAAAAAGAATCCACGCTGTTCATAGTGATGGCGCTATCGTGACGGGTGCTGCTGCATTTGCATTAATTTGGAGTTCTCTAAAATACTATAATGTGCTTGGTTTTATTGTCACAAAACTTAAGTTGACATCAATGCTAGATTTCTTTTATAAGTACTTTGCTGAGTGGCGCTACAGGAAAAACAAGGTGTGTAATATCAAACAATGATAGTTTCTTGGTTGAGGCTATACATTTGCTGGACTGTTTTATTTTTCAATTTTTGAGAATTCATTGTTGGCTGAGAGAAATATATTAAACTCGCTATAGATGCCATTGTTAGTTAGAAATTTTCTAAGCACGCGCAGGAAATTGGACTGTGAGACCATCTTTCGCAGCGCAAATAACATCGCGTGCATGACCTCGATATAATCGCGCAAATTCTTGTGTATTAATTGCTAAAGTAACTGTAACAGAACCCATACGATAGCTTGAGAAAACTTGTGGATAATAAAGATAATATTTCAGAGCAAAGAAAAAATTACAAAGTGGGAAAGTTAATCATGTCAGAGCTTAGTGAAAATCCAATTGAACAATTTAAGCGATGGTTGGATCAGGCGATGAATGCTGATATGCCAGAGCCCACAGCAATGAACTTAGCGACGTATTCTCAACAAGATGGTCTGTCATCACGAATGGTGCTGCTTAAAGATGTTGATGAGTGTGGCTTTGTTTTTTATACCAATTACGACAGTCGTAAAGCGCAAGATATTATTAGTTGTTCTGAAGTTGCTTTGTGTTTTTGGTGGGGAGCGTTAGAACGGCAAGTGCGTATAGAGGGGAGGGTTGAGAAGGTTAGTGATGATGAAAGTGATGAGTACTTTTACTCTCGTCCTCGTGGAAGCCAGATAGGAGCCATTGCTTCTAAGCAAAGCTCAGTGATGAATACGTATAAACAATTGCGTGATCAAGTAGATTCAGTTGAAGAGCAATATAAAGACTTAGTTGTGATTCCTCGGCCAGGCTTTTGGGGAGGCTATCGAGTGCGACCCACGGCTATTGAATTCTGGCAAGGCAGACCTAATCGATTACACGACCGATTGAAATATAATCGGGGAACTAACGACGGAGACTGGACTATTGAAAGGCTGTCTCCGTAAGTAGATTAACTATAAAGAATATGCCACTCAGGTGCAGGCTTCACTTTGTGAGGCCAAAAAGTCTTTTCTGAATCGCCCGCGATCATCTCTTCGCATTTTTTACATGCTTCGCCGTACGTCATTTGCTCATCGAACTTGCCTGTTTGAAAGTCATATTTATGCTTCCAGGCAATGATGTAGCCTGTATCTTCATCACGTTTGATGAGGTTTTCATTCGTCATTGAGGTTCCCTTTCGTTCCTTGGACTTCTGCGAATTAGAGTTATATTAGTGTTCGCTAAAAAAGATTGGTCATTTTAGACATCTAACGGCTCTTGTCTAGTATAAATTTCGTAAATAGCGCGCTTTGCCTAAAATAGCACAAAACAATAAAACATTTACAAAACAACAGGTTGCAATATTATCTTGAGTTTAAGAGAATTTTCCACCGAAGGGCAGGTGAAAAAAACAGCTATTTGCGTAGTTTTAAGACAAACGCATACATTAATGCGACCTCTTTGAGGCTATCAAATCGGCCCGATGCACCTGCATGGCCCGCATCCATATTTGTTTTCAATAATACTACCTTGTTGTCTGTTTTTAACTCACGCAGTTTTGCTGTCCATTTGGCAGGTTCCCAATAGGTCACTCGAGGGTCAGTTAAGCCTGCGGTAATTAGTAGGTGAGGGTAATCCTGGGCTTGCACATTGTCATATGGCGAATAACTTTTGATGTAATGGTAATCGTCATGCTGAGTAATAGGATTGCCCCACTCTGGCCATTCTGGAGGCGTCAGAGGCAAGCTGTCATCACACATAGTGTTGAGTACATCGACAAAAGGAACATCTGCGATAGCAGAATGGAATAGGTCCGGCTGCATATTGATGACTGCACCAATAAGCATGCCGCCTGCTGAGCCACCATGAACGGTAATGTTTCCACTAGAGGTGTATTGTGTTTTAGCTAAATGTTGGCCAGCCGCTATAAAATCTGTGAACGTGTTGTTCTTGTTCTTAAGTTTGCCGTTGGTATACCAGGCATAACCAAGCTCCATGCCGCCGCGTATATGCGCAATAGCATATACATAACCTCGGTTGACTAAGCTGAATCTGGTTGTGGAGAAACTTGCTGGCATGCTACTACCGTAAGAGCCGTAACCATAAAGTAATAGTGGTGCGCTGCCATCAGTGGCCGTGTCATGTTTGTAAAGTAATGAAATAGGGATGCTCGTGCCATCTTGGGCCTGTGCGAATATGCGTTTAGTGACATAGTTTTTAGCGTCGTGCCCCGAAGGAACTTCTTGCTGCTTGCGTAATTCACGCGTGCGTTGCTGCATATCAAAATCAAACACCTGGCTAGGTGTGGTCATTGATATATATGAGAAACGCACAGTTGTTGCATCAAATTCAAGGCCTGGATCTATTCCTAATTCGTAGGCTTCTTCGTCAAATTCAATCGCGTATTCATCTTGATTGCTATTTAGAGGAGCAATAACTATTTTTGGTAATCCTTGACTGCGTTCGTATCGAATCAAATGATCCTGGAACATATAAATGCCTTTTAATAACGTTCCCTGGGCTGGTTGATAATAATCTTTCCAATGCTCGCGTTGAGTTTTTTCAAGCGGCGAGCACATTATTTTGTAATCAGCGCATTCATCGGCATTAGTCGTGATGTACCAAGTTTCTTCATGATCGGTGATTGAGTATTCAATGTCTGTGCTGCGCGCTTGGAATAACGTTGGCGTGTGTTTGGGTTGGTGTGCATCGATATAATAAAGTTCGCTAGTGGTGTGGTCGTGAACTGAAATTAAAATAAAACGACTTGATTCGGTGCGGTCTAAACCGACAAAAAATCCAGCGTCTTTTTCTTGGTAAATCAATTCATCTTGCTGAGGCAAAGTGTTTAAGCGGTGGCGAAACACTTTGTCGGGACGATGATTTGAATCTAATGTGGTGTAGAACAATGTTTCGCTATCCATCGCCCATACAAAATTGCCTTGGATGTTGCCAATGGTTTCAGATAGGTATTCTCCGCTCTGTAAGTCTAAGATGTAAAGTGTATAAAACTCAGAGCCTTTGGTGTCTATGCAGTATGCAAGGTAGCGATGGTTGGGACTATGTTCGCATTCGCCTATATCAAAATAATCATACTGTTTTGAAAGGGCATCGGCATCGAGCAGAATTTCTTCTTTCCCGGGCTGTAAATAGCGACAATATAATGAGTGTTCTGCGCCAATATTGTAACGATCGTAATAATGATAAATACCATCTTTGCTGGGCACGGATGAATCATCTTCCTTTATTCGTGCTTTCATTTCCTCGAATAAGGAGGTTTGTAATTGTTCTGTGTCTTGCATCCAGTCTGCAGTGAATGCATTCTCTTGTTCTAGATAATCACGTATATCTTTGCGTAATAAAGAAGGGTCACGCATGACCTGTTGCCAATTTGGGTCACGCAACCATGCGTATTGGTCGTTTCTTGTGTCGGCATGCATGGTGACTTCATGAGATATCTTCTGCGCAATAGGTGCTTTCATTTGATTTGTATATTTATGTTATGAGTATTACTAAGTCGTTATTAATCGTTAGCAGTCAAGCTTCGCCACATAAAAATCTGGCGAAGTTAGTGCTGAAATACCAAGATTCTGAGTTTCAAGATTCTATACCTAAGCATGCAGCAAATGCATTTCAAATTGCTAATCAATTCGTGTCGTCACATAAAGTGATATTAGATAGTGGCTGTGGAACAGGAGAAAGCAGTTATCGCTTAGCTGAAGAATTCCCTGAGCATAAAGTCATCGGTGTTGATAAATCCATGGAGAGACTGCAACGAAGTCACACTTATGGTGAACAACCCGCTAATTTGTTATTTATTCAGTGTGATTGTGTGCACCTGTGGCGACTGATCAAGCAAGCTAAGTGGAATATAGAACGGCATTATTTGTTTTATCCCAATCCCCGGCCAAAGCCTGGGCACTTACAGCGTCGCTGGCATGGTCATCCGATATTCCCAACTATGGTTATGTTGGGAGGTGTACTGACTATGCGTGCTAACTGGAAAGTTTATGCAGAGGAGTTTGCGCAAGCATTAGAGATTAGTAATGTCGGCAAAGTTGATGTAAAACAACTAGAGTTAGACGTCGAAACTGCATTTACGCCGTTTGAAAGAAAGTATATACAAAGTGAGCATCAGCTCTATGAGGTGATAACTGCTCTGTGAATCTATATCATCTCCGCCATTCTGGTAGGGACGAGAATCCAGTTAATGATGTGAATTGCTAGGACATATTGTGTTGTTCTGTTACTTCGTCTGTGAGAGTTCGACTAGATTCCCGTCTTACGGGTATGACGACAGGTTTGTTTGACCACAAGCTATGAATTTTCAGCATCTAGTTGCGTGCACCATTGCGCGCGAATCACATTATTAGTAGCGATACTGGGCCCTTTGGGGCCGCTGTGACTGATTTGTGCAGCTTGAGGACCTAAAGCGTATTGGTAATATTGAATGGCTGCTGCAGAAAATTGTTTGCAAGAGAAAGGAAGTTCGCTGCGCACTTCAAATTCGCCATCTTCTTTAATGAGTTCTATATCTGCCATTAAGTGAGAATGGAACTGCTGATTAAATTCCACATCAAATAGTATTCTAGTGACCTGCTTGAGCGTGTGACTGGAATCGACAACATCAGGGAATATCCCGTGAAAAACAAATTTGGCTTTGTTCATTGTATATTACCCCTTAAGCCCGCATATTATTAAGACACTAAACTCTCACGAAAGTGCTAACAATGGAATACAGATTAGATACCGATGTCGCTAAATTTGAGATACGTCAAGAACCTCATGGGATGTGGGATTTATGGGTGGATGGTATGCCAACTTTGACGTTTGAATCTCCTGAAGATGCTGCACGCTCTGTCTACAATAAACATACTGGATATGTCATATGGGACCAGTTAGATGAACATAGTGCGCCTGAGGATATTAGCGGCTGGACTAAACACGAATAGATAATGTTATGGGTCGATATCGCCCTCCTGCGCCACCAAAGTCAAAATACATTACCGCTGCTGGTAAAGACCGACTTCAAAAAGAGCATGATTATTTATGGACAGTCAAGCGTCCTAAGATAACGCGTTCTGTGCAGGAAGCCGCCGCTCAAGGTGACCGCTCAGAAAATGCGGAATACATCTATGGCAAAAAGCAACTGCGTGAAATTGATTATCGTGTGCGATATTTGCAAAAACGCCTAGGTGATATCACCGTGGTTGATAGTGCGCCTAGTGACACTGAATGCGTCTATTTTGGCGCATGGGTGACGGTTGAGGATGAGCAGAGTGAACGGTCAGAATACCGTATTGTTGGTCCTGATGAGTTTGATGATGCGCCAGAATATATCAGCATGGATTCGCCGTTGGCGCGTGCAGTAATGAAAAAACATATAGGCGATAAGGTTTCTGTAAGCTTACCCAGTGGTATTCAGATCTACTTTGTAATTGCGATTAGATATGTATAAAGTCATGCAGAGAGTGTTGAAAATGAATCAGATTGTTGTATTGATAATAATGAACTTGTTCGTGTTTGAGGTGCAAGCTCAACAGCTTTATTAAGTGGATTGATGCTCAGGGGATGACGCATTACGGTGAGATGTTGCTTAGTCAAGATGCTGGTCATGTTGCATTTGAGTTTACTGAAAATTATCAAATGTCAAATTCGCAAGAGAATTATTATTCGGTCCAGAATCAATTAAAGCGATTGCGAGAGCGGCGCTCGCAGCAACTAACTGAAAAAAGCAGGTGGCAGAAGCCAGTGCAGTAAAACAGCAAGCTGTAGAAATTATTTATGTGCAGGCAAATGAGCCGCGACGTAATTATTATTTGTCTGCGTATTATCCGTATCACAAATCGCATTATTATAATAAGGAATATAAGGAATATAATGAACACTATTCAAAGCGAGTTCAGCAGAAACACCAGAATTCTTATCTAGAAAAGCCTCGCCCCGGTCTTTCTCAAAAAGCTAAGGTGAATCGTTCTGGCATTGTTTTCTCAGCGTCTCGCTAAAATTAGTCGTATTTATTGTCTAAACTTCAGACGCGAGTGGGTTTAGTTCGTTCACCATTTTTGCTACTGTACTCCGCCTCTCGATTACACAATTCAGGATACACTGCATGAGTCAGGTGGTTTTACATCTCGGTGAAGAATATATACAGGAAGATCTCGAATATTATTTTTCGGGTGAGCGCGATAAAAACAATCAAGTGCGTCCAGATAGATCTATCTACAGCATGACTCCATTTAGCGAGCATATTGAAATGAATTTTACCGATGGCAAAGTGGGTAATTTTTTCTATCCAGTATTACCTGATGCATTAGAACGTATTTACATAGGTATCAGCGTGTCTTTGTTTGCCAATCATTGGGGCGCTTCGTTTATTTTAGAGCTGCTAAAGCACCTTAATCCCGGCGGTTCAATCATTGTGCCAGTGTACCCAGAAGGGCAGGCGGCAGAGAAGGACTTTTGGTCGCGCAGTTTCCTTGAGAATATATTCTTAAGTCGCGAGCGCTGGACAGGTTTTAGTAATATCACTGCTGAAAATGATGGTGTCATGTCTATTCGCGTGGGTAGAAAATGGCCTACACCCATGCCAAGTAGTATTGAGTGGTTCTTTAAGGAGCGAAGCAACCTGTTATTAGCAAGCTTGCAAGCAGGTAAAAGTGATGGCGATGTTAGCCAACATATAAAGCAGTCTTTTACTCCTCCGTGTAAAATCATATGGGATGAGTACGCTGCTAGTGCGGTGACAGAAAGGATCATTACCCAATATGTTGGTAAGAAACAGCAGAGTACCATGCTGCATATCGGGTCTGACTATGGAATGTTAGCCAATGACGTGATTTTATCTTCCTTGGTTAATGTGCAGAACGCACAGAGTTGGCATATTGCTGAGGTTGATGATGATTTAGCAAAGAGTATTTCTCGTTATTTTTCTGCGCATACCCAAGATCAGCATCAGATGAATTATGCCAACGTCGATGATGTTGCATTTGAGGGCCTCCACAGCGTGGTTGTGTTAAGCAGCGCCTACTCAAAAGTGAGCGCCGAACAGTACAAAGGCTTACTCCAGAATGCGTGGTCTCATTTAGAGTCTAAAGGAGTGTTAATTGTGCATGAGAATATGACTGAGAATCAGGCGGACATTGATAACTTGGATGCGATGATGGCGGAGATGGGGCCAGTGGCTTACCACTCTGCAATTGCTGCGCGCAATATTGAGCCAAGTATTGAAATCAGCCAATATTCCTTGGCTGTTGAAGAAAATTTACGTCAGGAAAAACAAACTAAACAGAGCGTGTTCAGGGTCATACGCAAGATTTAGTTAAGACCTCAAGATAGAGAATAATTTTGTTACGTGAGTTTGTATTCCGAGAATTCTGCTCAACCATACCATTAACTTGACGCAGATCTTGGCCAGTTCGACGTGGCGCTTTATGGATTTCATAGCGAACCAATTTACGCCGTTCGTTGGTTTTAATACGTCGTTCAGATAGGCGTCGTTCTTTGTTGATATATAAATTACTCATTTCGCTGATGCCTTAATGTCCGTATTTGTTGCCAGCATTTCTGTGTGCATTAATTTGTCTACCTGGTCCATAGTGTAAGCAGAAACTTTGGGTGAATGTTTGAAGGGTTGCGTAATTTTAAACTAATACAAGGGCATATAATGTACACTTGATGTATGTTAACTGTAATAAGCTAGATGAAATCATCATTCATGAATTGGCCAGTGTTTAGCGTTACCAGCGTCATACTAATCTTCTCTGCAGCCACACTGGTTGCTAATAATGCTGATGCGGCAGGGTTATATAAACAGCGTGAGCAATATATGCAGGCGCGTCACGCGTTAGCGGTGGGTGATGTCAAAGATTTTGAATATTTAGCCGCGCAATTAAAAGATTATCCTCTGTATCCTTACTTACAGCATGAAGAGTTACGCCGTAGGATATCGTCTGCATCTGAAAAAGATATTCGTGCGTTCCTAGATAATTATTCCTATATTCCTGCTGCCAGAAGAATACGAAAGGCTTGGCTAGATCAGTTGCTGAAACGTGGCCAACATAGCAAGTTTCAGCAATATTATGAACGTGGTACTCGTGTTGCCCATCGTTGTTTTGATCTTCAGGCGCGCATGAAGTCAGGTAATGTGCCCGAGGCAATCGAAGAGATTAAAGCTTTCTGGCTGGTAGGGAATTCTCAACCTAATCAATGTGATCCATTGTTTTCCTGGTTAGCAAAGCAAGGCAAGATGGATGATGAGTTGATTTGGCAGCGTATTGATCTAGTAATGGCAAAACGTGATATTAAGCTGGCGAAATATCTGGCGGGTAGGCTGTCTACCGATCAAGTTCATTGGTTTGCACTATTAAATAGCGTACATCGCAATCCTAGTAAGATATTAACTGACCCAGATCTTAAAAAAGATCACCCCCTAGCAAGAAAAGTGATTGCTTATGGTGCTCGGCGTTTGGCCAGAAAAAATGTTTCGGTCGCAGTAGATGCATGGCAGCAGCTCAGCAGTAAATACCAGTTCAGTGAGCAACAGCGCATTCATACACAAGCTGACATCGCATTAACCGCTGCATTGCGACATCATGTTTTAGCCGCAGAGCTAATGAGTCAATTGCCTGAAAATATTGACGATGTAGAAGTCCAGCAGTGGCGAGCGCGTGCCGCAATGCGTGTCAATAATTGGCCAGCAGTACTAAGAAGCATTGTGCTGATGGATGTGGAAACGAAACAAGCCCTTGAATGGAAATACTGGCGAGCGCGTGCGCTTGAAGAAATGGGCATTCATTCTGACGCAAAATACATCTATCAAAAAATTGCCCAGGAACGAGATTATTATGGGTTTTTGGCCGCAGATCGGGTGCAGCAACCTTACGAAATGAATGATCAGCCTTTGCAATTTACCGATCTTGAAATCGATACAGTACTAAAGTATCCAGCATTGATACGTACACGTGAATTATTAGAGGCGGGGCAAACATCACATGCTCACAATGAGTGGAAGCATCTCACTGCAAGTTTCGATAATAAGAAATTACAGATAGCTGCTTATATCGCGCACGACTGGGATTGGTATCATACTGCTATCTTTACAGTGGCAAGAGCGAAGCACTACGATGATTTGCAATTGCGTTTCCCTCAGTCTTATAACGATATTGTTACCAAAAATGCAAAAAGATTCTCGCTAACGCCTGAATATGTATACGGTATTATGCGGCAAGAAAGTGCGATGAATAGCACTGCAAGATCTCATGCAGGGGCAAGGGGATTAATGCAGCTAATGCCGGCGACAGCTAAAGAGGTTGCGGGTCAGTTGAAAATGAAGTCACCAAATCATACCGTGTTGATGCAGCCAAAAGTCAATGTGCAGTTAGGCAGTAAATATCTGCGTTCCATGCTAGATAGGTATGATAATCAACAGGTGCTGGCAACAGCCTCTTATAACGCTGGCCCCAACAGAGTTAGACGATGGTTACCACCCAATGAAAAAATGTCTGCAGATGTCTGGGTAGATACTATTCCTTATAATGAAACACGAAAGTATGTGCGACGAGTCATGGCATATTCCACCGTATATGAATGGTAGATGGCGCAAAAAACTACTCGATTGCGATCACGCATGCCACCAGTACCTGCAAAATAATACTCTATCTTTTGTTATTGCATCCTATGCAAGAAGCACAAAATATTCTCGATTTTTGGTTTGGGCTATTAACTAGAAAAACTGACATTCCTGCAGATAAAGCCTCAATGTGGTTTGTGAATGGTGCGGACTACGATCACGTTATTCGTGAGAAATTTTTATCGCTACACAATCAGGCGCAAAACGGTCAATTGGCTCATTGGCAAAATTCAGCAAAAAATTTGCTCGCGCTAATTATTTTACTTGATCAATTCTCTCGTCATATCTATCGAAGTAGCGCACAGTCTTTTGCCCAAGACGAGCAAGCCATATATCTTGTGAAGGAAGGCATCGATGCTGGTTATGATAGGAAGTTATTTTTTGTAGAACGTCAGTTTTTCTATATGCCAATCATGCATGCAGAAGATATTGGCATTCAAGATATTAGTGTGAAAATGTTTACTGATTTAAAAAATGAAGTGCCTAGTGAGCTTAGAGAGACGTATACAAAAATTCTTAGCTTTGCTGAAAGCCACCGCTTTGTGATTTCTAAGTTTGGTCGCTTTCCAGAATTGAATGAAATATTGAACCGTAAGAGTAGTGAGTCTGAAATTGAATTCCTGAATATGGGGGAGTATCGATTTTTATAAATATTTTAGTCTAATGCTTTTGCGGAGATATCAGTGATTGCTTCGTGGAAGTAGTCATAGGTTAAGAAAATATGTTGGTTGTTGAGCATGTTTTTCTTTGTTGGTTTGTTTGCTTTGTCATTGTATTTTTATAAAAGTAGGGATTCGTTCTTGTTTCATCCCGCATGATTTTTTTATGCGGTGATTAGAAGATGGTTGTGTCCTTGAATCAGCACGCTAACTTCGTTTCCATCGGTTTTGCTGAAATTCATGAAGAACCATGGGGCTATGAGGAATACACCAGTAATATTTGAGCCAGTATTAGCCGCAACTTGCTAGTTTTGGAGGGTTTTGCTGGAATGTCTTTACTCATAGCCTCCATTTCTGTTTCTAAGGTGGAATATAATTTTTCTTTGCCTCCGACTTGATATGTTTGTATTGGTTGAGAGTCTTGATCAGTGCAACTTGTTAGTGATATTGTCGATGCAGATAGTTAGGCGATTAGGAAGTATTGGGGTCTGGAGAAAAATGTTGAATATAATTGAGCCAGTGTTAACTGGATTAATTATATTTTGTTATCATCATTTAAAAGATGAGTTAATGAAAACTTCTCTATCCATGGGCTGCATAAATCGAATTCTAGAAATCCACAATGGCCACCGTGCTTTGTTAGCGTAATGGTTGCATATTGACTCGCAGCAAGTTTGCTTTGGTCTTTCCACGGTATAATTGGATCATCCTTTGCAAGTACAATCTGCGCGTGTGATTGCAGTGTGCTGAGCCTATCACCTGCAATTGAGTAACCATTTAAGTATGATTGTAAGTTGTTGAATCCTGCATGACGAGTGGCAAGATTTTCAGTGGCTTCTCTTAATGTGCAAGATTGATCGAAAGTTTCCTTTGAAAATAAATGTGGGAACGTGTCGGCTTTCTGATGAAAAGATGTTTTCCAGCGTTGCATAAAATAATTTCGATACACAGGCAGAGAATTCTCAAGGGCTTCTAAGGTGCTAATTGGATCTATTACCGGGCAAAAAGAAATAGTGCTTTTTAAATCTAATTGTTCGGCTGTAGTGAAAGCGTTAATTCGCAAAGCAAAGTTGCCACCTAACGAGAAACCTATTAATGAAATAGGTTGCTTAAATTCATTTTGTATATAAACACAGGCATTTATGATTTCTTGAATGCGACAAGAGTGAAAAATATTTTCGTTTAGGTGATGAGAGTTGCCATGATCGCGAAAATTTAATCGCACCATATGAAAGCCTTGTTTGAATAAGAAATCACCCAGCGTGATTAGATACAGCGAATCGGCGCAGCCTAGCCAGCCATGCAAGAGAACAACAACAGGCGAATCAGCCTGAACTTGAGTGTTATACATGGCAGAGAGACGAATCCCATGCTTAGCTGGAGTAATTTTTAGTTTGGCTTGTTTGCGAAATTTTTTGCTTTTACGGTGTGCGAGCAGTTTGCGAATAGGTGAACCCGCTAAGATGCTATTGGTATGACCATTGCGGAATATTCCTTTTCCAATGTAGGGCTCCATGATGATTACTCACAAGCAATGTATTTACTTGCTTAAATTATTACAAGGCCTTTTCTAAGGCTTGTTTTAAATCAGCCATAATGTCGTCAATGTGTTCAATGCCTATAGATAGTCGAATTAAATCTTCACTAACGCCTGCTGTTTTCATTTCTTCAGGAGATAGCTGTCTATGTGTCGTACTTGCCGGATGACAAGCCAATGACTTTGCATCGCCAATATTCACTAAGCGGACAATCAAATCAAGTGCATCAATAAATTTAGCGCCGGCAGCAGCGCCACCATTAATACCAAAACTTAAAATCGCAGAAGCGCGTCCACCCATGTATTTATCTACTAATGGTTTGTCTGTGTGGTTGTCTAGGCCTGCGTAACGCACCCAGCTCACTTGGTCGTGGTCTTGTAGGTATTTAGCAACGGTGATTGCATTGTCACAGTGTCTGTCCATGCGTACGGCTAAAGTTTCAATGCCTTGTAGTATTTGGAAGCTATTAAACGGAGATATTGCTGCACCCATATTACGCAAAGGCACTACTCGAACTCGCCCAATAAATGCTGCATCCCCCATCGCTTCGGTGTACACCACGCCATGATAAGAAGGGTCAGGCTCATTTAACATGGGGAAACGTTTAGCATGCTTTGCCCAAGGAAATTTTCCTGAATCGACAACAATACCGCCAATTGAAGTGCCGTGTCCGCCCATATATTTGGTTAGAGCATGGATGATAATATCTGCGCCATGATCAAAAGGCCGGCATAGATAAGGCGAGGGCACAGTGTTGTCAGCAATCAGTGGGACTCCGTGGCTGTGCGCCATATCTGCGACTGCGCTAATATCTAAAACATTACCAGCAGGATTGCCGATAGTTTCTGCGAATACTGCTTTTGTATTGTCATCGATTAATGCTTCCATGCCTGCAATATCGTGTTGGTCAGCGAAGCGAACTTCTATCCCTAAGCGTGGCAATGTATGCGCAAATAAATTATATGTGCCGCCGTAAAGCGAAGAGGCAGATACAATGTTGTCGCCTTGTTGAGCAATTGCGAAGATTGCATAAGTGATTGCTGACATGCCGGATGCTAAAGCGAGTGACCCCACGCCACCTTCCATTTCAGTCACACGCTTTTCCAACACCGAAGAGGTTGGATTCATAATGCGTGTGTAGATATTGCCTTCGACTTTCAAATCAAATAGGTCTGCGCCATGCTGAGTGTCATCAAACGAATATGAGGTGGTTTGATAAATGGGAACCGCAACCGCTTTAGTGGTGGGTTCTGGTGAGTAGCCGCCATGGATGGCAATAGTTTCGATTTTCATAGTTTTATTGGTAGTGTATAAATAATCATTAAGTGTCTAGCGAGTAATTAGCTAAATTTTAGCAGTGTTTGCGGCTACCAGGTTAGCAATTCACGCCTGTGAGCGTAGTTGCCAGGTCGGCTGGAATTGATTATCGATGATTTTATGACTTATTAGCCATTGACTAGCATCATTACTATCTGCGTAGAACCAGCGTGCGGCAGATCCCAGGCGGAAATTATAGCCCCAAGCATTCATATCATGCATATGAATGGGTTTATTGAAATTAGGCAGATGATCCGATAATACGAGTTGTAGAAAACAGCAGGCATTTTCAATTAATGCGGATCCACCTGCGTCATGAGAATTATCTGAGCGCTGATCAGGAGGCATGCAGATAAAATGGCAGGCTTCATGAAGCAAAGAATGAATGGGTGTGTCCTCTCGAACATATAGCGTTGATTGAAAGCGCCTAGCTTCTGGCGCTCCCCAAAAGCTATAGGGAATATCATCACCGCTATCCACTTGCTTCAAATTTAACTGATAACGGTCAAAAAGTGGACGCAAGGCTGAGATTTGGATGTTTTTTAGGCTGTGCATTTTACCATTTGGCCAGTTATGGGGCTAGTAATCGATAAATTGACCAATATCAAATAGTGTAGCGAAATGTATCGAAGTAGCATACGAATTTGTTCAATTAAGGTATATAATAGCGCCCGCCCGGTGGGCACCATTGTATGGATATTTAAATAGGAAAGATCACTGATGATTTCACATGTACGACGAATTACTTTATTCAGCTTATTGGTAATCAGTTCTCACACATTTGCTGCAGGCGATGTAGCACGTGGAGAAATTCGAGGAGAAACATGCCTTGGCTGTCATGGTATAGCAAGCTATACCAACGTTTACCCGACTTATAAGGTACCAAAATTAGGTGGCCAACATCCTGAGTATTTAGCGGCAGCGATTAAAGGCTATCGTTCAGGTGAGCGTTCTCATAAAACTATGCGCGCTCAAGCAGCTAACTTAAGTGATCAAGATATCGAAGATATTGCGGCTTACTTAGCATCGCTTAAATAATAACCACCCATAGTGATAGATTTAGAATTAAAAGGAAATTAGATGAAACGCTTGATTCTTATGTTAGTAGTACAAGTTGTGTTTACAGCGAGTGCTATTGCCGGTGGTAATGCTGCTGCTGGGAAAGAAAAGTCACAAGCCTGCGTTGCTTGTCATGGTGAATCTGGAATGAGTGCAGTGGCAGCATTTCCAAATATTGCTGGTCAATATGAAGACTACATATATGTTGCGCTGACAAGTTATAAGTCTGGATCGAGAAATAATGCGATTATGAGCGGTATCGTTGCTGCACTAAATGAGCAGGATATGAAAGATTTAGCCGCGTATTATGCGGGTTTGAATGGCTTAGAGAATTTAGACCTTCCGAAATAGTGCTAAACGCACCTAGTGGTGTTCCACTAAGTGCGTTTAATTCTGAGGTTTATTTTTGGTTAAGATTTATTCTGTTCCCACTCTTCTGGGGTGTACGCTTTAATCGTTAATGCATGTAGTTCGCCGCTGGCGATTTGAGTATTGACCGTTTTATAGACTAGTTGATGTTGCTTAAGCATGCTAAGGCCTTCAAAAGCAGCACTAATAACAGTCGCTTCATATTTGCCACCATCACCTGTCACAAAGGTTTGTGTATCGGCAATGCCATCTTCAATTAATTTTTTTATTTCTGATGTTTCCATAACGATTAATATTTAGTGGTTCTATGTTAGAAATTATTTAAAGCAAGTGTAGCGCACTAGGTTAATTTAGCTGCTATCTCTGACTGGGAGTAAAT
>WASW01075982.1_pt1 | contig 17138 bp, 14 predicted proteins | sample 5698521 | NCBI WGS metagenome assembly WASW01 (sample SAMN11175560, study PRJNA528189) | sponge metagenome | isolation source: marine sponge | host: Leucetta | place: Antarctica: Western Antarctic Peninsula, King George Island | collected 2013-01
GACCTGTGAATGGCGGTTCTGTCCCCTTTTGCCAGCAAACGGCAAATTGTTCAGGGGACAGTTTATCTTTCCAACTGTTCGGGTTATCGTTGCCCGCCATTATTACCTACTACTTAGGTTTTTTATTCTTCGACCGCTTTCATACTTAAGCGAATACGATTTTGCTTATCAACTTCTAGGACTTTAACCGTCACCATGTCACCTTCTGAAAGCTCGTCAGCAACATTCTCAACTCGCTCATTTGAAATTTGCGAGATATGCACTAATCCATCACGCCCTGGAAGGATGGTAACAAATGCACCGAAGTCCATAATTTTAGCCACTTTACCTTCGTAAGTTGCGCCCACTTCTACATCTGCTGTGATTAACTCAATACGCTTCCGAGCTTCTTCACCCGCAGCACGATCAACAGAGGCAATCTTAATATTACCTTCATCATCAATATCTACTGTTGCACCTGTTTCTTCAGTGATTGCACGAATAACCGCACCGCCTTTACCAATCACATCACGGATCTTATCGGGATGAACTTTCATTGCTAATAATCGTGGTGCGAATTCAGACATTTCTGCAGGATTTTCAAGCACTTCATTCATTTTAGAAAGGATATGTATACGCCCGTCCTGAGCTTGAGCAAGTGCTATCTTCATGATCTCTTCGGTAATACCTTGGATCTTAATATCCATCTGAAGTGCAGTGATACCATCACTAGTACCAGCAACCTTGAAGTCCATATCACCAAGATGATCTTCATCACCTAAGATATCGCTTAATACTGCAAAATCATCGCCCTCTTTAATAAGGCCCATGGCAATACCTGCTACCGGTGCTTTGATTGGCACACCTGCATCTAATAATGACAAGCTAGTACCACAGACAGAGGCCATTGAACTTGAACCATTTGATTCAGTAATTTCAGACACCACACGAATCACATATGGAAATTCTTCTTGTGTTGGCATCACTGCTTGGACGCCGCGCTTAGCTAACTTTCCATGACCAATTTCTCTTCGACCTGGAGAACCTGTTCTACCTGCTTCACCCACTGAATAAGGGGGAAAGTTATAATGCAACATGAAGGTATCTTTAAATGACCCTTCGATTGCATCAATAATTTGTGCGTCGCGGCCAGTTCCAAGCGTAGTCACTACTAATGCTTGAGTTTCACCACGTGTAAATAGCGCTGAACCGTGTGTACGTGGAAGCACTCTAGTACGCACATAAATAGGTCGTACTGTTTTTGTATCTCTTCCGTCAATTCTTGGCTCACCAGCAATGACTTTCCCGCGAACAATGCGCTTTTCCAGCTTGCCAAAGGTAGCTTTCACGTCGTCGGCAGAAGGGCCATCTTCTGAGCTGATATCTTCAACTGCTTTTGCTTTTAATTCACCAACAGCCTGTTGCCGAGAAAGCTTTTCTGAGATCTTATAAGCATCACTTAATGGCTGTTCAAATGCTGCCGCTACTTTGTCAGCTAATGGCTTATCTTCTTCTTCTGCAGCCCATTCCCAACGCGGCTTAGCAACTTCACTGGCAAGCTCTTTAATTGCATTGATAACAACTTGCATCTCTTTATGGCCATACATTACTGCACCTAACATAATGTCTTCTGACAGAATGTTTGCTTCTGACTCAACCATCAATACCGCGCTATCTGTACCGGCGACGACCAATTCAAGATCAGATTCATTTAACTGGCTAATGGTAGGGTTTAATACATATTGGCCGTTAATATAACCAACTTTGGCTGCACCGATAGGACCATCAAATGGAATGCCTGAAATAGATAATGCTGCTGATGTTCCAATTAACGCAGGGATATCAGAGTCAACATCCGTATTCATTGATACAACAGTTGCGATCACTTGTACTTCATTCTTGAACCCTTTCGGGAATAGAGGACGTATTGGACGATCGATTAAACGACAGGTTAGTGTTTCTTTTTCTGAAGGACGACCTTCACGCTTGAAAAATCCACCAGGGATTTTACCAGCTGCATAAGTTTTTTCTTGATAGTTAACCGTGAGCGGGAAAAAATCTTGCCCTTCTCTAGCTTTCCTTACACCAACAGCGGTAACCAGAACTGACGTATCGCCCATACTAACTAGAACAGCACCGTCTGCCTGACGAGCAATTTCGCTAGTCTCAATAGTGACTTCATGTGCACCGAATTGGAATGATTTCTTTATGCTTTTCACTCAAGATTTCCTATTTGAATTGTAATGTTAAATACGCGAATACGACACCATGCGGATTAGCATAGTGTTAATAGATTTTCCCAGATAAAAGGTATGGCTAGGCAAGGTTTGCTGAGCCATGTAGATATTATCGACGCAGGCCTAATGATGAAATCAGTTGCTGATAGCGTTGCTGATCTTTGCGTTTAATGTAATCAAGCAATTTGCGTCGCTGATTGACTAGTTTCAATAAGCCGTGTCTAGAATGGTGGTCATGTTTATGGCTTGCAAAATGATCACTAAGGTACTTTATTCGAGCTGAGAGTAATGCCACCTGAACTTCTGGTGACCCAGTGTCGCTTGCTGACTGTTGATACTGCTTGACGATGCCCGATTTATCTTCCGCTGTTAGTGCCATTTTTTATAAACTTTTTAGTAGTAATTACTGGAGAGGTATTCTTAAGAGAGCGCGATTCTACCATGTGTCCGCAAAGGCACAATACCTTAATTGCTTTATCACCTGTAAAACTTACTAAAATGGACAAATCCGTCGTCTTTCTGCTCTCCTAAGCCTCGAAAGATCCGATTAGTATCATAAATACGTATATATCTACTATCGATCGCCGCAGGAAATCTGATTTTTCTACCTTGCTCTATCGACAAAAGCAGCCCATTTTTCATCTCGTATTCAGGATACTCATAAAATGCGGCCTCTGCAGGCAACATGGTTGTTTCAAGTGCCGCAACCCCTCCGACACTTATTTGCTCTAATTGCTCATAGGTATACATACCGTGAGCAAGTCCAAACTCACCTACCGATAATCGACGCAACTCATCAACATGTGCCAAGCATCCTAACTTCGCACCAATATCTTCAACCAAAGTACGAATATAGGTTCCTTTCGAACAATGTATTGTCATACCGACTTTATCGCCTTGAATGCTGTCGATAACAATAGAGTAAACATGCACCTGGCGTGCTGGACGATCGACTTGTTTCCCCTCTCTAGCCAACTTATACATCGGCACACCGTCTTTTTTGATGGCGGAGTACATTGGCGGTATCTGATCAATATCACCCACAAATGATTTTACCGCCTCAGTAATTGTATCTAGATGCTGCTGCTTAACCTCTGACGTGGCGATGACTTGGCCTTCTTTATCCGCGGTATCTGTCTGTTCCCCTAGTTTTGCAACCGTGTAGTAAGACTTCTTAGCGCCCATTACATGATCTGAAATTTTTGTTGCGCGACCAAAACATAGCACTAACGCACCGGTGGCTAATGGATCCAATGTTCCTGTATGCCCGACTTTTTTAGCATTGAATAATCGCTTCACATGCTGCAAGGCATGATTTGAGCTAAGACCAAGAGATTTGTCGAGAACGAGTAAGCCGTCGATATCACGGCTAATTTTATTTTTCTTTGCCAAAATTTGAAATTAAACAGGAAGTTAATTTAGGGGGATTAAAAAATTAAAAGTAACAAACTAAAGTTATTTAACCTTACTCCAGTTTTTCTTTTGCCAATATGTCGTTCAAACGAGCAGATCGTTCTAAAGTATCATCATAGTGGAATGATAATGTCGGGATAATACGCAGACGCATTTCTCTACCCAGCTCTTTACGCAAATATGCAGCACAACGATCTAAGCCGACCTGCAATTCTTCTATATCTTTGTTTTGCGTATAAGGAGAGAAGTATATTTTTGCCGCAGAAAGATCTTTCGTCACAACCACTTCAGAAATAGAAAAATCCTTAACTCTAGGATCGTTGACTGAATCTCTAATCAGTACAACTAATTCCCTTCGAATTTGTTCAGCAACACGTAATGCACGAGGAAAGTCTTTAGGCATGCTTATTCAATGGTTCGTGCAATTTCAGTTCGCTCGTATACTTCAATGTTATCGCCTGAAATAACATCATTATAGTTTTTAACTGCGATACCACATTCTGTGCCCGCACGAACTTCTGACACATCATCTTTATGCCGACGCAATGATTCCAGTTCACCTTCGTAGATAACAACGTTATCACGCAATACACGAATAGGGCTGCCCTTCTTAACAACACCATCAACCACCTGGCAACCAGCAACTGCACCTAATACCGAAGACTTAAATACGTCTTTGACTTCAGCAACACCAATGATTTCTTCACGTAACTCTGGAGACAACAATCCACTCATTGCACTCTTAACATCATCAATTGCTTCATAAATAATGCTGTAGTAACGCAAATCCACACCATTCTCATCAATCGCTCTACGAGCACTTGCATCTGCACGTACATTAAAGCCAATCACTATCGCACTGGACGCCGAGGCTAAATTAATATCTGACTCAGTAATTCCACCAACACCAGCACTAACAATAATCACCTTAACTTCATCAGTAGAAAGACTTTCTAATGAATCACGTAACGCTTCTGCACTACCTTGCACATCTGCTTTAACCAAAATATTAACCGCTGCAATTTCGCCGTCTTGCATTTGATTAAAGATATTTTCAAGTTTTGCTGTTTGTTGCGCGGCAAGTTTTGATTCTCTTGTTTTACCTTTGCGCACTTCAGCGACTTCACGCGCTTTACGGTCATTCTCAACAACGATTGCTTCTTCGCCCGCATTTACTGTACCTGACAAGCCAAGCACAACCACTGGCAATGAAGGGCCAGCTGATTCAACCTGCTTACCTTGTTCATCAAACATTGCACGAACACGTCCGTATTCTTCACCACACAGAAGGATATCGCCGCGAGCTAACAGACCTTCTTGAACCAAGATCGTACTAACCGGACCTCGTCCTTTATCCAAGGTGGATTCAATAACAATCCCTGTCGCTGGACCATCAGGCACACCCGCTAATTCCATTACCTCTGCTTGCAGACTCAATGCATTAAGCAACTCATCGACACCTTGGCCCGTTTTAGCAGACACATTAATAAACTGCACATCGCCACCCCACTCTTCCGGGATAACATCTAATCCTGATAAGTCAGTGCGTACACGATCTGGATCAGCATCTTCTTTATCAATCTTATTCACTGCGACAACTATAGGTACGCCAGCAGCTTTTGAATGTTTCACCGCTTCAGCAGTTTGTGGCATGACACCATCATCTGCAGAGACAACCAGGATAACAATATCAGTTGCTTGAGCACCTCGAGCACGCATAGCCGTAAACGCTGCGTGTCCCGGTGTATCTAAAAAGGTAATCACACCATTCGGTGTTTCTACATGATACGCCCCAATATGCTGGGTAATTCCGCCGGCTTCGCCTGCGGCAACACGTGAGTTACGAATATAATCTAGCAGTGATGTCTTACCGTGATCAACATGCCCCATGACAGTGACTACTGGAGGCCGTGTGACTGATGATTCCGAATCATAAACATGCTTAACCACTTTAGACTCAATGTCATTTTCTTCAAAGGGTATCGCGGTATGACCTAGCTCTTCGACAACCAGAATTGCCGTGTCTTGATCGATTACTTGGTTAATGGTGGCCATCGCCCCCATATTCATTAAGACTTTAATGACTTCAGCTGCTTTAATTGCCATTTTTTGTGCGAGGTCTGAGACAGAAATACTGTCAGGCACTTCGACTTCTCTCACGACTGGTGCCACCGGACGTTCAAAGCCGTGCTTACCAGAAGCTTCTACTCTGCGCGTGCGCGATCTCGACTTGGGTTTGCGACGACCACGTTTATCACTGGCAACATGCAATTCTTTACGTTTTGCATGATCGTCGTCTTTACCTTTTTTGCGTCCCGCTTTCTTATCCTTAGCCGGCGCTTCTTTAGCTTTGGCTGGTGCAGCAGGGGCCGCTGGTGGTGCTGTGCTCGCTTGTTTTTCTTTAGCAGCCGCTGCAACTTCTGCGGCAACGCGTTGTTCCTCTGCTTCTTTAGTCAGAATTTCTTCTTGGGCTTTACGCTCTTGTTCAGCGATTCGAGCAGCTTCTGCATCTTTTAAATCTTGCTCTTTTTTCTCAGCCTCAAGCTTTTGTTGTTCAATTTCTTCTTCTTTGCGCTTTTGCTCTTGCTCTTCAATTAACTCACTGCGTTGGACGTAAGTTTTCTTTCTGCGCACTTCAACATTGACAGTCTGAGTATTGGCAGTGCGACCTTGTCCACCACTGACTTTTAACTGTGATGTGCTTTTACGTCTTAAGGTGATTTTTTTACCTTCTTCCACGGAACCACCTAACTTGGCACCTTTGCTTTTCCGCAAATGCTCAAGTAGTTGCAGCTTCTCACTATCTGAAATTTCCTGATCAGGCGCAGAAAAACTCAATCCAGCATCTTTAAGCTGCTCCAGTAATTTATCAACTGGGGTCCCAACGACTTCTGCTAATTGTTGTACAGTGACTTGTGCCATGCGCCCTCTAATTTAATTTGTTACTTCTTTATTTTGTTTCTTCTTCTGCAAACCATGGCGCGCGTGCTTCCATAATAAGCTCGCCCGCTTTTTCTTCTGTCAGCCCTTCGATATCAGAAATATCGTCAACTGCTTGTTCTGCTAGATCTTCCATTGTGATGACACCTTTAGCCGCTAGCTCAAATGCTAGCTCGCGTGTCATGTTTTCCATACTCAATAGGTCTTCTGCTGGCTCAGCACTATCTTCGCCACCACCAGAAATAGCCTGAGCTAGTAGTGCATCACGTGCACGACCTCTTAATTCATCAACCATTTGCTCATCGAATTCTTCAGCTTCTAGTAACTCTTTAGGTGGAACGTAAGCGATTTCATCGACTGTTGAGAATCCTTCCTGAACCAAAATAGCGGCTACTTCTTCATCTACGTCTAGATTATCCATAAACAACTGTTGAAGAACTTTCATTTCACCTTCGTTCTTCTCTTCAGCCTGGCCTTCAGTCATGACATTCAATTCCCAGCCGGTCAATTCGCTGGCTAGTTTTACATTTTGCCCACCACGGCCGATCGCTTGAGATAACTTCTCTTCTTCAACAGCAATATCCATACTGTTAGATTCTTCATCAACAACAATCGACAATGTGGCTGCTGGAGACATTGCGTTAATAACAAATTGCGCAGGATTCTCATCCCACAAAATAATATCAATTCGCTCACCTGCCAATTCATTCGATACTGACTGAACGCGAGAACCACGCATACCAACGCACGCACCGACAGGATCCAGTCTTGGGTCAAGAGAACGTACCGCAATTTTTGCTCGTAACCCAGGGTCACGTGCTGCACCTAAGACCTCAATCACATCTTGACCGACTTCAGGCACTTCCAACTTAAATAATTCAATTAAAAATTCTGATGCTGTTCTGGTTAAAAACAACTGTGGACCACGTACTTCAGAGCGCACCTCTTTTAAGAAAGCGCGCATACGATCCCCTGGACGAACAGACTCACGTGGAATCAAATCGTCCCTAGGAATAAAGCCTTCAGCATTTCCGCCTAAATCAATATAAACACCGCTATGATCTGCACGTTTCACAATACCCATCACAAGCTCGCCGATACGATCAGCATAAGCATCTACAATTTGCGCACGCTCTGCTTCACGCACTTTCTGAACAATCACTTGCTTTGCGGTATGTGCAGCAATACGACCAAATGCAACTGAATCTATACTTTCTTCCACATATTCACCCACCTGGATATCGGGGTGATTTTGTATCGCGTAACTATATAAAATCTGCTTATCTGGCGACTCAAATTCTGGGTCTTCGTCATCCATTACCAACCAACGCCGGTATGTATCGTAGTCACCCGACTCACGATCAATTCCTACGCGCACTTCAATATCTTTGGTATAGCGCTTTCGCGTTGCTGTTGCTAGCGCAGCCTCTATCGCCTGAAAAATAATATCTTTCTCAACACCTTTCTCGTTAGAAACAGTGTCCGCAACCATCAAAATCTCTTTATTCATAACCCGTGCGTTCCTAAAATGCTTTATTTTAAATCGCTATAAATTAAATTCGCGCGTTTCACCGCGCTAAAAGGAAACTCAACCAGTTCTCCGTCGACCGTCATAGTGATGTCTTCATCATCTAGCTTAGTTAGTGTCCCTAAAAAATTTCTTCTTTCTCTTACCACCCAACCCAATCTTACTTTAATCTCTTTTCCCAAATACTTTTCAAAGTGCTCAAGCTTCATCAACGGTCTATCTAAACCAGAAGAAGACACTTCTAAGGTATACGCTACGCTAATGGGATCTTCTACATCCAGTATCCCGCTAACTTGGTGACTGACCTCTGAGCAGTTATCTACTGTGATGCCATCCTCATGATCAATAAATATCTTTACATGAGCATGATTGTCCGAGCTTCTTAGCTGAACCCCCCAAAGATCGAAACCCAACCCTTTTACAATTGGCGCAAATAACGCCTCAAGACCATCCAAATCTAGCTTCACGTCCGTTTCCCTAAAAAATCACAGAATTTTCGTTCGGCAACAAAAAAGCCCCAAACGGGGCCTCTAACTAACTTCCTATGTTCACCTCAACTACTACCGACGGCGTGAGTATATTTTACAGCGTTCGATTCGGCAACAACAATTACACCCATATCACTACTTAAATCATACTATTCGTTAAGATTTGACCATTCTAAGCAGTTCATTGAACCCTAATACTTCTGCTTTAAAATTAGCTGCTGCTTTTCTCAGCACACTAACAAATCCATCAAATAGTGATAATTATACGATTGTTAGCTTTCATGCCGTTACTCACCTCTGGATAAACCTCATCTAGGCCTATCACCTGATAGCCTTTTGCATTCCAGATAATTCACTCTATGCGCGATGCGCGGAGACTTCAGGCTCTATCAACAAACCCGGCATATTCAAGTGTTCATGGATTGTTGTAAATGCATGATAGCAAAGCACTCTCACTTTATTGCACAGTTGCTAATTCAAAATTGCCAACAAACACAGATATTTGATAGTAAAGAAGACAGAATTTTTAATGAGTGCAGACATGGAGCGGTATGACAACAATCTGATTATATGAGCCCCTATTAGAACTCGATCTTGAAAAGATGGCTGTATAGCCTGCTACAAACTTGTTAAAAAAATAACCTAAGGTGTTTCCTTGAGCTGCAATTTGAAAGATTTCTTGATGAATATCTATCTATGCGGAATAAGTGGTAGCGGGGGTAGGATTTGAACCTACGACCTTCGGGTTATGAGCCCGACGAGCTGCCAGACTGCTCCACCCCGCATCAATCTGAGCGACGGAGTGTACGCAGCTAAGCATTATTTTTCAAGGACGTTAAATGCGAGTATTTTTTGATCAGCTTATAGCCTGTCTGCATAGCTCAATTAATACTTGTGGAAATAGAAACAATCCTACGACTGATAAGGAATGGATACTCAATACAGAAATATGCACTGTCGGCATAACCGCTCTCACAACCTCTCCACCCTCTTCAAAATACATCAGCTTAATGATACGCAGATAATAGAATGCTCCAATCACGGAAGAAACTACGGCGACGATAGCCAGTCCTATACCGCCATCTGCAACTAATGCTTGCAGCACATTTAGTTTTGCATAGAAACCCACTGTCATTGGAATGCCCGCCATTGAGAACATTAACAACAACATTAAAAATGCTAACCAAGGATATGCTTTTGACAATCCTTTAAGATCATCTAAATTTTCTAAGCGATGATTCATTCTTTCTGCACATAACAATATGCCAAAAACGGCAGAGCTCATTAATGCATAGGTCAGTGTATAAAATAACGCTGATGAATACCCGCTTTCATTGCCTATCAGCAAACCTAAAAGAATATATCCAACATGACCAATCGTTGAGTAGCCTAGCATTCGCCTTAAGTTAACCTGTGCTATAGCAATGATGTTACCTACTGCCAGTGATAACAGCGCCAGTACTATTAATGACTGCTGCCAGTATTCATGCATGAACTGTAAACCATCCATGAGCAATCTCAATGCTAATAGCAACCCAGCAATTTTAGCCACGCTAGCAATAAGTAGCGTGACTGGTAATGGAGCACCTTGGTACACATCAGGTAACCACATATGGAATGGGACAGCTCCCAGCTTAAAGGCTAAACCGATAACGATAAAAATAACGGCAGCGATAATCCCTATACCCATCTCGTTTCTAACACTCAGCTCAGATAAATATAATGTGCCGGTCAGTCCATAGATTAATGAAATTCCATAAAGCAAGAACCCAGAAGCAATTGCACCTAATACGAAATATTTAATGGCCGCTTCTGAGCTAACAACATCATCTCTATTTATTGCCACTAATGCATACATAGGCAGTGAGAGTAACTCCAAACCTAAGTACGCCATCAGTAAGTGGTTAGCAGAACTTATTAACATCATCCCCAACAAAGAGAACAATGATAATGCGTAATATTCACAACGCGGTAAGTTATGTGTGTTGATAAACCCACGCGAATACAATACAACCACCATCATAAATGCACACATTGATGATTTAGCCAGTATTGACAAGTTATCAGTGATGTAAAAACCATTAAATAATTCTACTGATTGACCAACAAACGGTTGCACACACAAGTAAAGCGTCACCAATAATGCCGCTTGGGTTAGCGCATAAGTCCAGTGACTCTTTTCTGATATAAACACACCTATTAACAACACAAAACATGCACCTAGCAGCAATACGATTTCTGGCACTGCAATAATATAATTAGTAATCATGGTTTCTATTTGCATGTCATGAAACCTTTGTCAGTAATGCTAGATTTAAAATTCTTTCCAGCGATGGTTGCAGGTACTCCACTAAAGGTGCAGGCCAAACACCTAAGGCAATCACCATCAGCGCCAGAGTAAGTAAAATTAAAAATTCGCGCGTATTAACATCTGACAAAGCAGCAACAGAGTCATTTAATACTTCACCAAAAATCACACGTTTCACCAGCCACAAGGAATAGCCGGCACCGATAATCAAGGTGATAGCCGCCAGTGCTGCATACCATAAACTCGCATCAAAACTGGCAACAATCACCATGAACTCACCGACAAAGCCAGAAGTACCAGGCAAACCAGAATTAGCCATCGCAAACAACACCATGAATGCTGCAAATACTGGCATGCTATTAATGACGCCCCGATAGTCATCTATATTGCGCGAGTGCATACGATCATAAAGAACACCTACACATAGAAATAACGCACCCGATATAAAACCATGCGATATCATTTGAATCATGCCGCCTTGTAGTGCCAGCATTTGAAAGTCAGTATTACCTTCACTAATTTGGTAAATAACAAAGAAGCCTAATGTGACAAACCCCATATGCGCAATCGAAGAATAGGCAATTAGTTTTTTCATGTCTTTCTGCGCCAACGCAACAAAGCCAATATAAACGATGGCAATTAATGATATAGCGATAAGCAACCAATCCAACTCACGACTTGCATCAGGTGTAATTGGGAGATTAAAACGCAAAAATCCATATCCTCCAATTTTCAACATAATGGCAGCAAGTATGACCGACCCACCCGTAGGCGCTTCCACGTGCGCATCAGGCAACCATGTGTGTACAGGCCACATGGGCACTTTTACTGCAAAGGCAACCAAAAAAGCTAAGAATATGGGTATTTGAACTTGCAAAGGTATAGAGGCATTAGCTAATTGCGCCATTTCAAAAGTGTTTGTTTTTGAATATAGATACAACAATGCAATCAACATAAACACCGAACCGAAAAAGGTGTATAGGAAAAATTTGATGGTGGCGTAGACGCGTCTTGGACCACCCCATATTCCGATGATAAGAAACATAGGGATAAGCATGGCTTCAAAGAATACGTAAAACAACATGGCGTCTAACGCACAGAACACACCGACCATTAACCCTTCAAGTAGTAAGAAAGCAGCAAGGTAGTTATGAATCTGGTGTTTTACATTCGTCCAGCTAGCAATCACCACCAACAAGGTCATAAATACCGTCAGCACGATTAGTGTAATCGAAATTGCATCAGCTCCTAATGCATAATAAATATCGAATGATTCAATCCAACTATGTTTCTCGGTAAACTGCATTTCTGCAGTAATGTGAGATTCAGTAACAAGCAACACACCAAGAATCATTTCCACGATCGAAATCACTAAGGCAAACCACTTCATACTTCCGCCGATTTCACGACCCATCAACATAATTAGCAGAGCCGCAAAAATCGGCATCCAAATTAACAAGCTGAGAATAGGTATATCCATGCGCGGTTAAGTCTGAAGATAGAAGTAGGTTAGTAGCCCAAGTAGGCCGATAATCATTGCAAAAGCGTAGTGGTATAGATATCCACTCTGGATTTTACGCAACTGCATGGATACACCTCGCACCATATTTGCAGTCCCATTGACCATTAATCCATCAATCAATATACGATCACCTATCGCCGAAGCCGCTGTACCAATCCCCACACCTAAGCGAGCAAAACCTTTTATATATAACCAATCGAAACCGTATTTCCTAGTAAGAATAAAAATAGGTATCGTAAATACAGGAGCTAATAATTTGGGAATACTTGGTACTAACAAATAACACAACCAAGCCAATAGAACGCCACCTAGCAACAAGTAAAATGCAGTCGTTATAAAGGCATGCATAATCATTGCTTGCACACCATGGAAATGTTGCGCCATCTTTTCCATTACACTATGTTGCTCACTAACATGTATCGAAGCAGCAAAGAAATCACCATAAATCATTGGCTCAATAGCATATCCTGCAAACACACTACAAATAGCTAAAATTATTAATGGTCCGGTAACCACTTTAGGCGTTTCATGAACGTGCGAATAAGTTTCATCACTCATACGCGGCTTACCATGGAACACCAGAATAAATAATCGCAATGAATAAAATGCTGTTATGAAAACTCCAGATAAAACCATCCAATACACGTAATGCGCCCCTGGCAATTCAGATAAATGCACAGCTTCAATGATAGATTCCTTAGAAAAGAATCCTGAAAATGCTGGAAAACCGATCAAAGCCAAGGTGCCAATTAATGATGTCACATAGGTTATTGGCATGCGTTTCCACAACCCGCCCATTTTACGTATATCTTGCTCATGGTGCATCGCAATAATCACCGAGCCTGCAGCCAAGAATAACAGCGCCTTGAAAAATGCATGCGTATAAAGATGAAAGATAGCCAGCGAGTAAGCAGACACACCTAACGCCGCCGTCATGTAACCTAATTGAGACAGAGTGGAATAAGCGATAACTTTTTTAATGTCATCTTGCGCCATTGCCACCAATCCCATAAAGAAAGCAGTAATTGCACCTACAAACATAATAAACAATAGCGCTGTTTCACTTAACTCAAATAATGGCGACATACGCGCAACCATAAATATGCCTGCTGTCACCATAGTTGCAGCGTGTATCAACGCTGAAATTGGTGTTGGGCCTTCCATGGAATCTGGCAACCATACATGCAGGGGCACTTGTGCGGACTTACCCATTGCACCAATAAATAAGGCGATACATATAAATGTTAATAGCGGGACTTCAAGTGAGTTTGTTATTGTCAGCTTTGATTCTATCAAACTAGGTGCTACAGCAAACACTTGCGTATAATCCAAGCTCGACGTTGAAACAGCTATCGCAGCAATCCCTAGCAGGAATCCAAAATCCCCTACTCTATTGACTAAAAATGCTTTGATGTTCGCCAAAATAGCAGAGGGTCGCGTATACCAAAAACCAATAAGCAGATATGAAACTAGCCCAACTGCTTCCCAGCCGAAGAATAACTGTAAAAAATTATTCGACATCACTAGCATTAACATTGAAAAAGTAAACAGGGAGATGTAACTAAAGAAACGCTTATAGCCTGGATCTTCATTCATATAACCAATCGTATAAATATGCACCATCAGAGACACTGAGGTCACTACAATCATCATGATTGCCGTTAACGAATCAATTAAGAAGCCAACCCCTAAAGAAAATCCACCTATTTTTGCCCACTCATATAACGAAAAGTTTTGTGGCGCAAATTCAGTCTGAAATAACTCATAAAATATCAGCCCAGATGTCACTAATGCGAGCGCAACACCAGCGATAGTAATTATGTGTGCGCTCGACTTAGATAACCACTTACCAAACAACCCAACCACTATCGAACCAAACAATGGCGCGAAAACTGCGATTAGACATAATTGTAAAACAGACATGCGCTAACCTTTCATCTCATCAAGATCTTGAACATTAATCGTGCCGCTATTACGGAACACCACCACAAGTATGGCTAAGCCAATCGCTGCCTCGGCGGCCGCGACGGTGAGAATAAAGAATACAAATACTTGTCCTGCCAAATCATTCAGATAATAAGAGAAAGCGACAAAATTCATATTTACTGCTAGTAACATCAATTCTATCGACATTAGCAAAACAATTAAATTTTTACGATTCATGAATATGCCCGCCACAGCCAAAGAAAACAGAATCGCCCCGAGCACTAAAAAATGTGTGATTGTAATCATAATTTACGCCGCTCAATATTTTTTCTTGTTTTCGCTAGGTAGCGAAACAATTCGCACACGATCTTTAGCCTTTACTTTGACTTGTTCAGCAGGATTTTGGCTTTTCGTTTGCACACGCTGGCGCAAGGTTAAAACGATCGCTGCAATAATAGCCACCAATAGAATCACCGCCGCAGTTTCAAACGGCAACAGGTATTCGGTGTACAGAATCTCACCCAACGCATGAGTATTGCCAACTTCTGAAACAAAATTTGAGCCACGCTCAAGTCTGAATTCTTTAGACATTACTACAAGCACTAACTCAGCGATCATAATCAAGGAAACAACGATCGCGACCGGCATGAATTTCACAAAACCTTCACGCATCTGAGCTGTGTTGATATTCAGCATCATCACAACAAACAAAAACAACACCATCACCGCACCCACATAAACCAACACTAACGCAATGGCTAAAAACTCTGCTTCAAGCAGTAACCATATCGCTGATGAAGTAAAAAACACTAGTACCAAACTCAATATTGAGAACACAGGATTTTTCGCAGTAATCATGCGCAGCGCAGCCACCACCATAATGACTGAGAAGAAATAAAATATAATTAACTCGAATGACATATTAATTAACTAATAAATTTAACGGTACACTGCATCAGTTTCACGATCTTGTGCGATTTGTTTTTCGTACTGATCACCAATAGACAACAAATCCTGCTTATTCATGATTTGCTCACCTCGATTCTCAAAGTGATATTCGAATTTTCTTGTCTCTACTACTGCATCTACCGGGCAGGCTTCTTCGCAAAAACCACAAAAGATGCATTTAAACAAATCGATATCGTATCGAGTGGTACGTCTTGTTCCATCTTCACGCTCTTCTGTATCAATGGTGATCGCTAATGCCGGACATACTGCCTCACATAACTTACAGCCGATGCAGCGCTCTTCACCTCCGGGATAACGTCTCAATGCATGCAGGCCACGGAAGCGAGGTGATTGTGGTGTTTTCTCTTCTGGATACTGTATGGTTATTTTTTTCGCAGCGAGTTTTCTTCCAGTCACAGAAAGACCTTTAAGTAACTCCCATAACGCAAAACTTTTCAGAAAATGTATCATTTAGAATATTTCCCATTGGTAACTGCAATTAATCGAACCACGGACCCACTCCATAAGCGATGGCTACACCTTCCACAAATATCCAAACTAATGTGACCGGAATTAATACTTTCCAACCTAAACGCATAATTTGATCGTAACGGTATCGAGGAAAGGTAGCTCGAAACCACAAGAAACAAAATATAAAGAATGATGTCTTGATAAAGAACCAATGTGGCCCGGCACCAAACAGCACGTCCATCAACGGAATCTTCAGTATCAGTGTAAAGAATTCAAATAGATGCACACCAATGTAAGGAATGGAAAGCAGTGCTGCATACCCTTCAAATGGGCTCAACCATCCGCCCAAAAATAACAGCGCCGTCAACGCCGAAATCAAAATTATATTGGCATATTCAGCAAGAAAGAAAACAGCAAAGCCCATTCCGGAATATTCCACATGGAATCCCGCAACAATTTCTGACTCGCCTTCTGCAACATCGAATGGTGCGCGATTGGTTTCGGCAACACCTGAAATCAAATACACAATAAACAGAGGAAACAATGGTAGCCAGTACCAATGTGTAACCCCACCGCTCTGTTCATTAACAATATCCGTTAAATTCAAACTACCACTCGCCATGAGCACGCCAACCAACGCAAATCCCATTGCAATCTCATAAGAGACTATTTGCGCCGTAGAGCGTAACGCACCTAATAACGCATACTTTGAATTGGATGCCCAACCTGCAACGATCACGCCATAGACACCCATTGATGTTAATGCGAGCACATACAGTAGTCCGGCATTAATATTTGAGAATTGAACACCTTCAGTGAGAGGAATCACCGCCCAGGCACCTAAGGCTGGCACGATTGATAGAACCGGTGCGATTCGAAATAAGAAATGACTAGATTTACTAGGAAGAATCATCTCTTTTGTTAGCAGCTTCAATGCATCTGCAATAGGCTGAAGCCAACCTCTAGGACCGACACGGTTGGGCCCAATGCGAACTTGCATGTAACCTATTATTTTTCGTTCAGCAAATGTTACATAAGCAACCGCACCCATTAACAGCAAAAGAAAAATCACTACCAGTACCGAGGTAACAAACAGGTCTCTATACAGCTCAGGGATAGCGTACCAATAAGACATAACCGTTAATTCACCGGCAAGTTTTGAAGTTGTACCGCCGCATATACCCCACCAAGTTTTTCGCTACGCGGCAAACCTCTTGAGATATAAACTGTCCCATCTTGTATCTTGTTGTTAATCACACACTGCAAAATACTACTGCGCTCCCCTTGTGTGACTTTCACCCAGTTGCCTTCTATCAATCCATGCTTTTCAACATCAATATCATTAATCATCAACACGGACTCATCAAGATTCTGTGCC
>WASW01070641.1_pt1 | contig 17122 bp, 14 predicted proteins | sample 5698521 | NCBI WGS metagenome assembly WASW01 (sample SAMN11175560, study PRJNA528189) | sponge metagenome | isolation source: marine sponge | host: Leucetta | place: Antarctica: Western Antarctic Peninsula, King George Island | collected 2013-01
CTCGTGTGCCCCTCCTTTTGGAGGCAAACCCGCCGCGGCAATTGTTGCGGCTCAGTCGATGGCCGGTGCTCATGAAATTTATACCCTGGGTGGGGTGCAGGCAATCACGGCGATGGCTCTTGGCACTGAAACCATCAAACCCGTGGACATGCTTGTCGGGCCAGGAAATGCTTTTGTTGCAGAAGCCAAGCGGCAACTTTATGGTCAGGTGGGGATTGATTTGTTTGCTGGACCGACCGAAACCTTGATCATTGCTGATGAGACGGTGGATGGTGAAATGTGCGCCACAGACCTCTTAGGGCAGGCAGAACATGGGCCAACGTCACCGTCAATTTTGCTGACTAATTCGGAAAAACTGGCAAAGGAGACGATGGCTGAGGTGGAGCGGCAATTAAAAATATTGCCAACCCGTGATCATGCCGAACCTGCCTGGCGAAACTATGGCCAAGTCATTGTGGCAGAGTCTTATGAAGAGATGCGTGAAATTGCAGATGAGCTTGCTTCAGAACATGTGCAAGTGATGACAGACCGTGATGATTGGTTTCTTGCTGAAATGACCAACTACGGAGCTTTGTTTCTCGGCCCGCGCACCAATGTTTCTTACGGAGATAAGGTGATCGGAACCAATCATACCCTGCCGACTCTGAAAGCCGCACGCTATACCGGGGGGCTGTGGGTCGGAAAGTTTATCAAGACTTGTACCTATCAAAAAATCCTGACGGATGAAGCGTCTGTGAAAGTCGGTGAATATTGCTCTCGGCTTTGCGCCATTGAAAATTTTGCGGGTCACAAAGAGCAAGCGGATCTCAGAGTGCGACGTTATATTCAGCAGGTTCCTCAGTAAACCGCTTAGGAGAAATAAGGAATGACAGCCGATGTTCAAATTGTGCGGTATCGGGAACTGGTGCCATGCCGAACAGCCTTCATTGACACACACACCCCAGGCTCCGATCAGAAAGAAAATTATACGATCATTGGGGGTGGCGTTTCTGAAAGCCCGGATCAGCATGTTCATATTCAAGAAACGCCTGGTTTCAATATAGGGGCTGCTGCTCAACCAGCTGGTTGTACGAATTCTTTACACAGCCATCGCACCGCCGAAGTTTTTATGATCCATTCTGGGCAATGGCGCATTTTTTGGGGGGTGAGGGGGAATGATGGCGAAACCATTATGAACCCCGGCGATTTTATGAGCGTCCCCACGCATTTGTTCCGTGGATTTGAAAACATTTCAAAACCAACAGAAAGCAATCCTAGCGGCTATGGCTTTCTATTTGTCGTGCTCGGTGGTGATGATTCAGGAGGCGGCGTGACCTGGGATCCAGCGGTGATCGAGACGGCAAAAAAGCATGGACTGATCTTGCTGGAAAACGGGAGGTTGAGCGATATAAAAAACGGAGAAACCATTCCTGAAGGAATGCAACCGATGCCAAGGCTGAGTTCCGACGAATTAAAATTCTACGGACGCAATCTCATCCATTCGGAAGCGCAAGTGATTGTTCGGCGGCATGATTCAACAGGCACGGATCCAGTCAAACTGCTTGGCAAAACCGCGGATGCTTTGATTCGTGAAAAACCCGGATTTGAAATCTCCCGTATTCAATGGGATGCGCAAAACCATCGTTTTTGCATACCGCGGGATAAAGACACCATTCTCATCTGTAATGAGGGCCAGGCATTGCTCGATCAGCATCTTTCAATAAACGCTGGCGATGTTGTTTTCGTAAAAATGTCAGAGCATGACAATCTGATTCTTTCCAGTCGCCAGGGTGGTGAGTTTTTCATCATCACTCCAACAGACGATATTGCTGGAGAAACCACTTATCTTTAAGAGAAATTGAAATGACAAAGCCGATTTTAACAACCCATACGGGATCACTGCCGCGTAGTCAGCGGGTCGCCGATTTGATTTTCGCTCGTGAAAATGGCGAAGCGTTCGAAAGAGACACCTTCGATGCTTGCATGACAGAAGAATCGGCAATCACCGTTAAAAAACAGCTAGAAGCGGGGATTGATATTGTCTCAGATGGAGAAACTTCAAAAATTTCCTATGCCACTTATATCAAAGATCGTTACACTGGATTTGCCGGAGACAGCCCACGCAATCCACCAGCTGATTTGGCATTATTTCCAAGCTATTTAGAACGCATCGGCAAATCTGGCGGAACCCCAAACTATGTCCGCCCTTTTTGTGAAGGAGAGATCCGCATGAAAAATAGCCATGATTTGGAAGCTGATATTGCCAATCTGAAGAAGGGGATGCAAACTCATGGCGCCAAACAAGGCTTCATGAATGCCGCCAGCCCAGGAGTCGTCGCGCTTTTTCTACCAAACAAATTTTATCCCAATCACGAAAGTTATCTAACAGCCCTGTCGGATGCGTTGCGGACAGAATATGAAACCATCGTGGGTGCGGGTTTTCAACTCCAATTGGACTGTCCGGATCTGGCGCTTTCTCGTCACATGCTTTTCAAAGATCATTCTGATGAAGAATTCCTCAAGCTGGCAGAATCACATGTAGCGGCCCTCAATGCGGCTCTGTCAAATGTCCCTCAGGAAATGGTGCGTGTCCATATCTGTTGGGGAAATTACGAAGGCCCGCATGTCTGTGACATTGAGATGGACAAAGTCTTTCCGATTCTGATGAAAACGAAATCACGCTATGTCCTTTTTGAAACCTCGAATCCCCGTCATGCCCACGAATGGACGGTCTTTCGGGATCGTAAAGCTGAAATTCCGGAAGATAAGGTTTTAATCCCCGGAGTCATCGACAGCACCACTAATTTTGTCGAGCATCCGCAATTGGTCCGTGAACGCCTTGAACGGTTTGTTGCGATTGTTGGAAAAGAACGGGTGATTGCTGGCAGTGATTGTGGATTTGGCACATTTGCCGGTTTTGGCGCAGTGGATCCGGCAATCGCTTATGAAAAATTAAAAACCCTCTCTGAAGGCGCGGCCCTCGTCAAATAAATCTCTTCAGCAATTGGATCTCTGTTCTCAAGTTATCCGAAACCTTCGGCGCTGCTATTCTGGAGAGGGTTCTCAACAATTTTGCCATCCGGCTTTCCTCTTCCAAAAATTGTGATCTCAATTCAATTCATCAACAGTATTAGTAGCAAAACAAGGCTTCTGTCTCTATAATGGCTGGGATACGCTCAAAAATGCGGTCTGAGCGTTTTTCGGAAAATGATGCTATTTTCTGTTCTGCGGAAAATCAAACAACAAGAATCTCTTTTTGCCGGTTAGAAAAATAATCATGGAACGCAAACCAGTCGAAAAACAACTGAAGGAGAGCAAAACAAAACTGAAAGAGGTCAAGGAGGAGCTGCGCAAGAGCGAAGAGCGATTTCAGGCAATTTTCAATAATGCCCCGATTGCGATTGCTCAGTTGGATATGGAGGAGCGCACTTTGGTGACCAATTGGGCTTTGCATCACATGTTGGGTTACACCCATGAGGAATTGGGGCGGATGCGTTTTTCCGAAGTGACTCACCCGGAAGATGTCGATATTGATCGGGATCTCTTTATAGAGTTGATTGAAGGCCAGCGAAATTATTATCAAATGGAGAAACGCTACATCCACAAAGAAGGGCATCTCGTTTGGGGAAATCTCAGTGTCGCCTTGATTAGAGATAAAAAGGGAAACCCGCAATCCATTGTCAGCATGACAACGGATATTACAGAGCGCAAACAAACGGAGGACGAGTTTGGAAAATACCGTGAACATCTCCAAGATTTGGTGGAAGTGCGCACCACTAAATTGCAAAAAGAGCTGGAAGAGCGCAAGCAGGCAGAATTAAAATTACAGCAGGCGAAAGAAGCGGCGGAAGTTGCCAACCGCACCAAAAGCGAATTCCTGGCGAACATGAGCCACGAAATCCGGACCCCGATGAATGCGATTTTGGGGTTCACGGAGATCCTCGAAGAGCGAATCATCAGGAAAGATAATATGAAGTACCTGCATTCCATTCGCTCCAGTGGCAAATCGCTCATGACCTTGATCAATGACATTCTCGATCTTTCCAAAATCGAAGCCGGTAAACTGGAGCTAGAACCAACGGCTTTTCACCCGCACTGGGTTTTTCAAGAAATGGAGCTGATCTTTTCTCAAAGGCTTGCTCAGAAAGGATTGACGTTTGAAGTAGAAATTGATTCGGAACTGCCGGAAGCTCTGATTTTAGATGAGATTCGGTTGCGGCAAATTCTTTTGAATCTGGTTGGCAATGCGGTCAAGTTTACAGAAAAAGGCACAATCAAATTGTCGGTTCGGGAACGCTTTAGCTGTGAAGATTCGAGCCAAATCGATTTGATTTTCTCTGTGGAAGATACGGGAATTGGAATTCCTGACGACCATATCGAACGGATTTTTGAGGCGTTTGAACAACAGAAAGGGAAAAGTCCTTTCAAATATCGAGGGACTGGGCTGGGATTGACCATCACCAAACGTTTAGTAGAAATGATGGGAGGTTTGATCTCTGTGACGTCTCAAGTGGGCGTGGGCAGTGCCTTTCATATTATTTTGAAAAGAGTGGCTGTTGCCGATCCTTCAGAGATTGTTGAAGAAGAGCAAGCGACGATTCCCGCCAACAGGATCCAATTTGAGAGCGCTTCGATTTTAATCGCTGATGATATCGAAACCAATCGAAATCTTGTGAAGGAGTATCTCAATGGTTACGATTTTAAATTTTTTGAAGCAACCAATGGCAAGCAGGCTTTAGAATTGGTTGAGCGGCATTCTCCAGATTTGATCCTGATGGATATGAGAATGCCTGTGTTGGATGGCTATGAAGCGACAAAACAACTCAAAGCCGATCCGAAGAAAAAAAAGATTCCCGTGATTGCGATCACAGCGGCAGGAATGAAAGGCACGGAAGCCTGGTTTTTAAAAGTCTGTGATGGCTATCTCAGAAAACCGATCAACCGCTCCCAATTGATTGACGAGTTGGCCAGATTTTTGAAATATAGCAGTGAGGATAAAACCACTACTTCCGAACGCCGACGGGGCATTTTGCGAAGGCAAGGAACGCCAACATACCATCATGGAGAAGACGTGTTTGAACAGGCATTCAAAAGTCAGAATGAGGAAATAACTTTGAATGCGTTGGCACCGGACATTTTGGCAAAATTGCCGAAATTGTTAGCGAGATTGGAACGCGAGTTGAGTGTTTGGGAGCCGCTTTCTCAAGTATTGATGATTGAGGATATTCAACAATTTGCCCTGCTCATGCGGGAATTGGGAGAGAAGTATCATTATTCTCCCTTGAAAAGCTGGGGGGAAGCCCTGTATTTTCAGGCAGATCAATTTGATATTGAACTGCTCCCAAAAACCCTTGAACAGTATCCCGAATTGATTGAAACGATCCGCGTTCTGCTCTCAAAATAAAAAATCAGTGAACAAATCCCGTTGCGCTGAGTTTGCGCTCGTGAGCCGAGATGATTGATATGAACGAAATAAAAGACGCACGCCTCTTGATTGTTGATGATCATCCCAAGAATATCCAGGTGGTGGGAAAAATCCTCAGCAACAATGGCTATCGAAGTATCATCGCTCGCAATGGAATCGAAGCCTTGAAAGCCGCCAAGCAAGCACTTCCCGATTTGATTTTATTGGATGTGATGATGCCGGAAATGGATGGCTACGAAACTTGTATTCAACTGAAAGCCCTTCCTCTGACCAAAGACATCCCCGTCATCTTTTTGACGGCAAAAACCGAAACAGAAGATATTGTCCAAGGATTTGAACTTGGGGCGGTGGATTATGTCAATAAACCTTTCAATTCTCATGAATTGTTAGCTAGAATCCGCACACATTTAGAACTGAAGCAATATAAAGCGCATCTCGAACAACTGGTAGAGCAACGGACTGCTGAGCTTCAAGGGGCTTATGATCAGATAAAAGAGCTGAAAGATCGCTTACAAATCGAGAATACTTATCTTCGCGAAGAAGTGGCGGTGCATTACAAACACAAAGAAATTATCGGTCAGAGTGAGAGCCTCAAAGAGGTGTTGATTCAGATCGAGCAAGTGGCCGTCACTGCTTCGACAGTCCTGTTGTTGGGGGAAACGGGAACGGGAAAGGAAGTGTTAGCCAGAGCGGTTCACAATCTCAGTTCTCGAAAAAATCGAACAATGGTTAAAATGAACTGCGCCGCCCTCCCCTCGACGCTTGTTGAAAGCGAACTGTTTGGCCATGAAAAAGGAGCCTTTACCGGAGCGATTTCCCAAAAAATGGGGCGATTTGAAGTGGCCAATGGCTCCACACTTTTTCTGGATGAAATTGGTGAATTGCCTCTGGAGTTGCAGGCAAAACTGCTCAGGGTTCTTCAAGAGCAGCAATTTGAACGATTGGGCAGTTCCCGCACCATTGAAGTCGATGTCCGGATTATTGCGGCAACCAATCAGGATCTTGATAAAGCTGTCAAAGAAGGCCGTTTTCGTGAAGATCTTTATTATCGCTTGAATGTATTCCCAGTGCTCATTCCGCCGCTTCATGAACGGGCCGAAGACATTCCCTCTCTGGTTTGGACATTTGTCAAAGAATTTCAAGCGGTTATGGGAAAAAAGATTGAGAGCATTCCTAAAAAAAGTATGGATGCCCTGCAACAATATTCTTGGCCTGGCAATATCAGAGAATTAAGAAATGTGGTGGAACGGGCGATGATCCTCAGCCAAGGAAAAACACTCCTGATACAACTGCCCAAAATAGAGAATCTCCCCTCCTTTTCTGGAATGACCCTCGAAGCATTTGAACGTCAACACATTCTTGAGATCTTAGAGAAAACCAATTGGCGGGTGAGAGGTCAAAATGGAGCCTCCGAACTATTGGGTCTCAAACCCTCCACCCTCGAATCTCGTATGAAAAAATTAGGCATTCAGCGAGATCAATGAATCCCCGATATTTCGGAGGCTCCCTGAAATATCGGGGATTGCTTCATTCCTCTTCTTCCCTTCAATGATTTTTATCTTAAAAAATAATGTTAATTATCAATGAGTTACATTAAAAATTAAAAAAATAGATCCGATGGCACAATCCTTGAGATAAAGAGTTATAACTGGCCAGTAAAACACTGGCCTTCGCATAATTTCTAGTGTTTCTGAAAGGAGAAAGTCATGTACAATACAAACGATAGACAAGACAGAACAACTCATATCCATTACTTAGCTGATGGAGCAATGTCATTGGAGAGGAAAGCCTTTTGGGATGCTAGGATACTTTATAAGTTTGAACAATATGTTGAAGAGAAATTAGAAGCGATCAAGATGTGGAGAGAGAAGGTTGCTTACAAAAGAAACCTGAGCCACCTCAATGATCGTCTTTTGGAAGATATTGGCCTGACTCGTGCTGATGTTCAGATGGAATCCAATCGCTGGTTTTGGCGAGATTGATTGAAATCCTCCTCCCATTATTGTTGGAAATCACTTCAATTTTGGGCTGTCTCCATTAGTTCTTTTGAGCTGATGGAGCTTGCCTAGACTGCCTCAACAAAGCCCCTCTCAAATAACAAATTCAAAAGCTCTCCTCTTCCACAAAGCCTTACCAAAATTATCCAGATTTTTAAAATTGATGAGGATCAAGTCTGTCTTCAACAAGAAAATGGATCATCTCCGGCTAGCGACTAACAAGCCCAAACCCGTTGTCACGACAGCAATCCCGACCCATTCTATTGACGATGGGAATTCGCTCAGGACTGGGATCGCCATGAGGGTCGCAAGGGCAGGGACGGATGCAGAAAAACATGCCATCGGCGTTGGGCCAAGGTTTGTTGTTGCTAAGGCAAGCAAAATGACTGCTAGAAATCCGGGACCTAACCCTTGGAATAGCGCTTGAAAAACGATAGTGGACAGCGCCACTTCACTCAAGCCAGTTGGCAGATAGAAATACCATAGAGGAAGAAAAATAAGCGCATTTGGCACGTTTACCAGAACCAACGCCTGACGCGGAGTGAGCTGCCAATGCCTGACACCAAAAAAATAAACCGATAAAACCGCCGAGGCGGACAAGAAGAATGCGATCCCAGAGAAGACATTGACCCCGCCAGCTTGCATGCCTGGAATCCCAACCAGTATCCCTCCAGTGGCGATAACCGCAACGGCCAGCAGTTGGCTTTTGCTTGGGGATTCCTTCACCGCAAGGTACACGATCACCATCGTGAAAATTGGCAATGACCCATTGGCAAAAACACTCGCATAGGCCGCGGAGGCATCTGCGACACCGAGATACATGAACAACGAGTAAATTGCGCCAGGGCCACAGATTGACATGATGATTTTTGCATGCCAAGGGAGATGGCTTGGCCACCACGACTTCAAAAATGGCAATACCAACAAACCCGACACAGCAAAGCGCAAGGTCGTAATATCATAGGCGGTCAAATTGGTGTTCATACCAACACGGGAAAACACGATGAACCCAGCCCAGATTAAAATTCCCCCAACAGCGCTGGACATACCGAGGATTATGTTGGGATGTGGCATTTTTTTGCCGCCTTATCTTAAACTTTTATAGAGACTTTTCCCTGCAATGATTTCGGTGCAATCCCGCTTGAGCCTATTTTTTAATCGGTAAATAATTGATGTAAGGTTCATAGGAAATTGTGAGTGTCTCATAATTGTGAATCAAATCGGAGTGATTCAAGCGCAATTTTTTGATGATATTGTGGAGTTCATTTTGTGTCTTCACATAGACTTCAAACTCCAAATCGGCGATGCCGATGGCACGCGTGATGTAGATGGTGCTGGACAAGCCCTTGAGGTAGGTAATGAGTGCTTGCAGGCTTTTTCGAGAAGACTGGTTTAAATAGAGAAAGATTTTGAAATGAGTGTAACCGAGAATCTGATGGTTGAGCTTCAAATTATAACCGAGGATGATTTGTTTTTCGTGGAGTTTTTCAATCCGGTTTTTGATCCGATTGGGATGCAGAGAAATCGCTTCGCCAATTTCAATAAAAGAGCGGCGCGCGTGTTTGCACAATATCCCCAAAATCTCATAATCGGTTTCGTCAATTTCTGCTTCAATCGGGTTTCCCCCTAAAACCAAATCCATTTGAGATTTTTTACCCAACAGGTATTTGTGTTTTAAATGATGGATTGAGGTTGAAACAGAAAAGTTTTTCTCCGCAACACATTCCCCAAATTTTTCTAAAATATCATCCAGGACTGTTTCAAATTCAATGGTGTTTTTTGCCCAAATGATAACGGCTAAATCCCAATTGCCTTGATGCTGAATGATCCAACCAATCTTTTTATTCTGACGGCAATAAGCGATGATGTCTTTTTCTTTATCAAGATCGACGTTTTTAAATTTAAATAAAGACACGATGGTAGAGAAACCCCAAGCGGTTGATATTCAAAATCGTGTAATACCCTTCGATGATGCCCTTATTTTCCAAAGATTTGAGGGTGTAACTGACCACTTGCCGTGAGAGATTCAATTCCTTGGCAATGTTTGCCAGGCTTTCGCGGGAGTTTAAACTGAGCGCATAAAGCACCTGTTTTTCTTTTTTGTTAATCGAGAGTGGACTGACTGATGGATCTGTAATTGACATAAAAAGCAAAAAAAAAATTGACAAAAGAGTATTTAAACTTTAATAACAGCAAAAATAGTAAGATTAACTACCATTATTTTTGTGTTTTTGTAAAGGCATTAAAAATTTTATAACGAGTGCAAGGGGTTCAATTGAACCCTGAAATGAAGAGTGAAACGATCATGAGTTTTATGTTGACTTGCCCCAATTGTGGGAAACGCCATGTTGGTGAATTCACGTTTCGTGGTTATTATAAATCACGTCCTCAACAAAGTGATGATTTTGCCGCCTGGACAAATTATGTGTATTTCAACAAGAATAGAATAGGCAAGCAATGGGAATGGTGGCACCATGCTTCCGGCTGTCAGCGGTGGTTCATCGTTGAGCGAGATACGGCCAATAGTCTCGACCACCAGAGTGTTTGGTTTGAAGACCGAAACACGCTCTTAAATCAATAAAAGAATCCTCCTGAAACCCAACGATGACTGACCGAATCACAAACCACCCTGACCTCCCTTTGTTTTCTCCTCCGCATCAAACCGTGGCTTTCCTCTTTAATGGCAAAACCATTGCGGGGTATGAAGGGGATACCGTTGCCAGTGCCCTTTATGCGGCTGGTGTTCGCATCACTTCTCGGAGTTTTAAATACCATCGTCCGCGCGGCCCTAAAGATCATTTTGGGCAGGGGCCTGAAGTTTTAATGACCATTGACCACACCCCCAATGTGCGGGCCGATATGACCTATCTCAAAGCTGGGATGCGAGTGGAAACACAAAACGCCTGGCCTTCGGTTGATTTTGATCTGATGAGCATCAATAATATCGCGGTTCCCCTCTTGCCCAATGGCTTTTATTATAAGATGTTCCATAAACCGAAATGGCTTTGGCCGATTGCTGAACATTTTATTCGTAAAGCCGCCGGATTGGGAAAAATAGATGTCGCAGGGCATGCGCTGGAAACCCGCTATGAAAAACGCTACCGCTTTCCTGACGTGTGTATCATCGGGGCTGGTCCTGCTGGATTGGCCGCAACCAAGGCGGCTCTTGCCTCAAACAAGCAAGTCTTGCTGATCGAAGAACAACCCCAGTTAGGTGGGCATTCTCGCCACACCATTTTGAAGATTCAAAATTGCCAGGAAGCAAAAATAAACGGATTGACGGAACAAGAAGCCGTCACTCATTTAATTGGGGATCTCGAAAATCACCCCAACCTCGAAATTCTAAACCAGACTCAGGCATTTGCTCTGTACGAAGACAATTTGGTGGCCGCTCAGAAGGGAAACGCTTTATTCAAAATTCGGGCGACTTCCGTGGTTTTGGCTCCCGGAGCAACCGACCGACATTTGGTTTTTGATAACAATGACAAACCGGGCATCATGACAGGGCGAGGGGTCGAGCGTTTGATTGCGCTCCACGGGATCAAACCGGCTCAGCGGGCTATCGTGATCACGACGCATGAAGGCGGTTATCACACTGCAAAACTCCTCCACGGTGCGGGAACCGAGGTGGTCGCAGTGGTTGACGGACGAAAAACCTTGCCTGCCAGTGAATGGATTGATGCGATCCGCCAGCTCAATATTCCCATTCATGAGGGGAAAACCATTCACCGCGTGAAGGGAAATCGTCAGGTGAAACAGGCCACTATTGGTGACATCAATGGCCAACATGCCTCTGATACTTTTGACTGTGATCTGGTGGTTGTGGCAGTCGGTTATCAACCACAATTGAATCTTTTATCGCAAGGGCGCACTCGTCCAATCTGGGATGAGGAACGTCAGATTTTGCGCGTACTCGACCTTCCAGAGGGGATTTACACAACAGGAGAGGTTCACGGATCGGCTTCATTTTCACGCCTCTATGCGGAAGGCTATGCCGCTGGGCAAGCCGCGTCTCAGCAATCTTCTCTGCAAGCGACCCAACGCGATGATCAAGAAATAATTGAGGCGTTGCCACCCGATATTGAATGCGGTGGTAAACATCATTTTATCTGTCTTTGTATGGATGTGACTCGCTCTGAGGCTTGTGAATCGATTGAGGAAGGGTTTGATCAGGTCGAAACATTGAAACGTTACACGAGTATGGGGATGGGGCCCTGCCAAGGAAAAACTTGTCATGAAGCAGTCGCCCGTTTAACCGCTAGAGATACCGGACTTTCTACGACTGAAGCCGTTCCAACGACCATGCGCCCGCCTTTAAGCCCTGTCTCTTTTGGAATCCTGGCAGGGAGAGCGCCTCACCTTGTCCCCCAGCGTCGGACGGCCATGCACCATTGTCATGTCAAAGCAGGCGCAACTTTTTTAAATGCGGGGCAATGGAAACGCCCGCATTCTTACGGGAATCAGGCAGGCGACACTTCGCAAAAAGAAGCGCTGATGGTGCGAAACGGGTTAGGGATGATCGATGTGAGTACCCTTGGAAAATTAGAACTGAGTGGGCCGGATGTGATGGATTTTCTGCATTTTATGCTCCCAGGGAAATACCGTCAATTGGCGGTGGGGCGCGTTCGTTACTCGACCATGATTGGGGAAGATGGCATTTTATTTGAAGATGGCACCCTTTCTCATCTTGAGGAAGGGATCTATTATATGACCACCACAACCAGCAATCAGGCGGCGATTGAATCGCTTTTTCGCTGGTGGATCGTTACCGATAATTTCAAGGTTTATTTGAAGAATTTGGCTCCGGTGAATGTCGCGGTCAATATTGCTGGCGCAAAATCACGAGAATTTATTCAAACATTGGTTGATCTCGATATGTCGAATGAAGCGTTCCCTTACATGGCCTGTCGCAAAACCACGATTGCCGGTGTGCCTGCCTGGCTTTTTCGGATTGGATTTACAGGAGAGCTTGGCTATGAAATTCATTATCCTTCCGAGTTCGGCGCCTCGCTCTGGGATTATTTTATCGAACAAGGTCAATCTTGGAACCTGAAGCCATTTGGGGTGGAAGCTCAACGGATTTTGCGGCTGGAGAAAGGCCATCTTATTCCGGGGGTAGATACGGATGCGTTGTCAAATCCTTATGAGGCGGGTGTCGGGTTTCTCGTGAAAGAGGACAAAGAAAATTTTATCGGCAAAGCCTTCCTCAATAATTTTAAAGAACGCGGCCTTGAAAACAAACTGGTCTCTTACAAACTCAATCCAGGTGATGCGATTCCTGACGATGGAGTTGCCGTCTTAAAAAATCAAAAAATAATAGGCCGGGTGACGAGTTCGCGGATGAGTCCGACGATGGGCTATGGCATCGGTCTCGCTTGGGTTCCTCATGAACTCTCTGAGCCGGGAAATCGTTTTCAAATTCGCTTGGCCGATGGTCAGGATGTTTATGGAGAAACACTCGATCATGCGATCTATGATCCCGCAGGAGAACGTTTAAAATCATGACAACTCTATTACAAAAAATAAGCCCATTGGAAAGTGCTTATCAACAAAATCACGCGCATTTTATTACGACTGAAGGCTGGTCCATTCCAGCGCATTGTGGCAATCAGGAAAAGGAGAAAGCCCAGCTCGAAACAGGGAGTGTTTTAGTGGATTGGTCGCATATTGGCAAAATCACGCTTCGTGGCAATGATGCTCAAACGGCGGCGGAGCAAGTCGATTCAGCGGCATCGTCTCTCAAACCATTACAAAGTTGTGCCACTGACGATGTGGCGATGTTGCGTTTGACCCAAGACGAATTTATGATCTTGTGCCAGCCAGAAAAAGAAGCCGCCGTTTTGGCATCAGCACAAGCTGCCGATACAGGCGTTTTATCGCATGGTGGCGGTTTGGGCTGTCTGGTTTTAGCAGGCAAACGGCGTGATGAAGTCATTGAATGCTCTTCGGCGATGAACCTTCGCCGGGATATTGTTCCTGCTGGGAGTGTTGTGCAGACGACGATTCACACGATCCCTTGCACAATTTATCGGACATTTTCAATGGATATTTTGGTACACAGTCGCGATTTTTCCGAATCACTCTTCGATGCCTTGATGGATGTGGGGCACGGCGTGGGTTTGATCCCTTCGGGTATTGCGATCCTGCCTGTCTCATTTTCCAGCAAACAGGAGGACTCATGACAGAGCAGATGTGGAAACACCACGAGCTTAAAAAACATTATGACATCATCATCATTGGGGGAGGCGCTCATGGCTTGGCGACCGCCTATTACCTCTCAAAGATGGGTGTTAAAGATGTTGCGGTCCTAGAAGCCAAATTCATTGGTTACGGAGGTTCCGGGCGCAATACGGCCATTCTCCGCTCCAATTACCGGACTGAAGAAGGGATTCGATTTTATGACCAAAGTATCAAACTCTATGAAAATTTGGCTCAGGAACTCAATTACAATGTGATGTTTAGCCAACAAGGGCATTTCACACTGGGGCACACCGAAGCGTCAATCTCCGGCTTGACCACACGGGCAGAAAATAACAAAGCCTTGGGAGTCGATAGTTATATGCTTGCCCCCAAAGAAATCAAAGAGATGTTACCCGAAATTGATATCTCTGACCACCCTCGCTACCCCGTGATGGGAGCACTTTATCACCCTCCTGGAGGGATCATTCGCCACGATGCGGTGGTTTGGTCCTTGGCGCGAGGCGCAGAGCGTGGGGGCGTGGAAATACACAATTTAACACCCGTGGGCGAAATCAAGCTCAACAAACAAAAAGTCGCTGGTGTGCAAACCAACCGTGGTTTTGTTTCCTGTAACAAGTTAATTTCAGTGGTCGCCGGATGGAGTTCTGAGGTTTGCGCGATGGTTGACGTTCAATTACCGTTTGTGACTCATCCCTTGCAAGCATTGGTCACGGAAGCCTATAAACCCTGGCTAAACCATGTCGTGGTCAGCTCAAATCTGCATATCTATTTAAGCCAAACGGATCGCGGTGAGTTGGTTTGTGGCGGTGGCATCGACGGCTACCCTCATTATGGGATGCGTTCGACCCTGGGTTTTTTAGAGACTTACGCCGCCCATGTTTTGGAGCTTTTTCCAATCTTGCACAATGTCAAAGTCCAGCGGCAATGGGCCGGTTTATGCGACATGACCCCGGATTATAGCCCCATCATTTCCCCTATCGACGAAATAGCAGGGTTTTATGTCAATGGTGGTTGGGGAACTTATGGGTTTAAAGCGTCACCGGCAAGCGGTTTTAATAGTGCTGAAATGCTGGCAAAGGGCAAAGTTCCAGAAAATATTGCCCCTTTTTCATACAACCGTTTTCGCGAAAACCGCTTGGTCGGTGAAAAGGCGGCGGCCTCTGTTTCAAGTTAAGAAAAATTCTTCACCAACTTCTTACGAAACCGTTTTAGACTCTTTGGTTGCCATTCTGAATGAAAGTGTGTTCATTCCTTATTAAAGTTTCACACCTTATCTTTTAATAATAAAAAAACTTAATAAAGTTTCTGTAGTCCTAAATGGTTTGATAAAATCTTCATTTATCAGTAGTTTTGGCCACAACAAGTCGCTTAACCCAATGCTTAACTGCCAAAATTTACGTTTCAAATTAAGTTTATTGAAGTGACAAAACCTACAAAAATAACAACAGTCAAAACGCATGGGTTAGCTTGGTATTAGTTTAACAAGGAGTAAATATGAAACAAATATTTCTTATAATAGTATTGCTGTTCATAACATTCCAAGCCCAAGCCGATTGGGAGTTCTATGAGCAAACCAATGTCAAAGGAACTATTAGTGGAAGTATCAAGAAAGGTACTGTAATTCAGATGAAATCTGGAAGTATATACCAGGTGCATGATAGAATTCGTATGCGTGTTCGCGAACGAAAACCAGAAGCAATAGTCGTACGTGATGGTAGGTATTTCAAACTTATTATTGATGGTTTTGATGAACCATTAGTATGTGTTCAGTTAGTAAAGTCTGGTCGTAAATCTTCTTCGATCTCCCAAACTTCTAATGTTATCCATAGCAATGTAGAAGGTGATTTTGAAGGGTGGGAAGGCGATACGATTTTCAAACTAGATAATGGACAAATTTGGCAGCAAGCAAATTATGCATACATGTATCACTATGCTTACCATCCTGAGGTAATGATTATAAATGCTAACGGAAGCTGGAAATTGAAAGTTGAAGATGTTGATGAGATGATTGAAGTAACACGTTTGAAATAGAACAATTAATAAATCATTAGTTCTCAATGATCATGTATAAATTCAAACTCATGGTAGAAGTTCTGAGTTCAATTGCATCATTAGTAGCAATCATTGTAGTTCTAATTGCATGGTATAAAAACAGCCTAAAAGCATTAAAAATTGTACAAGTCATAGTATCTAACAACGAAGATAAAGCCTCTTACACTCTCATAGTTAAAAACAGAAAACCATATCCAATTGAAATAAGAGGAATCAGTTCTTTTACTCATGAAGTTTACAAAGTCGAACAAAAGAAAAACTATGCTCCAGAATATCTTCCTTCGTTATGTTGCGACTATAGTCCATTCATGTCAAACGAACCCAAAAATATTGCTGAATACGGATTTACTAGTATAAATTATAAAGGGGAAAAATACACAAAAAGCATGACTCAGCTATTGTTTTCTCTTAATACTTCTCATGGTTTTTTTCGTTTAAAATGCAAAGATATAAACATTGTTAATGTTGGTGAATCACAAATTTATAAAATTGAATACTCTGAAAATTATCAGTCTCGATTTAAAGCTCTTATAAAATATATAGGATTGTATATAAAATACACTTTTAAATCATGGATAGGTCTGAACTAACAAGGCGGTTGAGTGTATTTTTGGGGACGCTCAAGGTGCGCAGCCAGCCTCTTAACAGACCGCAGAGTCGGTACGGCCGCACGAGTCGAAAACCGTATTCCACACAGAGCGTGGCAACGATAAAATCTAAACTAGGATTATTCATTCGTGTCCACTATCATCAAAGAAAGGGAAACCGCATGAATCGAAAAGCAGATGCCATCATCATTGGAGCGGGAGTGATTGGTTCCGCAACCGCATTTGAATTGGCCAAGCGTGGTTATAAAACGCTCAATCTTGATAAACTGCCGGCCTCCGGTTATGGCTCCACCAGCAACTCTTGCGCGATTGTCCGTGCTCACTATTCGACTTGGGATGGCGTAGCAATGGCTTACGAGGGTTTCTCTTATTGGGAAGATTGGGAGAATTATTTGGGAGTTGAGGACGAAAGAGGGTTTTCCAAATATATGAATACCGGCACGATCATTTTCACGCTGAAAGGGGAAGATCATAGTAAAAAATCCTTGAAGTATTTTAAGGAAATCGGGGTCGAACATGAAATCTGGGATTTGGAAACACTCAAAAAACGCATGCCGATTTTTGCTCATGATTTTTATGAAAACATCACCCGCCCCGACGAAGATGAACATTTCTGGGACAAATCAGGAGATGAGATTGAAGGAGCGATTTTTACACCTGGTTCCGGTTACGTCAATGATCCACAATTGGCAGCCCACAATCTACAAATGGCCACAGAAGCCCGTGGGGGAGAGTTTCTCTTCGATCAAGAAGTGGTCGAAATTCGGCAAGACAAGGGACAAGTGGTCGGAATCACCCTCGCTTCTGGAGAGCAAATCGATACGCCTATCCTGGTGAATGTGGCGGGGGCGCAGTCCTTT
>WASW01051389.1_pt1 | contig 17090 bp, 12 predicted proteins | sample 5698521 | NCBI WGS metagenome assembly WASW01 (sample SAMN11175560, study PRJNA528189) | sponge metagenome | isolation source: marine sponge | host: Leucetta | place: Antarctica: Western Antarctic Peninsula, King George Island | collected 2013-01
GGGCGGAGCTTGTTCTTCGATACGCCCCTCATCCAGGAAAATCGCCTGATTGGAGACCTCCCGGGCAAATCCCATTTCATGGGTAACAACAATCATCGTCCGGCCTTCTTCGGCCAATACTTGCATCACTTTGAGAACTTCGCCAACCAATTCCGGGTCGAGCGCAGATGTCGGCTCGTCAAACAGCAACACCTGTGGCTGCATGCAAAGGGCGCGGGCAATGGCCACGCGCTGTTGCTGACCACCGGACAATTCGGACGGGTAGGCAGCATGTTTTTCCGGAATGCCGACTTTTTCTAGAAGCGCCATGGCTTCGTCATGGACACCTTTTTTATCGTGTTTAAGAACGTGAACCGGACCTTCCATGACGTTCTCCAAAACCGTCATATGTGACCACAGATTAAACCCTTGAAACACCATACCAAGACGGGAGCGCATATGATCGATCTGTTTCTGGTCAACCGTTGCCGCGGCGCCATTTGCAGCACGGATGATTTTAATTTCTTCGCCGCCAACAACAATCCGGCCGCGATCCGGCATTTCGAGAAAATTAACGCAGCGCAAGAAGGTGCTTTTGCCGGACCCAGAGCTGCCGATAATCGAGATTACGTCGCCGTCGTTGGCGGTCACGGAAACCCCTTTAAGAACCTCAAGCGCGCCAAAAGATTTATAGATATCGTCTGCGACAAGGGCTGGCGTTGTCTCCGCCATGTGCGCAATTCCTCCCCAGAAATTTGAGCTGCGCCACGTTATCGGTGATTTTTAAGCTTGTCACGACTTGTTTTATAGACCAAATCTGTGGTTTTATAGCGTGGCAGGCTCGGGTTATCTTACGCCATCAGGTTATCAGCCAATCGTCTCTCAACTCCCGTGATCTTCAGCAATACAATGACTGTGATCAGATAGTACCTCGATAATCCGGCAAGATGAAATATCCCCGCCGGCACATTGTTTGACCATACTGTTCAACTCTTGTCTGAGCCCCTGAAGTTGTTCAATTTTCAACTCAACATCGACCAGATGTCTTTTGGCAATTTCGTCAACTTCGTCGCAGCCCCGGTTTGGGGCTTCGCGCAGCGCCAGCAGTTCGCGCACTTCATCAAGCGAAAACCCCAGCGCCCGGCCATGACGGATAAATTTCAGTAAATCCACATGTTCCGCCGTGTACTGGCGATGATTGCCAGCTGTACGGTACGCCGCCGGAATCAGGCCAATCTGTTCATAATAGCGGATTGTCTGCACCTTCACCCCGCCGTCTTTGGCCAGTTGGCCTATGCTCAGATCAGAATATTTGTCCATCTTTCGATTTCCTCATTTTTCTCTTGAACCTCTAGTGACTAGAGGTATTAGGGTTATCATAATTGGCAACCCCGTGCACCCAAAATGCACCTAACTTGAGGTCTCTGAATGTCAGGACAATGCTGTAATTCTGTCACGTTTGACGGAGCGTCCGCGGCTTATAAACGTGTGCTGTGGATCGTCATCGCCATCAACGCGGTGATGTTTGTTGTTGAATTGTTAGCCGGGGTTACCGCCAAATCCATGGCCTTGCAGGCTGATGCGCTCGATTTTCTGGGCGATAGCGTCACCTATGCACTGTCTCTTTACGTTATTGGCCGCGCAGCCAAACTGCGCGCCACCGTCGCTCTGTTTAAAGGCATCAGCCTCGCGCTGATGGGCAGTTGGGTGCTTGGCATGAGCCTATACCGGGTATTTCACCTGGGCACGCCGGATGAATTTGTCATGGGCGGCATTGGCGCGCTGGCTTTCACCGCCAATGTTGTAAGTGCACTTTTATTGCTGAAATTCCGTGATGGAGACGCCAACGTGCGCTCGGTCTGGTTATGCTCACGCAACGATGCCATAGGCAACGTTGCCGTCATGCTTGCCGCCGGCGGGGTGTTCTACACCGGCACCGGCTGGCCCGACGTAATTGTCGCTGCGATCATGGCGGGGTTATTTCTGTGGTCGGCATTTCAAATCATTCGCCAAAGCCTGGCGGAGATGAAACCGTCCCCATCAATGACGGTTTTAAATTAAGGTTTCGACCAACGCTTTCAACTTCATGATATCCACTGGCTTTTCCATAAAATGATCAATCCCGGCGCCATCACAAGCACGCCGATTGGTCAGGCTGTCATCTGCTGAAATCGCGATAATCGGGATATTCTTCGGTGGATCTGCTTTGGCGTCGCGAATTTCCGCTGCGGCTTCAACCCCGGATTTATTAGGCATATGAATATCCATCAGGATTACACTGTATTTTGCCCGGTCCTTTTCAATCGCTGACACGCATTCCACGCCATCTTCGGCGAAATCATAGGCCCAACCAAAGGTCGAACATATTTCACCCATAAATTTTCGGTTCTGCAGGTTGTCATCTGCGATCAGCAACCGGGTTGAAACATTATCCGCTACAGTCATCAATAATCCTTAATTATAAAGAGGTTATGCTTTATAGTGGATTGGCAAACACAATGTAAATGTCGCACCCTCTCCGACAATGCTTTTAACTGACAATTTTCCACCCATCAGGCGTGCAAGTTCTGATGAAATGGCGAGACCAAGACCAGTACCGCCATAAACACGGGTTTGCGAATTGTCAGATTGTTCGAACCGATTAAATATCCGGTCCAAATCATCTTCTGCTATACCGCACCCCGTGTCCTTAACAAAAAACATCAACGCCATTGTATCAATTTTTACATCAGGATTGAAGTGCGCGCCAATAACAATACGTCCGGCTTTGGTAAATTTTACGGCATTACTGATCAGGTTCGTCATGATTTGCATCAGGCGCCCCTGATCCGTGAAAAATTGATCCTGTATAGCGCCACTGATGTCGATTTCAACGTTGATCGGGGTTTCCTCCCGGGCAACCGCAGCCTGGGCAAAGTCTTGCCAGGCTGCGACTTCATACGTCACGCTGCAGTCTTCAGGTAGGATCTCGATCGCTTCGGCGCCAAGGCGGGACAGTTCCAGTACGTCATTGAGTTGCCTGAAGAGTCGCTCAGATGCCTCCTTAGCCATTTTAATCTGGCGATCCTGAGTATCGCTCGTATCACCGAGTTCAAGCAACTGCATGGATCCGAGAATGGCGTTAAGCGGAGTTTTAATTTCATGGCTCATATTGGCTAGAAATTCAGATTTTGCGATGCCCGCCTTCTCCGCCGCACGGGTTGCCGTTTCGCGCTCCTCCATCATCACCGCGATGACAAATGCAGGCAAGGCGTTAACCAATAGAAACACCTGGAAATCCAATATCGGATCGCCAAAATTAGTCAGGGTATTGGCCACCTCATGACCATGAAGGCTTTCCGCCACCACTGACGCTAAAATTGCGCAACTCGCACCAACCACGCCGATCACCCCTAGCATCAGGGAAATCGCGATCATCAACGGCGAGAGGAAGATCAGAAATTCGTGTGAACCGCTTGAAAAAGTCACGGCGAGATATCCAGCCGCCAGACCGCCGCCAACAAGCGCCGCGATCGGCGGCGAAAGTCGGGATCCGGAAACCAATTTTAAGGTATTGTTCCAGTATCGGATGCCCACAATGCCAAGGGGCAATATCAGGCAATATCCTATGACGTCAGAGATATACCAGGTGGCAAAAACGTCCAGCCACGGCGCACCGTAAGCGAAGGCGACAACACCGGCGCCGATACCGCCGCCCAATAAGGGGGCAACAACCGACGGGCCCAAAATCAGCGCCAGATAATCCCGTACCCTAGCAAGGGCAAAACGATCGGCTAGCAACCAATTATAGAGCGAAAGCGCCGTAATAATCTCAACCCAATTGGCAAAAGCCAGACCAAGCGCCGTACTGAACCCATCTCCATACATCATATTGGCGATCACCCCACCCGGGATAACAACGCCGGTCATCCACCTGGAAGTCCCCCCATCACGGCCGACTAAAAGCGCCAACAGGACTGCGTTGGGCAGCCAGATAAGGGCGACACTGCTGCCTGTGCGGGTCAGTTCAACACTAAATATAGCGAACGCGGTATAGACGATAGCGAGCAACGTGGAATGAATTATTGTTTTCATAATACCATAGTATGATTTCCTTCAAAAAGTGTAAACATTATCATGATTCAATCCCATATTGGTTTCGGTTACGAACCTCACTGGCCAATTATGAAGCCCGACAATTGAATGAATACTCAGTCCCTCCCCCCGTCTGGAATAAGATGAGGTTTTGCCTTGTCGAGAGATGGTAACTGGTTGTGATGAAATAAAATGATCGATGGCCGGATCAACGCAGGTGGTGAGCAGTGCGTAACTGCCCACCACCAAACGCTGGTTTGGATTTCAAACGCTTAGTTCCAAAAAACTGTCGCGTTTGGTAAATCCGGCCTCTTGAAACTTTCCCTGAATGTCCTTGAGGGCTGCGGCGTCGAGCGTTTCACTCTCGTAGTCCTCTAAGATTTTAAGCAAAGTCGCAACAGCATTATCTTCCTCAGGCGGCGGAGGGGGCGGTGGGCCCCCTGCTCCATGTCGTCCGCCCGGCGGTTTAATCGCGCTGGCATCGAAGCCTTCTGCTTCGATAACGCTCTTTAATTCCGCAGACGGCCGTATACCTTCGGCGCGAAATGCATCTCTGATCGCCAACGCATCTTCCTTTGACACCGTCTCAGAACCAAATTCCGCCAAAATACCTTTGACGGCTGATTTCTGGGACTCGGTCAGTGGGGGAGCTGCATTTGGACGACCATAGGTCGAGGCAACACCAGAAAGAGACTCAAGCATGTACTGTGACCTCCTCTTCTGGTTAACAAACGGCACAATGCCGCGCCCTGATGCAGCAATAATCAGGCCATAAAAGACGATCTTCTAATATATTGAAATCAGGGCACTTTATCGAACGCCTATGCGGCTGGGTCGGCAACAAGAACCCTATTTGACTGTAATACGAACCTCAGCGGCGAAATTTGCCGAGCGGGAAACATACCATAAATAGATTTTATACTGGTTTTGGAGGCGCTACTTTCGCCGGGAGATCATTCTTTTGACGTGATTTGGGTATCTTTGATGAAGTCCTTAAACGACATGTCGGCAGTGATCACGTCATCGAGAATAAAGTAGTGCAGTTCTTTTTTGAGGTTCAGGCGGGCGAGCGGGTTATCAGCCGCCTGGCGGGCAAATTCAAGCATGTGCTCCAGTTTACCATTCAGGCTGCGGTGATGGTCTTCATGGCCAGCGACGTCTGGATATCCGGCCTTTTTCAGAATCGCCTCTTCGCGGGCAAAATGCCGTAAGGAAATTTTGACGAACTCCTCGACCATCGTCACGCAGGTATCAAGCCTGCCGCCACCTGCCGCCGTATCGTCATCAATGATCTCGAAGATTCGATTGGCATGGTCAATCATCTCCTGATGGTCGCCATCAAGGGTTTTAATCTCAAGCTCGAATGACGGAGTCATCTCAACCATCGCCGTCTCTCCTTATTTTCTAATTACGACTATAACGGATCAGGGCCGCTGGGGGAACCGGTGCCCGATAACAAAACTTGGGCGCCCGCCTTATTCCGCTGCGGTTTTATCGGCCGGATCGCTTAGGTCGAACACACCCGCCACAGCCGCGTCCTCTATCGGTTCAAATACTAGGCCGCCACCCTTGGGGAAAACAAATGTGTATTCCGGTTCGATATGTGCATTGATCGGATGGATAAGCGCCGGGTCAAACTCATTATGCACCCGAACATGGAATTCCGGCCGGTAGATCGACCCCGCGTCAGACGCCGGGCGGACCCGCATCAGACTGTCATGGCCAAGCAGATGCGTTGACAGCACCTCCACTTGCAAGCCGGGTGTTTGATCATCCGTCAAATGAATACCTTCGGGACGAATGAGTACGGAAGCGGTTTCCCCCTCGCCAACCGACTTCGCCCCAACCGGTCCGAACGGGGTGCTCACCTGGCCATTTGTCACGATACCGGTGAAGTGATTGATCACGCCAAACAGGCGAGCAACAAATTCGTGTTTCGGGTGGTAAAAAATTTCGTGCGGTGGACCTGACTGCAAGATCCGCCCCATATCACCCATGACTTTGATCCGGTCGGCCATGAACATAGCCTCTTCCGGGTCGTGCGTGACCATCAAAGTTGCAACACCGCTACGTTTAAGGACATCCAGCGTTTGTTCGCGGATACGCCGGCGCATCGCCGTATCGAGGCCGGAAAACGGCTCATCAAGCAGTAACAGTTCGGGTTTGGGAGCCAATGCTCTGGCCAGCGCAATACGCTGTTGCTGGCCTCCAGACAACATGTGCGGATGTTTGTGGGCATGACTGCTCATACCGACCTGATCGAGCATTTCCATCGCCCGTTCGTTCGCTTCAACTCGGCTCAATTCGATCAGGCCAAAGGTAACGTTACGGAGGACATCCAGATGTGGGAACAAGGCATAGTCCTGAAACATCAATCCAACCTTGCGGCGTTCAGGCGGAACGAACTGTTTCTGATCTGCAACTGTCGTATCATTGATCACAATCGTGCCGTTTTGTACAGGCTCCAGCCCGGCTGCCAATCTTAGAAGTGTTGATTTGCCGCAACCGGAAGGCCCAAGCAGACAGACCAACTCACCGGCCGGGACCATTAACCCGACATCGCGCAAGACTTGATGATCACCATAGGCATGCGATACACCGTATATATGCAAGCCCTTCATCGACCGGTTTCCTCAACAGTGTTACCGGGTCTTGCCCGGGTCATCGCGAAGGATAGCGCGATCACCGGGATGATGCCAAACCCAACAATAGCGAGCGCCGCTAATGAGGCTTCACCAAATTGCTCATCGGACGCATATTGATGAACAAATGTTGCCAGAGTATGAAAATTAAACGGCCTCAATATCACCGTCAGTGGCAGTTCCTTCATACAATCGACGAACACCATGATCGCCGCGGTCAGGATACTGGCCCGGATCAGCGGCATGTGAACCCGTATCAGAGTTTTCCAGGGCCCATGGCCGAGGCTTCGTGCCGCGCCGTCCATGTTGGGGGTGATTTTTTCCAAACTCGCCTCAACCGCGCCAAACGACAAGGCAAGGAAACGAACAACATACCCGAACGTCACTGCAGCTATTGTGCCGCTCAATAGAAGCCCCGTTGAAATTCCAAAATGAGCCCGCATAAAAGCATCAACAGAATTATCAAACCCGCCGAGCGAAACCAATACACCAACCGCCAGAACCGCCCCCGGAATGGCATAACCAAGACTGGAGAAGCGAACCAGTAAAGTTAGAAACCGCTCGCCGCGAAGGCGCACAGCATAGGCTAGGAAAATACCAATAAACACAGCCAGTGTGGCCGTCAGGGTTGAGAGCATAACGCTGTTGAGAGCATATTGGTAAAAATGAGCACTGAGCGCCGCATCATAATAGATAACGGCATTGTCCGCCAAAATTAGCGCGGGAAGAATAAAACCAAGGCCAACCGGAAGTGCACAGGCTAATACCGCGAACAATTTTTGCCAACCGGTTAAGTGGTACCCCGGCAGGGTTTTATACGTTCCGCCTGTGTTGTGGAATTTTTGTTTTCGGCGGGCGAACCGTTCGATGGAGATCAGGAAAATGACGAACAATAGAACAACGCCAGCCAGTTGCGCTGCACCAGCAACGTTGTTCATGTTGAGCCAGACATCATAAATTCCAAGCGTAATGGTGCTGACGCCAAAAAAATCAACCGTACCAAAATCGTTCAAAGTCTCCATCAGAACAAGTGAGACACCAACGACGACAGCTGGCCGAGCCAGCGGCAAGGCAACTGAAAAGAAACTGCGCCACGGTCCACGGCCAAGCATACGGCTAGCCTCAAGGACACCAACGAATTGTTCGAGGAACGCTGCGCGAGACAAGATGTAGACATATGGATACAGCACCAATGTCATCATTAACGTCGCCCCGCCGGTTGATCGAATTTCCGGAAACCAGTAATCGCGCTTGCTGGTCCACTCGAAGGTATCGCGCAGCAGTCCTTGCACAGGCCCGGCGTATTCCAGGATGTCGGTATAAACATACGCAATCACATACGCGGGCATTGCGAGAGGTAAAAGCAACGCCCATTCAAATATTTTTTTTCCGGGAAAGCTGCACATCGCAGCCAGCCAAGCGGTGCCAACACCGATAGTAACGGTCCCGATGCCAACACCGAACATCAGCGTCAGCGTCGTTATGATATATGTCGGCAGCACGGTCGCAACCAGATGGCCCCAGATGTTCTCGCCAGGCGTGAAGGCTATATAGATTATGGTTGCGATTGGTAAAACGACAATGGCCCCGACCAGCAGGGCACCCAAGGTCCAAATATTAAACCAGGCAAATCGGGTTTTGGTTGATGCAGGCGCCACTTTTAAGGGAAGCGCGACAGATGTCATACTATTTTGTCAGCCTTTCACGATACTGGCGGAGACGTTAAAACGCCCCCGCCAAACGCTGCAACCTAATTGTTGAAATTCACTCTGTCCATAATCTTCGAGGCTTCACGGCGGTGTGTTCCAATCTGATCCAGCCGCACTGTGTCAGCCTTGAACGTACCCCATGATGCGACCAGAGGGTGGACCTTTGCCCCGCCGTTGATCGGGTATTCAAAGTTATCTTCGGCGTAGATTTTTTGTGCTGCATTACTGCTCAGAAACTCGATCAATTTGATCGCATTGTCTTTGTTCTTGGCACTTTTGGTAACACCGGCCCCGCTAATATTGACGTGCGTTCCACGATCTGCCTGATTGGGGAAAACAATACGAACGGACTTCGCCCACTCTTTCTGCTCCGGTGATTTTTCATTGGTGGCCATTTTACCCATATAATAGGTATTGCCGATAGCGACGTCACATTCGCCCTCGTACACCCCCTTGACCTGCGCCCGGTCATTGCCTTTGGGTTTGCGTGCAAGATTGGATTTAACACCCTTGGCCCACTCTTCCGCCCCAGAAATGCCCTTGGCCGCAACAACACCGGCCAGCAGAGAAACGTTATAGACGTGTTTACCGGACCGTATGCAGATCCGCCCTTTCATGTGGGGTTTGGCCAAATCCTCATAAGACATAACCTCATTTTCTTTAACCCTGTCTTTATGGACGTAAATTACCCGTGCCCGCGTTGTCAGGCCATACCAGCGGCCTTTACCGTCGCGATACTGCGTCGGAATATTTTTGCTGAGAACGCTGGAAGATGTTTCCTGCAATAAACCAGCATCAACATGATTCTGAAGGTTTCCGATGTCGGATGTAAGGATAAGGTCAGCCGGGCTGTTCATTCCTTCTGATTTAAGCCGCTCCAGCATCCCTTTTTTTAGATAAGCCATATTCACCTTGATGCCGGTTTTTGCCGTAAAAGCTTCCAGCAACGGGTCCATCAAAAACGGCTGGCGTGCGGAATAAAGATTTACCTCTCCAGCAGCCTGAACGGAGGTTGTCATTCCGGCAATGATTGTCGCAGCGCCAAAAACAAGTGCGGCTGCCACATGCACTTTCGTTGATTTAGTCATTCTATAATTTCCCACTCGGTAATATAACTATTACGGCACAAAACCGTATTTATGAATATTTCACACTTCGCAATTGCGAGGCATTCGCAGTTAATATACCTGCACAAACCTTTATTCAAGCGTAATATTAAGAATTATTCGCGATTGCAATCGTGGAAATTTTCGGGGATGAAAATTACGAGCGTTGCTCAGAGGAAAGAATCAATCCTATGTTTCCGTCTGACATCATCATATTCGCGGTGCAATTTCTGCAATGATCGATTATCCAGCCCCAGGGTAAAAACTGTATCGACATCAATTCCGTTTGTACTGAGTGGGAGATACAGGAACTCATAGGTCAGCGTTTCACCAGTTTCCGGATCAGTTCGCCGGGTGGATACTTTCATCGGTTCTTTATTTTTGATAACCAACTCCAATTCACCCGCTATTTTCTCGGCAATTGCTTGCGGCTGGTAATCAGACAACAAATAATTCGTGAAATCTTTGCCCTGCAACCTGACGCGTTGAGTGCCAAAATATCGAATTCTATAATCAACGGGAAGGACATCGAAAACCGCGACATATGGAATAGACGAAGGATTGATACTGGCGAGGTCGAACGAGGAATAATGCCATTTTGGCATCGTGCTGCCTGATCTAACAGACAACCAGTATTCCAGAACTTCAGAAAGTTCTTTCCATATCTTGCCGACAACAGGTTTTTCCACGGAGACAGTAAAATCCACTTAGAATACCCTAACTAACTACAAAGCCCCCGCTCAGAGAATAGACGTAATATTTTAAAAAATATACCAATCAGCCATTGTAATTGAAAAACGACCCTACTTAAATAATCGGCTCTTCGGCCATTTCCAAATGCAAATCAGATTCAATGTAAGGATGCTGCCGGGCAACCTCTTCATTTAATTCGACCCCAAGTCCCGGTTCACGAGATGGAATAACATATCCATCTTGCCAAAGGATAGGTGTTTTCAAAATTTCACTATGGAAGCCCCCCCAATCCTGAATGCTCTCCAAAATGAGAAAATTGGGTGTGCAGGTACTGATCTGAACGTTTGCAGCCCCCTCGATGGGACCGCAGTAAAGATGTGGTGCGATCTGCGCATAATGAGCTTCCGCCATACTGGCTATTTTCTTGGCTTCAAGTATTCCACCAACCCGACCTAATGCCATCTGCAGAATTGAAGCCGCCTGGGTTTCTAGAATCCGGGCAAATTCATATTTCGTCGTTAAGCGCTCGCCGGTGGCGATGGGGATGGACGTCTGCCGGGCAACGCGGGCCATTTCATTTGCGTTCTCGGGCGGCGTTGGTTCTTCAAACCATAGTGGATCGAACGGCTCAAGCTTCTTGGCCAGACGGATCGCCCCGGATGTTGTGAACTGGCCGTGGGTTCCAAATAACAAATCTGCTTTGGTTCCGACGGCTTCGCGGATTTTGCGGGCGAACGTTTCTGAACGCTCGAGCGCATCAAGTGAGGGCTGACGTCCGTCATAAACGCTGTAGGGGCCGGACGGGTCGAACTTTACCGCCGTAAATCCTTTGGCTACATATTCCGCTGCCCGTTCAGCTGCCAAATCCGCATCTAAATAAACGTCTGCTTTGTCGTCTTCTTTTGGGTAAATATAGGTATAGGATCGTAATTTTTCGTGTACGCGGCCACCAAGCAGGTCATATACGGGTTTGCCAACGTCCTTTCCGATAATGTCCCAGCAGGCCATTTCAATACCACTCAACACACCCATCAGGGAAATATCAGGGCGCAGGGAATATCCGCGCCCATAAACCGAGCGCCATAGATGTTCTATTCGGAATGGATCAGCACCAACCACGTGGCGCTCACAAACATCTTCGATCATTTTGGCAATTGTGTGCGGGCCAAAAGTCGCAGCGTAAACCTCGCCGTAACCGACGATACCACTGTCGGTAACCAGTTTTACAAATATCCAATACCGGCCACCAAAATGAGGCGGCGGATTGCCGACAACAAAAGTCCCGAACTCTTTAATCAGCATATAGCCGCTCCTGATATTATCCTTTCAGGAACGTATCAATAGAACTGGCACATTGTCGACCCTCACGAATGGCCCAGACGACTAAAGATTGCCCGCGCCGCATATCGCCTGCGGCGAACACCTTCTTCACCGAGGTCTGATAATCCATCTCGGTTGCCTCGACATTCCCGCGGCCATCGTAATTTACGCCGAGGTCACTCAATAAGCCGTCTTGAATAGGATGTACAAATCCCATCGCCAACAGCACAAGATCTGCTTTTAGTTGAAATTCCGAACCCGAGATTTCGGTCATCTGGTAGCGACCATCTTCATCCGGCTGCCATTCAACTCGGGCACCATTCAACGTTTTGAGAACGCCGTCTTCGCCAGCAAGGAACTTGGTCGTGACCGACCAGTCCCGCTGACAGCCTTCATCGTGAGACGTTGACGAGCGTAACTTCATTGGCCAATTCGGCCAGGTCACGCTTTTATCTTCTTTTTCAGGCGGTTTGGGCAACAACTCCAACTGGGTTATCGATGCCGCGCCTTGACGCGCTGATGTGCCAACACAGTCAGCCCCAGTGTCTCCGCCGCCAATAACCACAACATGTTTGTCCGTCGCCAGAATAGATATATCGTCCGCCACTTTCACGCCCGCATTACGGTCATTCTGCTGAGATAAAAATTCCATCGCAAAATGCGCGCCTTTAAGGTCACGCCCGCCGACGGGAAGGTCACGTGGATATTCTGATCCACCGCATAAAGCGATCGCGTCAAATTCACGAACCAGTTTTTCAGTCGGAACATTACCGCCAACATGGCTGTTTGGGCGGAATTCAACACCTTCAGCCTGCATTTGCGCGATCCGGCGATCGATCAGTTTTTTGTCCATCTTAAAGTCAGGAATACCGATCCGGAGCAGGCCGCCAATCCGGGTGCTTTTTTCAAAAACCACGACTTTATGGCCACCCCGTGCCAATTGCTGAGCGCAGGCCATTCCAGCCGGCCCGGACCCAACCACGGCAACACGTTTTCCAGTACGATGTTTGGGTATTTCAGGTTTGATCCAACCCTCTTCCCATCCGCGGTCAACGATCGCACATTCGATGGTCTTAATGGTTACGGGCTCATCGGTGAGATTGAGCGTACACGACGCTTCGCACGGCGCTGGGCATACTCTACCCGTGAATTCCGGGAAATTATTGGTACTATGCAGCCGTCTTGACGCTTTCTTCCACTTACCACGATAGACAAATTCGTTCCATTCCGGGATCAGATTATCGACCGGGCACCCTTGGTGACAGTAGGGAATTCCGCAATCCATGCAGCGTGCACCCTGCGCTGTCACTTCCTTATCATCGAGAAAAACAAAAAACTCTTTATGATTACTCAGGCGGTCATCAACCGGTGCATAGGTCCGGTCTTTACGATCAATTTCCATGAAACCTGTGGGTTTACCCATATCATCAACCTCCCACTGCGAGGCGGACACCGTCGTGTTCTGATGCCTGCGATCTGGCCTGCATTTCCTGCAACACCCGGCGGTATTCAATTGGCATAATTTTTACAAATTTCGGCAAGTAATCGTTCCAGTTATCAAGGATATCTTTGGCTCTAGGGCTACCAGTATACTTAAGGTGATTTTCGATGAGGTCATGCAGTCGTTCAACATCAAAGCGAGTCATATCGCTTGAGATATCGACAAGTCCATGACTTTCAAGATCGCCGGACTGGGCCTCTTCTTCTTCTTTCATAAACCGTTCTTCATCAGCAATTGGTGCAATATCGACCATGCTCATGTTACATAAAGTTTCAAACCCGCCATCTTCATCCAGAACGTAGGCAATACCACCTGACATTCCCGCAGCAAAATTCCGCCCTGTTTTGCCTAACACCGCAACCACGCCGCCAGTCATATATTCGCAGCCATGATCACCACAACCTTCGACAACTGCGGTGGCGCCAGAATTTCGCACCGCGAACCTTTCGCCTACAACGCCCTGAATGTAACAGTCGCCTGAAATGGCGCCATATAGAAGCGTATTCCCCGCAATGATATTTTCATGGGCAATAAGCCCGCTTTTGGTTGACGGATAAATGCTGATGTGACCACCAGATAGCCCTTTCCCGACATAATCGTTTGCGTCACCTGAAAGCTCCAGTGAGACGCCCTTGGCCAGCCAGCCTCCAAAACTCTGCCCAGCGCTGCCGGTCAGTTTGATATGGATTGTATCGTCGGGCAGGCCTTTAATGCCGAATTTCTTACCCATTTTTCCTGATAACATAGCACCGACCGTTCGGTTGGTGTTAATTATATTGGCCTCAATAGATACGGGTTCGCCTTTTTCGAGAGCGGGCGCTGCCTGGCGTATCAGATCATGATCGAGGGCCTGTTCAAGACCGTGATCCTGCGTCTCATTATTGTAAACGGCGACCCCTTCGGGCACACCGGGTTTGTACAACAATTTTGTCAGGTCGATATGCTGGGCCTTCCAGTGATTGACGGCTCCGCGCATGTTAAGCGCGTCGGTACGGCCAATCATGTCATTGAATTTACGGAAACCCAGTTCGGCCATTAATTCGCGAATTTCCATAGCGATATAGGTGAAAAAGTTAACCACATGATCCGGATCACCAGTAAAACGTTTACGCAGTTTTTCATCTTGCGTCGCGACGCCAACCGGGCAGGTATTGAGATGGCATTTTCGCATCATAATACAGCCCTCTGAAACCAGCGCGGCCGTTGCGAACCCAAATTCGTCTGCGCCAAGCAGCGCCCCGACGATCACATCTCGGCCCGTGCGCAATCCACCATCAACCTGAACGGCGATACGGCCGCGTAACTCATTAAGCAGCAATGTTTGATGCGCTTCGGCAAGGCCAATTTCCCACGGGCCGCCCGCATTTAGCAGCGATGTAATTGGGCTGGCGCCCGTGCCGCCATCATGCCCAGATATGGTAACATGATCGGCATGCGCCTTGCTAACGCCTGCGGCGACCGTTCCGACACCCACTTCTGATACGAGTTTGACCGAAATACGGGCTTTTGGATTTACGTTCTTCAGGTCGTGAATAAGCTGCGAGAGGTCCTCAATCGAATAAATATCATGATGGGGCGGCGGAGATATTAAACCAACACCCGGCGTTGAATGCCGCACGCGGGCAATCCACTCATTAACCTTGTCACCAGGTAGCTGCCCGCCTTCACCCGGTTTCGCGCCCTGTGCCATCTTGATCTGGATGTCATCAGCATTGGCGAGATATTCATTGGTCACGCCAAACCGGCCCGATGCCACCTGTTTGATGGCCGAACGCATGGAATCGCCGTTGGGCAATGGCTCATAACGTTCTGCTTCCTCGCCGCCTTCACCGGTATTGGATTTACCGCCAATGCGGTTCATGGCAATGGCTAACGTCGTATGGGCTTCCCAGCTGATCGAACCAAATGACATGGCTCCGGTGGCAAAACGTTTGAAGATCGCCTCAATCGGTTCGACCTCATCCAGCGGGACGGCCGGACCGACCGGTTTTAGTTCGAACAATCCGCGCAAGTTTTTAAATTTTACAGACTGCTCGTTGATCGCTGAGGAATACACCTTAAACAGATCGTAATCGCCCTTGCGCACGGCGTGCTGCAGCGTAGAGATGGTTTCCGGTGTCCACACATGTTCTTCGCCCCCAAGGCGGTAAGCAAGGTCACCACCAGCCTCAAGATCATCATTCAGATCAGGATCATCGCCAAATGCCCGCTGATGTCGATTTTCAGTTTCCCGAGCAATCTCATTTAGCCCAACACCTTCCACTTTTGTTGCCGTTCCAGTGAAATAAGCCGCAACAAATTCACTCGACAAACCGACAGCATCAAAAATTTGCGCCCCGCAGTATGATTGATAGGTCGAAATGCCCATTTTCGACATTACCTTCAAGATGCCTTTGTTGATGGCTTTGACATATCGTTTATGGGCTTCTTTTTCCGATAGATCGTCGCCAAAATCGCGGCGCAGATTAGCCAGTGAGTCAAACGCAAGATACGGATTTATGGCTTCAGCGCCATACCCTGCAAGCAAACAGAAATCATGAACCCGCCGAGCTTCTCCGGTTTCGATAACAATGCCAACGCTTGTGCGAAGGCCCTTTCGGATCAGGTGATGATGCACCGCGCCGGTCGCAAGAAGTGCCGGGATTGCGATATTATCAGCGTCCATTCCTCGGTCAGACAGGATCAGGATGTTGTATCCGCGCTCGCCGACAACTTTTTCCGCCCGCGCGCACAGCGCGTCAAGGGCGCCTTCCATAGTTTGGCGTTCACCGTCCCGAACAGAATAACAGATATCAAGTGTATAGGTTCGGAACGAACCATCCAGATGGTTTTCAATTCGGCGAATCCGTTCAAGGTCCGTATTGGTCAAGATAGGGTGCGGAACTTCCAGGCGTTTCTGCGTGCCACCTGAATCGAGGTCAAGTAAGTTTGGACGAGGCCCAATAAAACTGACAAGAGACATCACCAGTTCTTCGCGGATCGGATCAATTGGCGGATTTGTCACCTGGGCAAAGTTCTGGGTGAAATAATCATAGAGCATACGTGATTTATCAGACAGCGGTGCAAGCGGGATATCCCGGCCCATTGACCCGATCGGATCCTGCCCGCTGGTTGCCATGGGTTTGAAGAAAAAACTGATATCTTCGCGGGTATAACCAAACGCCTGCTGCAGGTTGAGAAGCGTTTCCGGATCCGGCGTCATCGGCCCAACCTCCGCCGGAAGATTCCGCAACAATATCTGGTTTTTCTCTAGCCACTCTTTATACGGACGTGCTGTCGCCAGATTAGTTTTCAGTTCATCATCAGAAATAATGCGGTGTTCTTCGAGATCGATCAGCAGCATTTTACCGGGTTGCAACCGCCATTTTTTTACGATTTTTTCTTCCGGGATATCGATCACGCCAACTTCTGATGACATCACGACGAGACCGTCGTCAGTCACAATATAGCGGGCTGGGCGCAAACCATTTCGATCCAGCGTTGCAGCGATCTGGCGGCCATCGGAGAAGGCCATCGCAGCGGGGCCGTCCCACGGTTCCATCACAGCTGACTGGTATTCGTAAAAAGCACGCCTGTCTTCATCCATCAACGGATTATCAGTCCAGGCTTCCGGGATCATCAACGTCATCGCGTGGGCCAGAGAATACCCGCCCATGACCAGCAGTTCGAGTGCGTTATCGAAAGTCGAAGAATCCGATGACCCATCACCAATCAAGGGCCACAATTTTTCCAGATCTTCACCCAATATTTTGGAACTCATATTATGGCGGCGGGCATTCATCCAATTGATGTTGCCGCGCATGGTATTGATTTCCCCATTGTGACTGAGGAAGCGGAACGGCTGCGCTAATCGCCAGGAGGGGAAAGTATTGGTCGAGAACCGTTGATGGAATAGAGCCATTGCCGTCTTGAAATCCGGGTCCTGAAAATCGACATAAAATTTCGCCAGATTTGGAGCCAGCACCATGCCTTTGTAAACGATGGTACGCACAGCCAACGACGGCACATAAAAATCTTTCCAGGCTTCTGTATCATAATCCCAGATGGCGTGATGCGCCTGTTTACG
>WASW01038370.1_pt1 | contig 17073 bp, 15 predicted proteins | sample 5698521 | NCBI WGS metagenome assembly WASW01 (sample SAMN11175560, study PRJNA528189) | sponge metagenome | isolation source: marine sponge | host: Leucetta | place: Antarctica: Western Antarctic Peninsula, King George Island | collected 2013-01
TTAGAAACTACAGTCTCGTACTCATAAAGTTTCTTGTCTGCTTGGTCGTGGGCGGAAAATCCAATAATTACCACATAAACAGCTGCTACATTCATCCCTTTGGCTTTTTTCTCATCAATAGTCCATTTAAATGTTCTATGAGCAAATTGAATCTTTACATTATATTTTTGACATAAAACAGACCATAAGATTCCAACTTGCTCCCCTTGTGTTATTGAGTTTGTAGAAACAAAAGCAACCTTTATCGTCGTGTTTTGTATGTATTTAGTTGCCTTCATGAACCACGCTGAAACATAATCCATTACCCCAGACGCTTTAATATCTATCAATACAGCTTTCATTTCTGACTTTTGTTTTTCCGTTTGAAGGTGATGACCTATAAAAGGTGGGTTGCCTAAAATATAGTTACATTTTTTGGGAGACAAAAAAGTAGGCCAATCATTGCTTAAGGCGTTTGCATTTAATATATGAGGAGATTTTTGTAGTGGTAATCGCAAAAATACCTGTCCAAATGCATCTGAAAGTTTCATATTCATTTGATGATCCACTAACCACATAGCCGATTCCGCTATTCGAGCAGGAAACTCTTCTATTTCAATTCCAAAAAACTGGTCCACATCAATTTTTGAAAGGTGGTCAATATCTAATACCTTAGATGATTTCTCAATCGGATAAAGTTCTTCTAGAATTTCAATTTCAAGCAAGCGAAGTTCTCTATAACTTAGAATAAGGAAATTCCCACAGCCACAGGCAGGATCAAAAAAAGTTAAGCTAGCTAGTTTTTTATGAAACCTTTCAAGCCTTTTCCCCCTTTGTGCGCTCTTATCAGATTTAATCTTTTTAAATTCGGTTTGTAAGTCATCTAAAAATAATGGCTTTATAATCTTTAATATATTTCGCTCACTCGTATAATGTGTTCCACCTTGCCGTTGCTCCTCGGGTAGCATCACAGTTTGAAAAAGAGAACCAAATAAAGCTGGCGAAACCTTACTCCAATTAAAATAGCAACACTTTAATAAAGTATCTCTCATTTCTTTATTAAAAGAAGGAATACAAGTAGAACCAGAAAAAAGTTCTCCATTTACATAAGGGAAAACTGCTAAATCTTCATCCAGTGTTTTAGACCTTTGCTCAGGTTCTGTATCTAGAATTTCAAATAAATGTATAAGGCGGGAGCCTAAATCGCTTCCGTCTTCTTTTGTATGATCCTCTATAAAACGTAGAAAAATATCAGGGTCGAAGATACCCGTATCATCAGCAAAAAGACAAAACATTACTCGAACCAACAAACGCTCTAAATTCCCCCCAACATAACCACTTTCCTCCAGTTGCTCATGTAAATTGCTCATCAACTCGGAGGCTTCAATATTTACAGGGTCTTGATCTTGATATTTCTGCTGCTGATATCCAGCAACAAAATCAAAAAGTTTTACCTTCTCTGGCAACTCGGAAAGTTTGAAATGATGTTCCTTATTATCTTCTAAATCTAGGAGTTCAAAGGTTTGAAAATCGGAAAGGAGAATATAACGAGGTTTTTCTTCTTCTTTTAAGGAAAGGAAATAATCAGTAGCTTGCTCTCGTGCATTTTTTAAGGAACGTCCAGCAGATTTTTGCTCTATTAATAAATGACCGGGCCAAAAGAGATCAATAAATCCTGTTTTGTCGTTTAATTTTTTAACTTTTTCTTCATAAACTGCAACATCTCTCCTCCGCCTACCGAACACCTTAAAAAATGCATTATAGAAACTTTGTGATTCACTTTTTTCACAATGCGCATCCTTCCATTCATTGGAAAAGGATGTGGCCCGAACCCGTATTTCATTCCAGCTAAGAGGCATGTATGGATATCATAAATATTTTTATTTTATATAATAAAAATTACTTATACCGCAATTTAGGAATAAAGAATTAGTCCCAAACTGGTACTAAAGTGCGGTATTACTAAGTACACACTGCCGACTCTAATGCGGTTCCCTTGCCCTGCGTAACTCTATTTATCAGCTTCTCGTGAAAACATTGAGAACATGCTTTTCTGACTTTTTAACTTTAATGTATCTGTAAGTTTAATAGTACTTGCTTTCCGGCGTTCTCCACCCGTTTCAGTAATAACTGTAATATCTGGACTTTCTATCATCGTCTCATGCATGTCATCGCTATGTGCAGGGGTTTCACTATAGGCCGCTCGGTAAAAATCTTCCATTACCATTGCATCGCCTGATTCTGCTACTAATTTAGGAATATCATCATACAGTTCCGCTTTTGCTGATTCCCTGGAATTCTCATCAAAAAGATATAATGTCCCTTCATGCTGAGGGTCATAGGACAGCATGTGTAATCCAGAACGACCAAAATGAGCCTGCACCAGACTATTGGCGTGTAAAATATCGTTATACACTTGCCGCGCGCGGTATGAATTGGCAAAATGCATTAACCAATAACGCCACCCATCAGGGTTATTGATTGAGAAAGGACTCACGAATGGAGCGCATTCCTTTAAATTAGCAAACACAATTTTCTCAACCTCTCCCAACCAATTTGTTTTCTTAATTGGTTCACCACTCTCTAAAATCCTATAAACCTCTTTTGATATCTTTGGTTCTAATGGGACTTTATTTTTATTCGGGTCTGGAGAAATGTAGGTCAGAATGGTTCCAATTGATAGAGTGAAGAAAATCTCTGCTGAATTCCAAGACAGTGCTATATCGTTAATAACTTCAGTGTCAACTTCGGAATAACCGTATTGGTCTAAATTAAACAAAACATTTCTGCATTTTAAAGACTTTACTAATGCTTTTATCTGAGGGTATACCTCATTAAATTTTTGACTAAAGTATTTTACTTCAACAATAATATCTGGATTATTTTCTTTTATTCCCCCCAGTAATGGAGCAATATTTTGGCGAAGTAGTTCTATAGCAGATTTGTCACTATCATTCAGAATCAATAAGCATTCTATTTGAATTTTCCGTAAACCCTCAACAGCGCGTCTAATATTTATTTTTTCTAAAGTATTCTTTAAGACCTCAGTAAAAATTAGAGGGGAACCATCGCTTCCGCAAGTATAAAGACCCGCTCCAGAAAATCCATCCACAACGATTAACTTAAATTTTTCTTGTTGAGGAAGCTGACATCGTGTAATTAAATATTGCCTTAAATACTCCCGAACTATCTTATGTTTTTTCTTTGTGTGTTCATCTAATGTTGCACCATTAACCCAATCAAAATTTTTTATTGTCATTCTAATTTATCACCCCAGCTTATATGCTGACTCTATTAACTTCAGGCATCTCATCCCATATTCTTCCTTTATATTCACGACCATTTGCTTTTTTAGAGCGTTTTTTATTATCCTTACCCCAAGCACCCCACTGCTTAAAAAAGAAGGCAGTGTTGTGAATATTACATCGACTATGGATTTCATCAATCCACTCTTCTTTAATTGGCCTTGCTCCAATACCGCTTTCGCCACCCACTATTGCCCAATGAATCTCTGTTAAATCGACTTTGCCGACTGCATCAATAAGTGGTTCGAAGGATACAAAACGAATTGAAGCAGGTACTTTGCGCAAAAGATCAATTCTGCCTACGGCCTCACTATTTTCTACACTTGTTCCAAGCCATACATTTGGAAGTATATCCTTAATCTTATTTGATACGACCTTAAGCATTCGCTCCGGTCGTTTTGTTAGAATTTGATAGTTGTGTTGAGGCGTTTTACGCATTACTTCCCAAATGGAAAATATAAAGTCTTCGCTAACATCATCATGAAACAAATCACTCATTGAATTAACAAAGATGTTGCGTGGCTTTTTCCAAGTCAATGGTATAGATAAAGAGGTGTTGTCTTCTTTAATTAAACCGCTCCAAACTGTTTTTTTCCCAGCTTTGCTAGTGAGTCCTTTATATTTTTCAACACCCATAGCCTCTAGACGTTTAGCCATTTGCATGGCATAACAATTTGAGCAACCTGTGCTAACGGCTATGCAGCCAGCAACGGGGTTCCATGTCGCATCAGTCCATTCTATTTGTGTTTTAGCCATTAGCCTCTCCCAAGGTACCTTAAGATATTTTTTATAGAATGCCTCTTTATCTGCCGACTACTTTATTATACTTTCAATTCCCGTTTACTTCTTTATATAACAAATGAAACATCATGAGATTATTTGAGCATTGAAAGACTTCGGATTGACAAATATGATATAAGAAAGCGTAAACCCAACCTTGTTGAAAGTATTTTCATGCCCGATAAGTTTTTTGAGCGTCCCATACTGAACTCGCCTTACAAAGTCCTAGGTCGTCATTGGGAGCTTGACAAGAAGGGTCAGCCAACCCAGAAAATTAGTAGGAGTGCAAAGTTTATGACAGACCTATGGATAGTGTAATTAAAACTTTGATGTCCGTCGGTGCCAGGGGGTTTCTGGACGAAGATGATCGTTTCGCTCTTACCAGAAAAGGTTGGATTAACCGCAAGCCTAAGGGATTTTGGAAACCTATCGCAGAGAAGCTTTCCAGGCGTGATCTTGAGAACCTCTTTCGCGGGCTGGTTATTACCGAACGTGAATTGAAGAATTGGATGGGCGGATCCTGTGCAGCCGGCATCTGGGTTTTTAGCGTATATGAAAGACGATTTGAAGATACTTTTATAGAGTTGGCTGATTGGGCTCTAAAAAATCGTGGAAATTCGTATATCCCTTTTGGCGGGAGTACCAGTGCCATCAGCTATCACGGATGGATTGCAGAGAGGAAGGCGAAAGATAGGCGTTACATGGAACACCTTGGAGAGCAACAGCTCCAGCAGGAAGCAAAAATCATTAGAGAGAAAAAGCACTTTGAAGCCAACAAATACAGATTACGCAATGGAAAAGTGCGGGCAACCCTGGTTAAGGAGTACAATGGAAGGTTATCCCTAGTCGCACCCGGTGAGCGATTAAATTTAATTGCCTGTTCAGACAGCCCTCTTGAATCTGTCAACAGCAAACTTGTTAATGAAATTCTTGTTGAATTTCCAACGCTGGATACCGCAACTAAAAATATTCTTTTGAAGAAAATTGACAGGCGTTGCCGAGGTTCCTGGGGAAAGATCAAGAAAATTTTGTCAGCTTAAGGAAGTTTCCCCGAAGAGAACGCAAACTTAACCTTGTTGAAAATATTTTCATATTCTTGTACAAAGTAACAATATATCATGCTTTTTAGAGAACCATGGGATTTTAAAACACTCTATGAGCTATTCCCCCAAAACAAACTTTACTAATTGTTGCACTTACTAGTTGAACCCACCACTTGATGATATTTAAATTAGCTTCATCCATATTCCGAACATTTATTCCAATATGGTGGACACCATCAAATCGTATTATACTATGCCATGATCACTTAAAATTAAATTATGTCTGTAACCATTTATCACAACCCAAAATGCAGCAAATCGCGTCAGACTCTGGAGTTACTTGGAGAGAAAAACATCACGCCTACCATTATTGAATATCTTAAAAATCCGCCGACCGCAAAAAAATTGAAAGAAATTTTATCGCAATTGGAAATTGCACCCCGCGATCTGATGCGAAAAAAAGAAGATGCGTATGAAGAATCAGGGCTGGCAAACCCTTCCTTATCCGATAAAAATTTGATTGATTTTATGGTCAAGCCCTCGATTCTTATTGAGCGTCCCATTGTGACTGCCAGTGGCAAAGTCGCTTTAGGCCGTCCTCGAGAGCAGGTATTGGATATTCTCTGACAGGGAATGGTTGCAGGAAAAAAATGAAACGGGTCTGCTTTAGCTTTTTCGTTTTGCGACTTCGGCGGCGTGAGCTCTGGCTCTTTTTAGCATTGCGGCTTTTTCGTCAGAGGTAAAATCTTTTCCAGGTGTGGGGCCTGGAACGTTTATTCCAGAAGACTTAACAGCGACAGGTGTGTATAAGGTAACGTGGCTATGCGTTGGTCAAAATCGGTGTTTAGTTATATCTTTGGGAATGTTCTGTAAGCCACAGTGTAACTAGGGGGATTCCACTTTGCAAGGGGATGAAAGGGGTTTGTAGCGGTATGTGTGGCTACTTTTGGCCCCCGAAATTCTGGTTTGTTGTATTCTGGGTAAAAAAGTTGGCGGGGTAGTGGAGTAATATCTCTGCTCTGAACTACTTTTTCAAATGAAATTCTAGGCAGAGTTTGCCACATTTTTCATTGAATATTCACCATGTTGATGTAAGGTGGTGCAAACATCAACACGGGGATATTATTTGATATCAACAGCCCAAGCACACAATGAGAAGTCAAACCACAGGCTTTCCGTCAGCCTCTCTATCGGTCAGTACAAACAATTTTCTGAAATAGCCAATAGAAATCGAGTATCTATTGCTTGGGTTGTTCACGAATCAATTGAACGTCTGTTAAAAGATGGTATCCCTCTACTACATATCTCCGACCAATCGTTATGACACATAAATTGGCAAACAACGGCGTTGTTATGTCCGGTGATGACTTAAAGCGCAGTCACAGCGGACGCTTCGCAAATCTTGACCGAGACAAGCTGAGAGGCGGTTACTATACCTCATCCGAAGTAGCTTCGTGGCTTTGCGCTTGGGGCATTCGTAATTCATCTGATCGCGTATTAGAGCCAAGTTGTGGTGACGGGGCATTCTTGGAAGCTGCGGCACATAGACTCTCTGAACTTGGTGCAAAGGGAGCTAGTATTGCAAACCATTTAACAGGTGTTGAAATAATATCAGATGAAGTAGATCATGCTCATATGCGCTTGCTACCACTATTGGGACGACACGCTAAAAAAGTTATTAAAACGTCAGATTTTTTTTTGTGGTGGCAAGACCTTAACAATACCAAATTTGATATAGTCGTTGGGAATCCACCTTTTATTCGCTATCAGACATTTCCAGAACCCCATCGCAGCCGAGCGATGGAAATTATGAAGGAATTGAACCTCAAGCCAAATCGCCTCACAAACATCTGGGTACCTTTTGTTGTCGCTGCAACTGCGGCACTAAAACCGGGAGGGCGGTTAGCGATGGTACTACCAGCAGAACTATTACAAGTTACCTATGCTGCACAACTCAGGTCTTTTCTTATTGATAGATTTTCTAGTGTCGATATCATCACATGCAATGAATTAATTTTTAAAAATGCCCAACAAGAAGTTGTTTTATTACTCGCAGATGGCGTTCTCCCTACGGGTACTGAAACTAATGACTGTAAAGTTACCTTGACGGAATCACGGACGGTTTCTGAAATCATCAATCAACAACCAGATGCTGTTCTAGCCAGAACGCAACCAAAAACTGTCCGGCACAGCGATGAAAAATGGTTAAAGTATTTCCTGACAGAGCGTGAAATTACTTTTATGCGAGAGTTGCGAAATTCAGACGTAACCACCCCGCTTAAAACACATGCAAGCATTGATGTTGGGGTAGTCACCGGAAAAAATGAATTCTTCGTTCTCACTGGTGCTCAAATTGAAGATTTAGAGTTGCAAAAATATGCTACCCCCCTTATATCAAGGTCTGCTCAACTACGCGGTGCACAGATTAACAAAACCGATTGGAAAAAATTATCTGTTGCTGGCGATAGGGTTCATCTATTAAATCTCATATCGTTGTCTGGCATAAGCCCAACAGGAGCTTTAGCTCGCTATATTGAAACCGGTGAGGAAAATGGAGTTCACGAAGGATATAAATGCTCAATTCGGAAGCAATGGTTTGTTGTGCCGTCTGTGTGGGTGCCTGACGGTTTTATGTTTCGGCAAATCTACGACTTCCCGCGATTAGTTCTAAACAAGTCCGGTGCTACGTCTACTGACACAATCCATCGTTTGAAATGCAAAACGGCTAAACCAGAAATAGTAATATCCAACACCTACACATGGCTAACAGCCGCTTCTGCTGAGATAGAAGGCCGAAGCTACGGTGGCGGTGTTCTTGAACTGGAACCTACCGAAGCAGAACGGCTTCTTATGCCGACACAAATTAATGGCACAATGCCATTAAAAGAATGTGACAGGCTGATCCGTGCAGGTAGACTGAATGATGTTCTAAATGAAAACGCCCAAATCATACTAAAGGGCCACATGGGACTTTCGCATAGAGAATGCCAAATGTTACACGATATTTGGGAGAGAATGCGCCTTCGGCGCACTTCCCGTAGTCGCCAAAAACGGGTTGCAAAATAATGACAGAAGAAGGAGCAAAAGCAGTCGCATATTCCAAAGTGGTTGAACTGGTGCAGCGCTTTCAGCACAACGAAGCAGACTGTTTGCTTAACGGATACAATGAAACGCAAGCACGAACTGATTTCATAACCCCCCTACTGGAGGCTTTTGGCTGGGATGTCCATAACCATGCGGGACATTCGTTGGCGTTGCGTGAAGTGATAGAAGAGGCGACTGTTGAGGTCGGTGAAGAGCGGTTATCAAAGAGGCCTGATTATGAGTTACGTCTGGCGCGTCAACGCAAATTATTCGTTGAAGCAAAAAAGCCAAGCGTTCGAATAGATAGAGATCGTGCACCCGCATTTCAAACGCGCAGATATGGCTATTCTGCCAGCTTACCAATTTCTGTTCTTACAAACTTTCACCAATTAGCTATCTATGATTGCCAACCTGTGCCACAAGAAACAGATGAAGCGCATGTAGCACGCCTTCTTTTAGTTGGGTATCACGAGTTTGAAGAACAATTTGAGATGCTGTGGCTCCACTTGTCTCGGCGTTCGGTGTACTCTGGGGAATTTGACAAGCATTTTGCTGTTGATGTAACTCGACATGGCTCTCAACAATTTGACGATTTCTTTCTGCAACAAGTTCGGTCTTGGCGTGAACGATTAGCCATCGATATACATAACAACACACCTGACCTTAACCCAGATGAGCTAACATACGCAGTTCAACTTTTTTTATCACGGATCGTTTTTCTACGAATTTGCGAAGACAGAGACATTGAACGTCACGAGACGCTAAAAGGACTGGATACAAAAAATACTTTCAACGCATTTATAACCGAATTGAGACGTGCTGACAAATTTTATGATTCCGGTTTATTCCGACTGTTGGACGATGACAGGCTGGGAATTCGAGTGAGTGACAAAGTGCTTCAGGGTATTATTGCTGAACTATACTACCCACAGAGTCCTTATACTTTCTCTGTTATTGAAACAGAGGTGCTGGGTGAAATTTATGAGCAATTCCTCGGCGAGGTTATAAAATTTAATGGCACGACAATTCAAATAACCAACAAACCAGAAATACGCGAGAGCGGTGGTGTCGTACCGACTCCGCGCTATATTGTTGATTCTATCGTTACGCGCACACTAGAGCCAGCTTTGCGAGGAAAAACTCCCGATGAGTTAGCAGACTTCGCAGTCGTTGACCCGTGCTGTGGTTCAGGAATTTTCTTACTATCTGTCTTTGAATTCATTCTTGATCACCATCTTAACTGGTACATCAGCAACAATTTAGACAATCATGCAGGGCACACAATATTTGAGGTTGCTCAAGATCAATGGCGACTGACATTTCAAGAAAAACGCCGAATTTTAGTGCAAAATATTCGTGGCGTAGATATCGACCACAATGCCGTGGAAGTTGCTCGGTTTAGCTTGTTACTAAAACTTATTGAAAACGAAACTGCTGTTGGCTTAAGGGATTTTGTAACAAGGCACCGAACACCAGCACTCCCTTCCCTTAACGATATCGTTCGCTCTGGTAATAGTTTAGTTAGTTCTGCCGAATGGGCGGAAGCACTTGGACCAATATCAGCTACGCTTTCAGAAAAAATAAATCCATTATCATGGCAAGATGAATTTTCAGCTGAAATGATGCGTGGTGGGTTTGATGTAATTGTCGCCAACCCTCCATATATTCGCATCCAAAACATGGCAACGTACTCACCTGAAGAGGTGAGATATTACCAATGCCCTGATTCCCCCTACGAGGTCGCACATCAAGATAATTTCGATAAATACGCCCTCTTCATCGAAAGAACATTGACGCTTCTTCGTCAGAATGGTCGATTGGGTGTTATTGTTCCGCATAAGTTTATGACGACAAGGTCCGGTCATGCGTTACGATTACTCATATCTTCCAACCAGTTTTTAGAAAACGTAGTTCACTTCGGAATCAAACCAGTTTTTGGAAGGAACATTTCCAACTACACTTGCATAATGGTTATGGACAAAACTGGGAATGACACTGTTCAGGTAGAAAAAGCTGGCCCATTAGAAGCGTGGCGATATGGCGAAACGGGAGTCATAGTCGATATTCCATCAGGCTCATTGGGGGAGGATAACTGGGAATTTTCTGACGAAGAAACACGAAATTTATTTAAACGAATACACGAAACTTTTTCCACCTGTCTAAATGAAGTCTCTGAAATTTTTGTCGGAGTTCAAACAAGCAAAGACGCGCTTTATATCTTCAATGCTGTAGAAGAAGATGCCACAACAATAACCTTAAACTGGGATGGGAGAGACTGGCCTATTGAACGGGACATTCTCCGCCCCTGCCTTCTTGATGTACCTTTAGTCGCATATGCTCGACCACATCCAAATACATGGATGATCTTTCCTTATCACCTCACCGCAGGTCGGGCACAATTAGTTCAACCAGAAGAAATGAACCGAAAATTCCCAAATTGCCTTGCATATCTTCAGGCCCGCAGGGGCGATCTGGAAGAGCGAAATATTGTCGGCGGTGTTGCTACTGAACGACAGTTTTACCAGTTTGGGCGCTCACAAAGCCTCACTAAATTCAGCACCCCAAAAATCATTTTACCAATTTTATCAACTGCACCCCGCTATGCCTATGACGATCAGAACATAATGGCTACGGGCGGTGGCAATGGCCCTTATTACATGGTTCATGCTCGTGAAGACAATGACCTGACCGACTACTATTTACTTGCGGTGCTAAACCACCCCTTGAGTGAGGCGTTCGTGCGAACAAACACCAGTACATTTCGTGGCGGGTATTATTCTCATGGAAAACAGTTTATAGAAAATTTACCAATTCCGATCCCCGCAGATGATGTCCGCAATGAAATTGAAGCACTTGTACGAGAATTAGTTGACTTACACGGTCAACTTGTAACGTCACGCACACCTCATCAACGAATAAGGATCAAACGTCTAATTTCCGACAGGCATCTCCAAATAGAAACATATGTAACAGGCCTATTTGGACTTTCCAGCGTCGATATGGATATTGTTCGGGCAGTACCAATTCCAGATTAGAGGAATTGCTCTATCGCTCTGCGCTAATCAATTTCTGAAAATGCCTCATCAAAGCAATACAGAACCCTTTTTGCAAAGCGGTGGAACTTAATGGCTTCACCAATTATTGTATTTTTTACTCCAGCATATACAAAATCATGCAGCAAATTGCGTCAGACTCTGGAGTTACTTGGAGAGAAAAACATCACGCCTACCATTATTGAATATCTTAAAAATCCGCCAACCGCAAAAAAATTGAAAGAAATTTTATCCCAGTTGGGGGGTCGCGCCTTGCGACCTGATGCGAAAAAAAGAAGATGCATATGAAGAATTAGGGCCGGCAAACCCTTCCTTATCCGATAAAGATTTGATTGATTTTATGGTCAAGCCCCCGATTCTTATTGAGCGTCCCATCGTGGTTGCCAATGGCAAAGCTACTTTAGGCCGTCCTCGAGAGCAGGTATTGGATATTCTCTGACAGGGAATGGTTGCAGGAAAAAAATGAAACGGGTCTGTTTTAGCTTTTTCGTTTTGCGACTTCGGCGGCGTGAGCTCTGGCTCTTTTTAGCATTGCGGCTTTTTCGTCAGAGGTGAAATCTTTTCCAAGTGTGGGGCCTGGAACGTTTACTCCAGAAGACTTAACAGCAACAGGTGTAGGCACTCCTTTTTCAATAGTCGGAGCAGTTTCTTCAATTACTTCTGTTTCACTAACTTCTTCGGGTTGGGTAGCTTCTTCAACAACTGCCGTATTTTCTTCGGGCTTGGGTGCGAGGGCCGCCAGTTTTTCCGCTTCTTCTCTTTGTTTTTCCAGTTCCTTATCAATAATGGCTTGCTTACGCTCCTGAATTTCCAAGGCTCGAAGATAACGGTCTTCATTATTTGACATTGTGGCCCGCGAACCAGAATTGGTACGAACATTCGAGTTAAAATGATAACTTTTCTTGGCCCCTTCACTCATTGCATTTTCTCCTGTCAAAATTAAAGCAACCTATTATTTTCCTTATCATATAAGAAACCTGCAAAAAGTTCATATTTTTCTAAATAGTGCCGAAAGATTCCGAAAAGAGTCAGGCACAAAATATATGAATTTTAAAGCCAAGTGAACGCTGTCGCATTGAAATGATAGACCTTGCATTAAAAATACTTAATGCCAGATTAATATTAATTTAATCCACATATCCTATTCTGCTAAACATATATTAGAAACTTCAGAAGGAGGTGCCCTATGTTTTATGAAGTCCGAGTTCTTGATAGCAAAAATAAATTGAAAAAAATAGTTTCTGGGCAGCAATTGAGTCGAAAATACTGGGATAAATTTGAATCAAATTTCAATATTTCCTCACCTAAAAAAACGAAAAAGAAATCCGCAACAAAAAGCAATTAGCCCATTGTTCATGCAAAATGTAAGCAGGGCGGAGAGATGTTTTTTTTGCTATAGGACTATAACCACTCCATCAAGGCGGTAGCCTTGCTCGGTAGTGGGTTCGCCGATCCCTTATCTCAGTAATCTAGAGAAGTTGAGAACCAGGCTCGACGACCTCACCCCATTTTATTTTTTCATCTTTCCGTGAGTGGCTTCCCAGTTACCAACAGATTGCGGGATCATTACAGAGCCATCGGGAATAGGAGCGCCATCGGGCCAGAGGTGGAAAATGATTCCATCCGTTTTACCGACAAAGTCCGCCAGACTCTTCTGTCCTTCTGGGTCAGAAGGATTAAGAATAGCTACGCGACCGGTGGCGATTTCTTCTGCATGGTCGTGCCAGTTTTGTTTATGAGACCATTCGGGGATTACTTTGCGGGCCAGTTTTTTGGAAACCATGTACTCTACTTCTGTCATACGCGCATTCGGTTCGGTAGATTCAAAAAGAATGCATTGGATAATGTCATCGTTAATAGCTTTGCAATAATGATGAAACGGTCCAATGACTTCGCCATTCATCATATGAGGCGCAGAAACATGAATAGTGTAACCGTCCAACGGGCTGGCCGGGGCATCCCCTGCTATGGCCTGTGTTGAAAGAGTTCCAGTAAGTAGCAACGAAATACAAGCAACAACTTTTACGAAATTCATTTTTGATATCCCTTTTTGTTTTTGAGGAATGAATCATTCCTGTTTTTAAAAATAGCTGATTTTATTTTTGTCAGATAAAAAGAGCTCTTTCGCAACTCTAATATTACAAGTTTATGGAAATAGAGAGGGTAAAAAATAACAGAAAAGACTAAGTTTATTTAGTAGTTCTACTACAGGAAACTTTGTTGCCTGAAAATAAGCTCCCCCGGACCCTAGAGAATTTGCATGATACTATGTAGTATGCGATATTCTTCGGTGATCCTCGTGTTCATAGAATTTATTCTCAATTACAAATGGAGTTACTCTCTATAGTTTCTCATGGGGAGTAATGCTTTGCCAGTAAAGTCCAATCTTCCTCATCCAAAAAAAAAGTTCCCAATGACGGATGGAAAAAATTGTGGCGTTAGGTGGTAAAGTCCTCCCAGAAACAATAGCTCGATAAAACCAATAGTCCAAATCCAGACTAGAGCGGTTTTAGAAATATCGAACCTGTCCTTTGATTTTGCTAAAAAGAAGCTCCATATATAAATCGAACTTAGAATTAGAGCCACGGGTATAGCCATTTTTGCCCCCCATTGTAAAAGGGACGAAAGAACCGCCTTCATAAAAAATAAAGCCACTGTGGATACTATAAAAAACATTAAAACAATCATATATTTTTATTAAGTTTTTTCGCCAGCGTGACGCTGGACCCTAAAGGTCAATGCTCATAAATCTAAAAAGCACCGTCAGGCTTTTAACGATAGGTTCCACTTTCTCAAGGGACAGCCTTATTTTCACCCTCTATTAAAGTGAAATGCTTTGCAAGAATGGGCATCAGTCGTTTGGTGAATTCGGTAGCATCCTTTCGGTTGAGGTGCGACCATTCAGGGTAGTCAAAATTTTTCAGACCCGCATAGTCCTCAAAATGGATTCCCAGTGTGCCTGTTGTTTCGAGTATTCGATCCCAAAAATGTTGTCGCGGTGTGAAGGTGTTTTCCAATTCGCACAGCTGACCGGTGGAAGGCAGGCGAAGGAAGATTACCTTTCCTCCTTTCTTATGGATTTTATCTACATGCGCTTTTGTCTTATCTAAAATATTTTCGACAGCTTTGCCAAAATCAGTTTTGGCTTCCTCAGCAGAATATTTGAAAAGAGTTGAATTTAATTTTCAGGTTCTTGTTTCCAGACAACTTCTTTTTTATTGTTTTTAATATAGGCAATTTCATCTTCTCCGTTTTCGTTCAGAGTCATGGGGTCACTGGAATCGACCACCAGTGCAGAAACTTTTTCCATAGTACCGCCAAGTTGCAGGAATATCTGCTCACCGTTTTCAAGAGCCACGCTTTTGAAGATAAATAAGAAATTATAGTAATGTGAGAAATATAACGGCGTGTCGCCGTATTTTTCAAATGCTTCTTCATCTTCCATAACTTGATTTTTCCCTTTTATAATTTTGGTTCCAGATTTTTTTAGCAATGGAAACCGGGCGGATAAAAATTGTTAATCGCAGAGAGATTATGACAAACCTTTTCCTGTGAGTGAGAATGCTATTCAGCTTGCCAGCTATCTTGTCTTTCCGATACAGATCATCCCTTCACTATAGAAGAAAGGGGATTAAAATGAAGGAGGTGAGCATTTAAAACTTTCCATCCGCCATATAGAAATCCACTTTTTTGCGTTGCGGGTCAAAAGGCATATCGTGCCAATCTTCATCCTGGGAGTTGATCCTAAACCCAATGATATCGGCTTTTTGCCCGGATTCAATTTTCCCACACGGAAGACGCAAAATCTCCCCTCCAAAACGCGTTGCCATCGTTAAAATTTCTTTGCGGCTGACATCCGGCAATAGTTTATCTGCCATACGTATTTCTTCGAGAAAGTTCAGAGAATCATTGCTGGCCAAAGAATCGGTTCCCAATGCCACTCGAATTCCTGCATCGAGCATTTTTCTAACGGGAAGAATGTGGGTGCGTCCAAACCAGTGTGTGCTTTTCGGACAAAATACTGCTGCCTGCACAGTATCCATATCGTCATCAATAAAATTACAATGAACAGCAACCATTCCGCTTAACACATCCAGAGATTTTAGATAACGGGCAGGAGTCGTACCCGGAACCCGCCAACTCATGTCAAAAGCCTGTCTGTCTTTTAAAAGATCGACCAAAGGGCCTCCACCTTTTTCAACAAACTGAACTTCTTCATCGGTTTCCGCCAGATGAGTTGACAGAAGGCATCCATACTTTTTTGCCAATTGATCCAAGCGTTGCCACAACTTTGCAGAAACAGAATAAGGTGCGTGCGGAGCAATCCCTAAATTACAATTCGACGCATGAGTTTTTAAAATCGCTTCGACTTCCTCGGCGACGGCCTCGGCTCTCTCTTCCTGAAAACCGATAGTTTCCAAAAATAAAACGCTGCGGAATCCTAAATCAAAAATGGAATCCAACAAAGTCGGGTCTGCTACATAATCCGCGAGGCTGGTTACGCCAGAGGCTTTCATTTCATCCGCGCCCATGCGTATACCCTTCATTCTTTCCTCATCGCTCAAGGCAGCGTTGAGGGGAATCAAATCACCAATCCAACGGGCAAAGGTTTTTGCAGGTGAAAGCTTTCCCCCAAGGGCCGACAAACCAAGATGGCTGTGGGCGTTGACAAACCCTGGCATGAGCAGGTGGTCCGAAAGATCCAGCGTTTCTTCTGCCTCTCCCTCCACAGGAGACATTGTTACAATCTCTCCCCCCTCTATTATCAACTCACCGTTTTCAATCGGCTCACCACATTGGGTAAGTAAAACGCGGAATTTTATTTTTAAAGCCATAGGTAATCCCCTAAAGAGGGAAGGAATACTAGTAAGCTCATAATAAAAGGCTCAACAATTTTTTAGCATTGCGAGCATCGCTCTATTGGCCCCATGCCAAGTGGGATTAAAAAAAGGTAGTGTCGCAGTATTGCTGGTAGGCTTCACCCAGTTGCTCTCGCAAAACCTGCTCTTCAGTTCTGGCGCGGAAAATATTCAAAGGAACCACCACCGCAAAAACATAAACCAGACAAATCGTAGAACCGCAGGCTAGGAACAATCCACCCAAAGTCAGAACAATGCCAACATAAACAGGATGACGTAAATATCGATACACTCCGCAGGTCACCAATCGGTCTGTACCCGGTAAAACTGTCAGCGAAGGTCCCAGCGTCAACATGGCCAGAATCCACAAGATCACCCCCACAACACCAACTGCCAATCCTGTATAAACCAATCCGTCATAACCGAAGCCAAAATTCTTGGGTGCCAGATAGGCAAACACCAAAGGCAAAAGGTAAAGCGACGGAACCAAAATATTCAGCAAAAACCGCTGATTGGAACTGAGATTTTTTATGTCAATCATTAATAAAAAAGAAGGGTCAGGACTAGAACAGAGGTTCTAATCATTTTAATCAGGAGTTGGTAGATATCCTGGTCACGATAATTGAACCTAAACTTACATTCTTTAAGATGCAAATAAAAAGTAGATTTGCTCATACTGCGAAACCTGGACAGACGAGTTTTGGAGAACCCCCAAAACCCTTCAATACCATTAACGTGAGTCGCTCCCTTAGCAAACTCATCACATCCACGATCAATGCGAAGATATTTTTGTTCACGTTTACTAATTCGCTTGCACATCGAGCCGTTGAACCCGACACAAATTACATTTGATTCATCTCCCCTCCCTTCATAGGGACTCAAGCCCGATAGTCTGAGGGCTTGATGGTTAGGGGAGGGTTGGTTTTCTAATCACCCGTTCAATCCAGCCACCTATCCCTCTTTAATAAGA
>WASW01002323.1_pt1 | contig 17037 bp, 23 predicted proteins | sample 5698521 | NCBI WGS metagenome assembly WASW01 (sample SAMN11175560, study PRJNA528189) | sponge metagenome | isolation source: marine sponge | host: Leucetta | place: Antarctica: Western Antarctic Peninsula, King George Island | collected 2013-01
TAAGTCGCGACCATAATTAAGCCAACAAATATTAATATAGTTGATGCTAGTGCTGGGCTATGAAGCTTCGCACCCAGGCCGCCACTTAATGCCGCCATCACCGGGATACCTAAACCAGCAATCAACATAATGCTGGCATAGAAAAAAGAATTATTCATTGTTGTGCCTTATAGAATTCTAATAGAACAGAGTGTAACAAATGAATCTTGGTTATGAGCCATGGGTGTGAGGGGTTAAGGATAGCCGAATAGGATAATGGCTCATGAATGAGTCATACAGACTAAAGTTAAGCGATGTGATGCGTAAAAAGGCTATGCCCGTTTTGGTACCCTACGCAGGCAGGAATTCAGTCGTGGTGCAGTTGATCATGATTGTAATATAACTAAGGATAAAGATTTTCCGTTTTGGAAATCTTTGAGCATTTTCATGTCTGCTGATTGTGTTTTTTGTCGTCGAGTTGATTTAGTGCATCAAGGTGAATTGGGTTTTATTAGTCAGGAAAAGTTTCCCGTGTCTCCTGGGCATATGTTGATTATTCCTAACTGGCACGTGCCAAACTATTTTGATTGCTCTAAAGAAGAGCTTGCAGAACTGTGGGGCTAGTGAATTTAGCTAAGGAGATGATAGAAAAAACCATCAGTCTGATTCTTATAACATCGGGATTAATTGTGATTAAGGCGGCGGGTCAATCTGTTCCGCACACGTATATACATCTGATTCCCAGATATGAAGGGGATGTGGAAGATCCACGAGGTGGTGTTGCTGAAAAATAAAACTTAGACAAGAACGCCTGCTGAATAAGTTCTTTATAGAGCAATATCCGTGCGAACAAGAATGGTCACACGGATATTTGAAAGCTTATGGTTTTTTAGGCGTTTGATAGGGTACTTCTTTCTGGAATGGCTGCCAGGTAGTGTCATACCCAACATAACCCGTTTCAGTGGGCTGTTTCTGAGTTGTTGTCAGAAAACGAGATTCGCCCTGTGGGACCTTAGGTCTGGTACTTTTTTGCTCACTCATAATTCACCTTTCGCTTGAAAAAATATAAATCGTTCGTATAGGCTATTGTAGCAAAATAGCCTCTGGGTAGGGCACATTCTATTTATGCGTAGTAAAAATAAATCTATGACCAGACATCACTCACTATCGGGGCAGCGGGTGTGCCTTGATTTACTCCCCAAATGGGTCATCTGACAACATTAAAATAATATAGGGCGCATAGGTTAATACCGCGCCTTGGCTTGATTCGAGCTTATCAAAGACAGTAGCGACATCAATCAACTTTGAGTGATCTTGAGGGGCTAGTTTGAGTGACTCTAAAGCCGTGATCAGGGGTTTGATTTCGTCATAGTGGACATAAGTTTCCAGCATTTTGATCGAATTTTGGATACTTGCTACGTCGATTTTCTTGGCTTTGCTGATGTCTACGGGTGAGGGGGGGTCGCTGAACTCAAGAGGTTCTCGGTCAAAAAGGTGAGTATTGGGTTTGGTTTTGACATTAATCCCTGAAATAGAATTGTATTCTGCCAATGCCATCTGCTTAAGCGTGTTAACAAAGTCATTAAATTCGGCTACGTTGGGTTTAGATAATGCCAACGATATCAATGGCTCACCATTGACGCGGCTGACAAATTCCAACTGTGTTCGAGTGATGACCGGTTCAGGGTTGAGCACTGCCAGGGTGATAGTGAACGTTTCTTGTTTATCTTTTTTAAAAATCGATTTAATACAGATATCGATATGATCGTCGACGATTTCAAATTCTTGAGTCGCTTTGAACAGATGCTTTTGAGTAAGTTTAGTGCTCATTTCATTCAGAGGTTTGATGGGTTACAAACTAATATCAAGGCCACAAACTATTTTTTTAGTCCAGCAAAAGTATCAAACTCCATTTGAGCTTTAGTTTTGAGGGCCTCGACAAAGGCGTTAAATTCTTCGGCATTGGGTTTATTCAAATATAGAGACAATATCGGCCGACACTTCACACGACTATAAAAATTCAATCGCGTCTTAGTTATTTCTGGCTCAGGGTTCATTACGGCTAACACAACATCAAGCTCTTTTTTCCCCTTCAGGAGGCTATTGAGTTTGATTTTGATCACTTCACCCTCTATTTCGAACTCCTGCCTACCGTGCAAAATATGTTTTTGGATTAACTTGTTAGTCATAATGGTGTGAATAGATTTTAGATGTTTTAGCTAGTTGATAACATCTATCAGCTAGAAACGTTTTATTGACTAAAACATCGTGTGTGTCATCTAATGCAACAATACCACCTTCAATAAAACTGGCATGTCGACCTTCAGTAATCAAACGGTCGACCACGCTATTGCTAACGCCGCCGCCACGCACACAGTAGATTACTACGTCTTTATCTTGCGGCACCGAACCCACCCATTGGTTAATCAGTGTTGGGTCTTTCCATTCAGCACCTGATACAAGTAAGTCGGAGCTATCAAAATCGTCTTTACGTCTTACATCAAGCACGACTATGCTATCTCTAATGGCACTGTTGGCGATGGCAATAAACTCTTCGGCTGAAATAGTTCTATTCATAAAAAATTCTTAGTTACATTTGGATGCTATGGCGTCGTAAGACTTATTCAATTTAACTCGTTTAACTCAATTGGTCTAATGACTAGCACTAGGCATTTCTATCATTTCAGAGACTTCGAGTGTGCCGTTAATGTCTCGAAACGGACATGAACTTGCTGCGGCAAGCGCAGCTTGCATTGATTCAAATCTCATAATGCTCATGCCGGACATTAGTGTGGTGGTTCCTGGGTCTGTTGTGCCATCAGGATGCACTGTATGAGTGTCCTTAAAGGGTATGGCAGGACTGACAACCGCATCACCTAGCGCGGATAACCATCCTTGGTACTGTTCAAAGTGTTTTTTACCTTCTTCTGGGTCGGTAGGGTAATCGCCCCCAAGGCAAATGAAGATGTGCTGTGGCATGAAGAATGTCCTCTTGTTTATAGCTACAATTTTCTGGTTACGAATGATAGAGCGTTCGTGCTGGCTTGGTATTAGGTTATGGGCTAGTTAATTAGGTTACCTCTTCCTGCGCAGGGACATTTGTCTCTACATTACACCTGAAGTAATTTGACTAAATCCTGAGATTGGTCTCTTCGCTCTTCAGCCAGTTGTTGGTAACGCGTTAATTCCACACTGGCAAACAATTCAGCCACCTTATCAAATTCGGATGCCGCTTTTAACGCCATGTCCACATAATCCGACTCTGCTGCCAGCGCGTGCAATGCTGAAGCACGATTTGCGCTAACCATCGCCCACATCATGGGAACATCATCTTTCGCTAACGCCTTTAAGGTTACATCATAAATAGGGATCGATTCTTCAAGCGATTGAATATCTTCTTCGTGCTTGCCCAATGCTTGAAGTGCAACGGCTAGATTGTTTTGCGTGACTGCCCAGCCATAAGCTGATTTATCGGGGGTACGTTCAGCCATAGCATTACGCATCACAACAACAGATTGCTCCAATGTTCGTGCGCCCTTGCGATGGGTGCCCAGTAAGCAAAGCACATTGCCAACACTACACAATGCAGTTGCCCAATCATCAGGATGTTCTTCTCTCTTTAAGCCAGTCGAGGCTTGTTTGAATATATCAGCCGCTTGTTTTAAAAATCCGGTGTCATCTTCTAGTTGTCCAAGTGTTTGCATAACAACGCCTAGACTATATTGAGTACTCGCCCACTCGTATGGCATCTCTTCAAGGGTGCGAACTTCCAGTGCTAGCTCATAAGACATAGCTGCCTGCTCAAGAAAATGTGAGCTACCACTACGTTGTCCGATGAAGCCCATTACATCACCAATACTGTGATGAATAGCAGACCATTTTGCAGGATCGTCTTCTCTTTCAACCATCATTTGCAAACCTTGGAATAGTTCGATGGCCTGCTGAAAGACATGGGCGCCACCTAGTCTTAGTTCTCTAACATCGGCGGTATCCACTAGCGTTTTTTGCGAATTAGCCCACTCAATGAGTGTTTCCTTATTAGCGGCTATTTCAAAGAAAGTATCACCATAACGATCAATTGCCTGTGTGAGTGCTTTACACACTGGTGAATCACTATCAAGCAGATCAACAATATGTGGCGCTTTGTTTTGGAAGCGCCATACTATCGGTACGCCCAGCCCGGGAGTTAAAAGAGTTTCGGCATATAGATTGTGAGGCAAATCAACGCTCCATTTCAGCGTATTTAATCGCTATGTATAAGGGGTCTGGTGTTAATTAATAGGTTCTACGCGCTGGTCTACCCCGACGATCTCACTGATGTCTGGTTCAGCGTTGACAGGGCCACCCACTTCAATTTCTTCTTCTGTCGCATCGCGAACAGTGAGAATTTCAAGTTTGAAAATAACTTCTCGACCACAGAGAGGATTGTTACCATCAATGGTCACCGATTTTTCATCGACTCTTGTCACAAGAAAGCTCTTTGTTTGACCCTGCTCACTTTCCATTAGAATCGAAGTACCGAGCTGACGGCAATCTTCGGGTACGTTATCGATATGATCAGTGAAAACTAGTTCCTCATCACGAGGACCATATAGCGTATTACAATCGATGGGTACTTCGATCATGTCTCCGACAGCTTTACCTTCCAGTTCTGCAGTCACTGGTGGTGCGAAGGCTTCAGTGACACCATGAATATAGCCAATTGGGAACTCGACCGACGTCAGAACAGCCTCAGTTTTTGAATCGATGATTTTGTATATCAATTCAATAAACTTTCCGCCTCTAATAACTTCTTTATTCATTTCATTCATGGTCGTATTCCTAGCCGTTATTTGCGTAATCTAGCGGGTAGTTTATGGCAGTAATTTATGTTTGAGGAAAAATTTGAGAGAAGTTAAAATATAGAGGCAGCAAAAATTTTGATTTCTTCTTTCTCGTAGCCAAGCACAAGGCGACCAAGCCACTCACCTTCTTTTTTAGTGCTTTTTATACGATATAAAACAGTCACATGCTCACCACGACGAATGATACCTAGATAAGCGTAATCAGGATCCAGGGTTTTAGTTAGTTCACTTTTGGCAAACTGTTTTCCAACCTCAACTTCATTAAGGCCAATCAGTAAATCGTAGGAAAACTTACGAATAAATTTGCCATATTCACCTTCGTTGGAATACTTGATGAGGTCTTCCCACATCGGGTGTGCAACTTCTAGAATTTCTTCGTCTGTACTTTCAATAATGTTCATATGGGTTCTAAGGTGTGTGGTGGCAAATTTAAATGATCTTTAACTAAAAAAGACCAACAGTTTTGCTGTTGGTCTTTTTTAGTTAAAGCTGTGAAATAATAAGAGGCATCCGATATCGAATGCCTCTTATTTTCAAGACTGCTTACGCAACCTCTTCCTCTTTATCACCAACTAAGTGATAGCAAGGGGCTTTTTCCATGGTGTATTCACCCGTTTCTGGATCACGACGAGAAACGGTTAGTACATGCCAGTTTTGGTCATCTAGTTTCATGGCATCACCACGATAGTAGTAACCAGGCCAACGAGTTTCCTTGCGGAATAACGTATGTTGCAAGACAGCCTCAGAAGAGAGTTGACGATGCTTAAGTTCCCATGCGCGTAGTAGTTCATGGATATCTTCTGCAGCAATCTTCTCCATATCTTCCTCAAGCATTTTCATTTTCTTGAGACCGATGTTGAGCAGCTTATCGTTGGTCATGTAGTTTACTGTTACACCGCCGGCGTACTCGTCCATCAGCTTTTGCAAGCGATCAAGACCCTGGCGTGGGTTGATGTAATTAGGGTTAACAGAACCCGCAGTAATTTCGTTGCGGTAAATCTTGTAGTGTTCCATCGGCTTGAAGATTTGTTTGCCGCGTCTATCAATCTGTTCCTGAGAAACACTGATACCTTCCGCTTTACCATCGTTGATGTACTTGATAGCAGCTTTTGCAGCTAAACGACCTTCTGTGAAAGAACCGGAAGAGAATGCGTGTGGCGTACCACCGGCAGCATCACCCGCTCCAAATAGACCTTCAACAGTCGTCATACGGTTATAGCCCCAGAAGTACTCTTCTGGTGACAAATCTTCTGGACCTGACACCCATGCACCACAACCGGTTGCATGTGAACCCATCACATAGGGCTCTGAAGTGGTTAGCTCAGGATTCTCGTACTTAGGATCGACGTCGGTAGATGCCCAAAGTACTGCCTGACCCACTGTCATGCCCAAGAAGTTATGCCAACCAATCTCTTCAAGATGAGGATCTTGGAACGCTTCCATGGTGACCATGTGAATCGGACCACGACCCGCGTTTACTTCAGAGATGAATGCATGGTTACGCAAACAAGTCGGAATTGGTTTATGAGATAAATGCTGACCTTCTGTATCTAAGTATTCTTTACCTACCATTTTCGATAGTTCAGGGAACCACTTGGATTCATACTCTTCGCCAACACCATTCTGCGTATAGGTCTTAAGGTGAAGGAAGTATGCCCCCACTGGACCGTAGCCGTCTTTAAAACGAGCTAACACAATACGATTTTCCATCTGTGTCATTTTGGCGCCAGCTTCAATTAGCAAACCATAGGCTGAACCCGATGACCATGGTGCATACCAGACACGACCCGCGCCTTCACCAACAGAGCGTGGTTTAAAGATGTTTGATGCGCCACCGGCAGCGCAAACAACCGTTTTAGATTTGAATACGTGATAGTCACCGGTACGCACATTGAAGCCAACTGCACCTGCAACGCGGTTTTCTTTAGCATCATCCATTAATAAATGGGTAACACAGATACGGTTGAATGCTTTATCTGCTGATTTCTTTGCAGCTTCAGCGACGATAGGCTTGTATGACTCACCGTGAATCATAATCTGCCAACGACCTTCACGCTGATAAGAACCTGTCTTAGGGTCGCGCATTAATGGCAAACCCCATTCTTCGAACTGGTGAACCGCTGAATCTACGTGTCTAGCCATATCAAACAGCAAATCTTCACGCACCATACCCATTAAATCCATACGCGCGTATCTCACGTGATCTTCAGGATTGTTTTCACCGAAACGGGTTCCCATGTAAGTGTTGATCGCATAGAGTCCCTGTGCAACCGCACCTGAACGATCGATATTCGCTTTTTCAGCAATGACAATTTTCTTGTCCTTACCCCAATATCTGGACTCAAAAGCAGCACCCGTACCGGCCATGCCGGCACCAGCGATCAGAACATCAATGTCGTCTTCAATAACAGTTTTGTAACCCATTAGTAGTAAACTCCTTCTTTCAACTTCAAGCCGTTAGACTCAAGTGTATGTAGTCCACCATCGTCCATGCGAACGTATTTTGGCTCGTTGTAAAGTAATTCACTATTGATCATATCCTTACTAGGAGCAGATTCATCAGCTAAGTTAGGAATTGCTGTACCCCAAGGTTTAGTGGTGATCGGTGCTAGCAGATTCATGTCCTTCTTACCGTTGCGGAATTTAACGCGCCAGGCAATAACACCTTTCTCTTCATCACGGATAACTCGTACTGAATGACCCAGTGGAGCGAAGTCAGCATAACCACGAACGTCGATAGCATTATGTGGGCAAGCTTTTACACAGGAGTAACACTCCCAGCACATGTTTGGCTCAATGTTGTAAGCACGTCGGGTAGTAGTGTCGATGTGCATGATGTCTGAAGGGCAGATATCAACGCAATGTCCACAACCATCGCAACGAGTCATATATACAAAAGTAGGCATAATATTTCTCTCTAATAATTAAGTGTTAATAATGGCTTGGAGCTTCACGCTTGATGCCTTGCCCCATGTTAGGTGGATTTTTGCCCATGTATTCTGGGATATCCGGAAATTTTGACTGTACTGCAGGATCCGTAAGTTCTCCTACTTCAGGAAGGTTTTCACATGAACCGTCGGCCTTGGTAGTACGCTTTTGAAAAGCGGCAGCAGGTTTGAAGAACATATGTGCAAACTTTGACCAAAATACAGTGCTGAATAACATAGTGCTAGACACGATGAATAAGGCAAAGAAGATCACGTTAAGTAACTCGCTACTGGCAAGCGTACCTGACCATAACAATGCGAAAGTACCTGTTGTGATCAAAGAAACAATGAAAATATCACCACGGCCGTTGAAGTTGTACCACTTCACGCCTTCAGAGGCGACGTCAACACGGATGAAGAACCAGAACCAGTAACCGCCTAGGCATAACATAATAGCTCCGACGTGCCACATTGTTGTTAATGCGGTAGGTGCAGAAGCAGCTTGTGAGGTATAACTGAAAATCAACCATGCCGTAGTGGCAACAAAGATAATGAAGCCATACATTGTTAACAGGTGAGATAGCCGGCGGCGTGTGCTCTTGAATTCACCAGAGGTTAATACCTCATTTGCGACTGTTGCGACGGCCATGGATATCTTCTCTCCACCACCTACCGTGCGTTTTGCGTTCTTTTTTGCCTTTTCAGCATTTTCAAAGAAGTACTGCGCGCTCTTTTTATGCATCATATCGAGAATCGTGCCGGCAACGACAAATACAAACATAAGAATTACGTAGCCTTGCATGATCTCGGGGGAAATATATGCTGAAAGCACAGCAAAAGGATTAGTTTCGAACATTATTTATATGCCTCCTGACAATAATGTTATTTTTTTTGTGACGTGAGTGTGCTGTCGAATCAAAGACAATACAACAAAAATTAAGTTATGCCTGATTTAAGTAAACTTATGAGCATGTCAGCGTTTTGGTCGGCCCTGTATAATTAAGTATAAGTTTCTGTCTATATATAGTGTGTACAAGATAAAGTGGGCAGGCTAAAGAATCGGTATATTAGCAATATCCAATATAGATAGCATTGAATTTTTGTTAGATTTTATATTGATGACGAGCAAAAATCTGATTTTCCCTGAAGTGTTAAATAACAATGGCTTTAATTTAAGAATAATTAGAATGGGCTTTGATGGTTTTGTTAATCAATCGATATTTGTGGGATCGTTGTTAATATCTTTCAAAGAGTAGTATTGATTTGATGATGTATAGATGGGGAAATGAAATTCCCAAAAATCTTATAGGGTGGTTATTTGAGTCAGCGAAAATAGGTTTTTAGGTGGCTTTAGGGGCTGAAGATTACCCCCAAACTATCTGTTGGTGACGCATTATTCAAATCTTAATGATTATTGATGTGCCTTAAGACGCTAACTGAACTGATAGTGTTCTATGATATTTTAATGTGCGCTTATTTAAGCGAGTGCATGATTAGGTGCAAATTATTAAACTAATTGTTTGAATTTAGTTGTTAGCTAAACTTGGTATACTTTGTAAATGAAATTAATTATTGCATACCTAGATAAAATGCGCGGAGGTAAACAAGCTCCACCACGCACACCGATACATGAAATATTCTGGTCAGCGTTGGGTGGGTTTATAGGCATTTTTTCTATTTATCATGTTGGTCACTACCAAGCGTTACACCTTATCGATTCTTTATTTTTGGTGGGATCATTTGGTGCGACCGCTGTGTTGGTGTATGGCATGCCTGATAGTCCTTATTCGCAACCACGAAACATTATTGGCGGGCATGTATTGTCTGCAATTATCGGTGTAAGTTGTGCACTGTTATTACATCTGCATCCACAACTGGCAGCAGCAACTGCAGTGGCATTGTCATTAATATTGATGCATCTAACAAAAACAATTCACCCTCCTGGAGGAGCAACTGCGTTAATAGCGGTAATTGGCAGTGATCAAATACATGAGATGGCGTACATGTTTGTGCTGACACCAATCACCACAGGTGCTGTCATAATGCTTGTTGTGGCAGTGTTGATAAATAATCTCTCGCCTTATCGTCGTTACCTACGATATTGGTTTTGAAAACCATGATGAGCAAATGGTTGGCTGTAATTAGGCCAGAATAATTGAGAATGTATTCGTCATATAAGTTACACGTTGTAGAAAAAAGCTAAATAAACATATGTCAGAGACTGCTACTAAAATTAATGACCTTTTAACGGAGGAGACTATTGAAAAAGCTACCGACCAATTCGTGGGGTTGCTTGATAGTGAGATATTTAGTTATCAGTCGCTGATAGAGTTAGCCATTATTGCGGTTGGTTATATTGCTGCTCTGTATTTATCTAAAAAGTTGCGCGCATATATCTTGAACTGGGAAGCCAGTTATCAATACCGATCTAGAAAGTATTTGTTTGCGCCACTGAGAAGACTGGTCTTTCCATTGTTGTTATTTGCTTGGGTGGGCCTGTTTGCAGTTATTTTCATGATCATAAAGCAACCCTGGCCTTTACTGTCTACGGTAATGAGTTTGACTGTTGCATGGTTTGTTATACGCCTCGGTTCATCATTTATAGACAATCCATTAATCAGTCGTGCAGTCACTGCGGTTATTTGGGTGATTGCGGCGCTAAATATCCTTGGCTATCTGTCGCCGGTTGTTGAGTTCTTAGACAAGACGAAAATTAACGTCGGTCAAACCAATATATCTTTGTATGCAATTGTGTCTTCGTTGTTTTCAATTGCTATATTTTTATGGATAGCATTTGCGCTAATTAAGTTGGTAGATAATATTCTCAAGTCTAGCAAGAACATTACGCCTTCCGCGCGTGCACTTCTTTCTAAGACATTTAAGTTTGCATTGGTAGCAGCAGCTTTTATTTTTGGTTTAAGTTCAGTGGGGATAGACCTGACTGCATTTGCTGTATTTGGTGGTGCCATTGGTGTGGGTATTGGGTTTGGTTTGCAGAAAATATTTTCCAATTTGATTTCCGGGTTTATTTTGCTACTAGATAAATCAATTAAGCCTGGCGACACAATTAATGTGGAAGGAAGTTACGGGCGTGTAGAAACGCTAAGCGCACGCTACGTGTCGGTGATAACGCGCGACGGTATCGAACATCTGGTGCCTAACGAAGAAATGATTATCAACCGAGTAGAGAATTGGTCATATAGTCATGAGAATGTGCGTCTAAGAATTCCTGTTGGGGTTCATTATAAAGCAGATGTTAATAAGGCAATTAAACTTTGTCTTGAGGCTGCTGCTGAGGTTGATAGAGTGCTGAAGCATCCAAAGCCAGCATGTTTATTAAAAGGCTTTGGAGATAACTCCGTCGACCTGGAAATCAGGATATGGGTTCGGGACCCGATGAATGGTTGCTCGAATGTGAAAAGCGAAGTGTTATTGAATTTGTGGAATAAATTTCATGTGCATAATATCGAAATTCCTTACCCTCAAAGAGATCTGCACTTGAGGTCTATTTCTGAAGACTGCATATCTTTGTTTAAGTCATCAGTTGAATAAACAGGAAAAATTCATAACATATAAATGTTTGATTGTTACCTCTGTGATTATTTGTTGTGCGGTAAATGCTGTGGTTGCTAGTAGTAATAAAGACTTGAGTTTGGATGCGAAGACAGAAGTTGATTTGTTGCCTGGGCTTGAGCCATGCGTAGGTGTTAAGCCTGAAGATCGATTTTATGATATAAAATATCAAGATAAAGGGACCGTTGAATCACTATCACTTAAAGCTGACGATACTCAGTATTAAGTGATAGAAGATGAAGTCCAGGCAGAAGGGAATATGTTGAAAAAAAACTTTAAGCCACTTGTTAACTAGGGAGAAAAGCTCATGAAAAATCTTCTGTTCTTTCTGTTGGTGTTATTTTTGGTTGCATGCGCGTACCTGTGGGATAAGGGTAAAGAGTTTCACGAAATTAGAACAGAGATAGAGATTGATGCACCACCTGAAAAAGTTTGGGCGGTATTGTCAGATATAAATTCATGGCATGAATGGAGCCCTATTGTTAATGATTCGTCTGGTGATGCCTCCTTGGGTTCAACGCTGTCAATTACTATGATAGGTGAGAAGGAATATCAGGATGGGCCAGAATATCATCCGATAATTACACATCTAGATGCGCCTAAGGTGTTTCATTGGCAAGCTGTCATGATGAGTGGGATTGTTATGACTAACGATAAGGTGATCGAACTAGAGGGAACATCGGTTGGAACTCGTTTGATTCATAAGGAATTATTTAAAGGCATGATAGTTCCTATATTTCGTAATAAATTTGATGAAAATGTGCCTCATATGTTGAATGCGATGAATGAAGCTTTAAAGACGCGTGTAGAAAATCCCGCCAAGGTGATGTGACATATCAATTATAGAATATGAGAATTTAATCTTCTCGCTTGTGACTTAAGTCACTACTATATGCGAGGGCTCCTGTCGTTTGAATTTTGATATATAAGCATAAATTCACTTTTAAAATTAATCTCAATAGGAGTTTTAATATGAATGTGAAATTCCATCTGGTTTTTTAGTTATATTATTTGATGCGCCGATAGTCTCCGCAGGTCAGCTTGATGCGTTGACAGAACAAGAACGAACGGAAATTCAATCTAAGGAATGGGTATGTGAATGGAAGAGTTTAACTTTGGGCGGATATAGCGGTGAATATTTGTTGAAAGTTAACCAGATACCTAAAACATCGATATCTGGAGCATTCGATAATACGGCGTGCCCTGGAGCGACAGAATTTAGCGGCATTTTAAAAAAAACAGATTGAATTGGAAAGTTAAAACCAGATCGCTCCTTGTCATCCTCTTGCGGTTAAAGTGTGGTTTCATAGAGGTGAGGATAAGTTGCTAACCTTAAAAGGTGGTTATCAAGCCAAATGCCCGCTTGGCACTGGGTTTATAGATAGTGGGCCAGTGCTGTGTAGTCAGTGATAATAGTTTGTTAATAACTAGTGAGTAAAAATATTGGGGTTATAGTACTGCTCTTGAAATTTATAAAATTGCCTCCATCTATAGAGTATTGGTAACAATTTGTATTGAGGTTGATAATGGATGATGGTTATTTATTGCTAGAGAAAGATGATGCTAATAATGCATATTATCTAGCAATGACGAAAAGCGGCGCACTTTATTATGGTGCTGCAAATGAGCAAATGGATCTAGCTAGTGAATGGAAGCTAATGAGTGTCGACGCCTCTATTGTAGAAACCATTCATTAGTTTTTAATTTATCAGCGACTCATTGAGTAATGCGGAAAAATAAAACTGTAATTTTGGATGTGTTAGTGTTACTCCAGCTGTTCTAGGATATTTCCAGGTATATTTTTTTCTCCCCATAGTGTTGTTTTTCTACTTGCTCAAGATAGGTAAGGCGTTCCTGAGTAGAAGAGTGCGTACTTAAGAAAATAGGAGGTTTGTTAGTGTGCTCGCTGGAATTTTTCATATACATATAGTTAAAAAATTCACTTGCGCCGCTGGCATGACCATACTTTCTTTGTATCAAATGGACTGCAATATGGTTAGAGGCAGTTTCTTGTTTTCGGCTATAAGTAAGTTGACCAATGAAGGCCGTTCTTTCTACGAACTTGTCAGCATGATCACCAACATCAAATCCTAATATAGCAAATAAAAATAAAGCCATCACTAAGCCTCTGCCCATTCCTCTTAGTGGATGTCTCTCGTAATGCTGGCCGATCTTATGGGCCAGCACCATGGCTAGACCATTTTCTGATGTTACGCTTGTTAATAATCCAGTAGTGACAATAATATATCCACTCGGTGCAGCAAATGCATTGGCTTGAGGCGTAGAGCTTAAGCTAACTTTGAAACGATGATTGCTGTATTCATTGCCGGCTTGTTCATGCAGCGTATTTATCAATGCTTGTAAATATTGTTGTACTTCTTCCGGTGTATCAGATTCACTTTGTACGATCAAGTCGCCAATGTTTTTGTCTTTGAATAATGACTGTTCGTATTCAACGGGAATAAAGTCAACAATAAAATCAGCGAATAAGCTAATAAGCTAATAATGAATGAAATGATAAATATCGAAGCAATTGTCCCAGTGGATAGAATTAAAAATGATTTTAATAGGTGCTCGGTTGAAACATTAATTCTTTCTGGGGCTGCGATGGGATGTATTTCATTGGGTGGTTTTTCGATGTTGATCAGTCATAGTTAATGCAGCGCCATAAGCAAGGACTTCAATAGAGCCTATGCTGCTTTGTCCGCGTCCGCTGCTTTTGCTGATGGATGAGGTTTCTATATGCGTGTTAAGGACTACAAATGCTTTGCGAATTTCCGCTTGTTCCCTTAAGCGTAATAAAGCTTCTCGGCGCGCGCGATCTAATAAAGATTTATAGCTTGTTAAGCCTCCGCCAAACAACATTTTTAAAGAGGCAATAAATTTTTTGAAAAAGTCGATTGAGATAACTAAACTTCCAGTGACCAGTGCGCTATCAATCTCATATTGTTTAATAGGTGGTTTCTTTAGTGTGACTAGAGGTAAATTTATGAGTTTATTTTCACGTTCAATGATTGACTTGTAATGCTTCTCCTCAGCGCGTTGGCCAAAATAATAGCCAAGTGCTAACAAGCAAATAAGAATGATAATGTCTGGCATTATTCTACTCTTACTGCTGCGCCATAAGCATAAAGCTCAGCGGCTCTCTGTGCGACTGAAGATGTGCTATATCGAATATTCACAATAGCATTGGCACCCAGCGCTTCAGCTTGTTGGATCATGCGGTCAGTGGCTTCTTTGCGTGACTCTGAAAGTAGTTCTGTATAGGCGCCTAGCTCCCTACCAAAGATGTTTTTAATACTGGCTAAAATGTCTTTCCCTACATGCTTCGCGCGTATTGTATTACCTTGGACCAAGCCGTAATGCTAAAGAGTTTTTCTGCCAGGCACTTCCTTAATATTGGTTGAAATCATTTTTCCCTTGATAATTGTATGTTCTTTAGGCGATTCGAATAAACGATAATAGCTGATTGTTGAGTCGAAATGAAACATGTTAATGGTGCTAACCTTCATGATATGAGAGGTAATTATATAAGTACCTCTCATATCATGAAGGTTGAGAATCCTTTTGTGGGCTAAAAATAATGAGATGTAAATATTGATATTTTAGAATGTAATATTTAAAATAATATTATAGTGAAATGCTTTGCATGAGGGGTTTAGTGGTTTGGATAAATTACGAAAAAAATGCGAGGATATTTTAAGGCTTGCTGATATTAATATATCAGGTGATCGGCCTTGGGATCTTGAAATATATAACAATAAGTTTTTTGATCGAATCTTCTCAGAAGGGTCTCTCGCTTTGGGCGAGGGTTATATGGATGGCTGGTGGGATGCACATAGTGTTGATCAATTTATTTGCAAGCTGTTGAGCAGTGATGTTGAGGAAAAGATTAACCCATATAAAATACTAATACTTTCACTGCAGGCCAAATTAACTAATTTGCAAAACTTAAAGCGTGCCATGCAAGTGGCCGAAAATCACTATAATCTTGGGAATCGAGTTTTTGAGATTATGCTCGATAGTAGAATGACTTATACATGTGGCTATTGGAAAGATGCCAATGATCTAGAAACAGCTCAAGCGCATAAGTTGGATTTGGTATGTAAAAAACTTCACCTTCAAGAGGACCAACATATCCTGGATATAGGCTGTGGCTGGGGCAGTTTCGCAAAATTTGCAGCTGAAAATTATGGCGCTAGAGTTACGGGTGTTACGATTTCCAGTGAGCAAGTGGACTACGCTAGAGAAAATTGTAAAAAGTTACCTGTGGAAATTTTGATAAAAGATTATCGCTTGATTGAAGGGAAGTTTGACCACATTGTTTCATTGGGTATGTTTGAGCATGTAGGTAGTAAGAATTACCGCACTTTTTTCCAGCATGCAAATAGGTGCCTTAAGGATGATGGCTTGTTTTTGCTACATACTATTGGTGGTTCGGTCTCTAATGTTACCCCTGATCCCTGGGTTCATAAATATATTTTTCCTAATGGGCAAATCCCTTCACTAACAGAAATTTCTTCGGCTGCTGAAAAATTATTTTTGGTCGAAGACGTGCATAACTTTGGAGCTTACTACGACAAGACCCTGATGGCCTGGTTTGATAATTTTGATGCGGGCTGGGATGAATTGAAGATGGATTTTGATAACCGTTTTTATCGTATGTGGAAGTTTTATTTGCAGGCATGTGCAGGCGCATTTCGTGCGCGTGATCTTCAGCTATGGCAGTTTGTATTATCTAAAAATGGTGTGCGTGGTGTATACGATAGACTTAGCTAAATGTCATGGAGTGTGTATTGTGATGTTTGCCAGTTAAGTTTATTCGCTGATTTTTTAGAGTTAAGTCTGAGAGCGATATTGACTGGTTGGATTATTTAAGGTGAAGAAATACTATTCCAAGATATTTTACTTATCAGCCCTCCATAATATTGGTTTCCACGATATTTTCCACGTAGTTTTGGTAGGCACTTTCTATTTATTTTACCATAGTGTTTGGGAACGCATGGAATACCCCCTGTTTCAAGCTCGAGATGATTGTGTTGGCTGCGAGGGTTGGCGCTTCTGCTATTTTGATTGATCCTACTGCATCACCCATATCAGTAGCGCGTTATATGATTTGTCTCGACGCGACGCGGACATTGCAATTCGTTCTACCAATATCCGCCTGATTATCTGATCGGTCGTAAAGTCGCAGATATCACCTGGTCTGCGTACGCAAGTAAAGTGTACCTGAAGAGAAATGGCAAGCCTTCCAGCACGCAAAGCTTGAGTGGGTTTGACTTGATTGGGGCTGGTGGATCTCTGCTAAGGATAGAAGCTTATAAATGGTTAATGCATCAGTATGCTAATGATGATTTTAGTTGCTTTGCCGGTGATGTGAATACCATCTCTACTTTGTGCAATGAAGGCTTAGGAATTACTTTAATAAAAATGTGATTAAGTTATTTGATGTCGAACCTGAATTTAAACACGGTTTATGGATAATACACATCCTGATTTAAGACAAGTAGCGCGCATAAAAGAGTTCACTAAACTTTTGTATCAATATATGGTGGCAATTAATTTGTAAATCAATCCAAATAAAAGTTATGCGGATTATCGTGTAACGCGAAGGCAATCTGGAGTAATTAGATGGAACAGTTAGACATGCAAAAACTTGAGGCATTGGCGGGGAAAGGGGGTGCTGATGCGAGGGCGTTTTTTGGGGTTTTGTT
>WASW01101634.1_pt1 | contig 17035 bp, 19 predicted proteins | sample 5698521 | NCBI WGS metagenome assembly WASW01 (sample SAMN11175560, study PRJNA528189) | sponge metagenome | isolation source: marine sponge | host: Leucetta | place: Antarctica: Western Antarctic Peninsula, King George Island | collected 2013-01
TGCAGCGCCACATGGCGGTGGTGCTTTTTCAGGTAAAGACCCTTCAAAAGCTGATCGTTCTGCAGCCTATGCTAGTCGCTATGTAGCAAAAAATATTGTGGCTGCAGGTTTGGCAGAAAAGTGTCTGGTGCAAGTTTCATATGCCATTGGCGTGGCTCAGCCAACTAGCGTTTTTGTTGAAACGTATGGCACAGGAAAAATTTCAAACGATGCATTAACTGCGCTGGTGCTAACGCATTTTGACTTGCGTCCAAAAGGCATTGTGAAGATGTTAGATTTATTGCGGCCTATTTATACTAAAACCGCAGCTTATGGCCATTTTGGTCGTGATGAACCTGAGTTTACTTGGGAAAATACCGACAAAGCAGCTGAGCTTCGCGCAGCTGCGGGTTTGTAGGCGATATAGAATATAGACGTTTTGTTGGTATTTCGGCGGAGGCTAACCTTTAGGTTAAGCGTAGCGGCCGTAGCCAGTTGCTAAGACAAAGCAGCTGAGCTTCGCGCAACTGCGGGTTTGTAGGGTGATATAGTATAAAAGCTTCAATGTGGTTTTAATCAACTTAAAACTGCTTTGAAGCGATTTTTTTGCAAATAACTGATTTAGTTATATAATATTTCACTTCTGAGGAACGCTGCGAGAGTTATTCCCACAACTCCTAGGCTCAGAGATTGTAGTAACGGCGTTCACTTTTAATTGTTCGAGCATGGAACATAAAGGTGAGCGAAGCCCTCCAAATATGTATATCCCTGCTCAGTTTTCATTCATTTAAGGAAAATTATGAATACTGTAGCTGATTTTAAAGATTATGTGATTGCCGATATCAGCCTTGCTGATTTTGGCCGTAAAGAAATTGCCATTGCTGAAACTGAAATGCCAGGTCTAATGGCTATTCGTGAAGAATTTTCTAAAGCGCAACCGCTTAAAGGTGCGCGTATTACTGGCTCACTTCACATGACGATTCAAACCGCCGTGTTGATTGAAACATTGAAAGATTTAGGTGCTGAAGTGCGCTGGGCATCATGCAATATCTACTCTACACAAAATCACGCTGCTGCGGCAATTGCTGCTGGAGGCACACCAATATTTGCAATTAAAGGTGAGAGTTTGGAAGAGTACTGGGATTATACGCACCGTATTTTTGATTGGCCTGATGGTCAAGACGGTAAACCACAGTTTTCAAACATGATTCTTGATGATGGTTGCGATGCAACCATGCTATTGCACATTGGTAAAGATGCAGAAACAGATTTATCTGTTTTAGATAACCCAGGCTCAGAGGAAGAAATTTGCTTATTCAATTCAATTAAAGCAAAACTGAAAACTGACCCAACATGGTACTCAACACGTATCGCCGAAATCAAAGGGGTGACGGAAGAAACGACAACAGGCGTCCATCGTTTATACCAAATGTTTGAAGACGGTAAACTGGCTTTTCCTGCGATTAATGTGAATGACTCAGTGACTAAATCTAAGTTTGATAACTTATATGGTTGCCGTGAATCACTGGTTGATGCCATTAAACGTGCAACCGATGTGATGATTGCAGGTAAAGTGGCTGTAGTAATTGGTCACGGTGATGTGGGTAAAGGTTCTGCACAGGCATTACGTGCATTATCTGCGCAAGTATGGGTAACAGAAATTGATCCAATTTGTGCATTACAAGCAGCCATGGAAGGCTACCGCGTTGTGACGATGGAATATGCCTGTGAACACGCTGATATCTTTGTGACGACCACAGGAAACTATCACGTGATTACACACGACCATATGACTAGAATGAAAGACCAAGCAATTGTGTGTAATATCGGTCACTTTGATAATGAAATTGATATTGTTTCACTAGAAAAATATGAGTGGGACGAAATTAAACCGCAAGTAGATCACGTGATTTTTCCTGATGGTAAGCGTATTACATTACTAGCTAAAGGCCGTCTAGTAAACTTAGGTTGTGGTACAGGCCATCCAAGTTATGTGATGAGTTCTAGTTTTGCGAATCAAACCATTGCACAAATCGAATTGTTTACCAAAATAAAAGACTACCCATTGGGCGTCTATACATTGGCGAAGCATTTGGATGAAAAAGTGGCTAGACTGCAATTGAAAAAGCTCAATGCTGAACTGACTGAGTTAACTCAAGAACAAGCAGACTATATCGGCGTATCAAAACAAGGCCCGTATAAACCGGATCATTATCGTTACTAGTTGTTAAATTAGGAGTCGGGTATGAAAATTTTAATTGCTTGGATACTTATATGCGATTGCATTAATGGTCGTTGCATATTTGGTGCCCGATATCTATATGACACGTTTAGACGTTGCTTTGTTAGCAGCCGCGGTGATTGGCCTAGTTAACTTGTTGATTAGGCCTGTGCTGGTTATTTTGACTTTGCCAGTCACCATATTAACCTTAGGGCTTTTTATTTTAGTGATTAATGGCTTCTTGTTTTGGGGTGTTGGTCATTATCTGCAAGGGTTTGAGGTTCGCACTATTATGGCTGGTATTTTCGGGGCATTGGCGTATAGCCTTATTGCTTGGTTGTTAACAACACTGTTAATTAATAAAAAATAAATGATGAAAAATATTCCAATTAGTTTTGAGTTTTTCCCACCTAAAACAGCAGATGGGATTGCCAATTTACGTAAAACGCGTGAAAAGCTTTCTGTATTTAAGCCGGAGTTCTTTTCAGTTACCTTTGGTGCTGGTGGGTCTACACGAGACCGCACAATGGAAACAGTGTTTGAAATGCAAGCGGAAGGATATAATGCCGCACCGCATATTTCATGTATTTCATCAAGCAAAGAAGAGATTCTTGAGCTACTGGTTTCTTATAAAAAACAAGGCATTAAGCGCTTAGTTGCTTTACGGGGGGATGTGCCTTCTGGCTTGGTGAGTGCTGGTGATTTTAAGTATGCGGCTGAGTTGGTGAGCTTTATTCGTCAAGAAACAGGTGATTGGTTTCATTTAGAAGTGGCTGCTTATCCTGAGGTGCATCCGGAGGCTCGTTCGGCTGCTAAAGATTTAAATAGTTTTAAAAACAAGATTGATGTTGGTGCAAACTCTGCAATTACACAATACTTTTATAACGCCGATGCCTATTTTAAGTTCGTGGATGATTGTATAAAACTGGGTATTAATGTGCCAATTGTTCCAGGCATTATGCCAATTTATAACTATACACAATTAGCACGTTTTTCTGATGCTTGCGGCGCGGAAATTCCGCGCTGGTTACGTATGCGTTTAGAAGCCTATGCCGATGATTTGCCCTCGTTAAGGGCATTTGGTGCGGATGTTGTTAGTGACCTTTGCAGCCGTTTATTATCTGAAGGTGTGCCAAGTTTACATTTTTACACGCTCAATCAAGCGGGTGTTATTTCAAACATTATTAATAATGTTAGCTCAGATTTTAAAACTTAACCATTATTGAATGGTTAATCCACGCGGGTTAAACAACGCATCTTCCACAAATAGATAATCTTTTTCACGGCCTTTGTTCCAAAGCACCATCATTTTGATCCAGCGTGTTTCCGCTATGTTGATGTGTATTTGTTTAAGTGCCATTGCTCTATCGATAATTAAATCACGCTCTACATCATTAATAACATTTGCTTGTTGTAAGAAAACAATAAAGCTAATGCTTTCTAAGTTGATTTTTTCTGATTCACTATCAGTAAAAAAGCGCATTGCTGTTTCAGCATGAGCGTATTGCTCATTAGTGACACTAAGCATCGTTTTCATTTCTTCAAACCAGTCAAACGCGCCTAAGATGTCATTCTGATCAAAACCAGCTTCAGAAAGTTCTTGCTCCATCGTTTCGTCATCAGGTAGCGCATGATTAGAAAAGTAATTCTCAAACATAAATACAAGCACTTCGAACATGTATTTTCCTTAAAATTATTACTGTAAACTTAACTATTTGCTTTAAGTTATACTAAGCGTTGGTACTGACCGCCACTCAAGGCAGTTACCTTGCCCTCTAGCTCAAGCACCGTTAGCATGGACGAAAGCGCTTCCGTAGTCAATCCAGACACTTTCAGTATAGATTCGAAGCTAATGCCCTCAAACCCCATTTGGTTCAATAACTTATTGTCTTCTGAGAGCGCTTTACCTGTATGAAGTTCTGACCCAAGTGGGCTATGTATAGGGAGTAAATCTTTCAATTCTTCCATAATATCAGCTGTATTTTCAACAAGTTTTGCCCCTTGTTTAATCAGTTGATGGCAACCTTTAGAAACGGGGGAGTGAATGGAGCCAGGTATGGCGAATACTTCACGGCCTTGTTCTGTTGCTAAGCGCGCAGTAATCAGTGAGCCGCTACCGATGTTTGCTTCAACAACCAAACAGCCTAAACTTAAGCCACTAATTAAACGGTTCCTGCGAGGAAAGTTTTGAGCTTTGGATGGTGTGCTAAGTGGAAACTCAGAAATAATTAAGCCACGCTCGGCAACTTGGTGCGCTAAATCACGATGTCGTGCAGGATAAACAATATCTAGACCAGTGCCAACAACCGCTATGGTCGCGCCATTGCTTTTAATTGCACCTCTGTGCGCTGCGCCATCAATCCCTAGTGCTAGGCCGCTCACAATGCATAAGCCTTGGTCAGCTAAACTCTGTGCAAAATCTTCGGCATTTTTTGCACCTTGAGGCGTTGCATGACGGCTACCGACGATAGCAAGTGATGGATGATTAAGCCAGTGCAAGTTGCCGAGTGCATAGAGTATTGCTGGCGGGTTGCTGGTTTCTAGTAGGTGTTGTGGGTAATGGCTATCAGCTAGTGTGACAATGTACGCATTATCTTTTTTCAACCAATCTAAGGTTGGTTGAATGTTCTCAATATTAATATTGGCACTAATTTTTTTCGCAATATTATCACTTACTACCTCGCGCAGTTGTGATTTTTTCGCGCTAAATACTGCATCAGGTGAACCAAATTTAGCTAAGAGCTGGTAAAGCGTTGCATTACCTAATCCTTGAATTTGGCTAAGTGCAACCCAAGAGGCAGCTTCTTCAGCATCAAACTTTGTTTGTGTCATTTATGGTGTATGTACTGCATCCAAAGTACGAATTGGGTTTGATGCATTCATAATAAGGCCGTAAGAAATACGATCGAATGTTCTAAAGATCATGAGTAAACCCGTGTGTTCATCTGGCAGTTTAATTTGGCCTGGCGCTAAGCCATTTTCTATATCTGTTGCGCTTTGCCTATCAGACCTTTTATATTCAGGGTCCTTAATGATGCGGCCGTAATGACTAATGGCTAAGACGTGGCCTTCTTCTAACCCATCTTGTTTGCCTAGGTTAATAGAAACGACAGAGTTTGGTCCGGCTTCAGCTACACCACCATATACACGTAAGATGCGACCTTTTACATCAGTTTCAGGGGCATGCGGTACAAAATTTTCTTGAAATTTATCAGCGGTTGCTATTAAGCGATCTTTTACGAAAATTTCCTCTTTTGCATGCATGATGTCAGCTGACGCAGGTACACCATAGCTTATTATGTTTAAGCCACCTAAATAAATAGCCTCTGTACCTAATACTTCTTTTGTATCAGGGTCAATAAACGGTTCACCTGGACGATAAATATCCCACCGTAAATCATCTTTTTTTGCGACATCATTAATATAAACACGTGTGCCGGGACTAAAAATTACGCGGTTGTCTTGACCAGCAACAATGCGTGGTGCTGATTCTAGCTGATCATTCTCAATTAGTAATGGCTGTGTTAAAAATGGTGTGATTACGCTAGGTGAAATGGTTTTAATTGCTTCTTTTTCAAGTGTTTCGATGCGAATGCCCGCTTCTAGCGTAACCGTTTCCTGCAACAACCTTAGTTGTGGAGACTTGCCGCTAGTATCTAGCACAACGACATCACCTGGATAAATTAAATGTGGGTTTTTAATTTCAGCGCGATTCAATTTCCATACTTGTGGCCATAACCATGGGTTTTGAAGAAACTTGCCAGAAATCCCCCACAATGTATCGCCTTTAACCACAACATGGCGATGTGGTGCATTTTTTTGTAATTGAATTTCATCTGCAAAAATACTCATGCTGAAGCAAGCTAGTGTAAGCAGCGTTATAATAGGGGTATATAAATTTATTTTTTGCACTGATGACCTCGGTCAAATTGACGGAATCTACCCGCGAAGTTGCATTAAATTTATCACGTAATCCATTAAGAAATCAAGTTTTTTTGCCAAAATATACGAGTTTATGACAGCCTTAACTATAATCAATTATCCCGACCCACGTTTGCATACTGTGGCAAAACCTATCAAAGAAGTTAATAGTGCAATACGGAAGCTAATTGATAACATGACTGAAACAATTTATGCCGCGCCAGGCGTGGGTCTGGCAGCGACGCAGGTCGATCAGCATATCCAATTAATCGTGATTGATACGTCTAAAGAGCAGAATAATTTATTGGCGTTTATTAATCCTAAAATTGTTGCAAAAAGCGGACAGAAAGAATACGAGGAAGGCTGCTTGTCGGTACCTGGAATATATGAAATGGTGACACGTGCAGAAAAAGTGACTGTAGAAGCATTAGATAGAGAAGGTAAAAAATTTAGTATGGATGCCGATGGGTTACTGGCTGTTTGTATTCAACATGAGATGGACCATTTATTGGGTAAAGTGTTTGTGGAGTATTTGTCTCCACTCAAGCGTAATCGCATTAAAACAAAAATGCTCAAATATAGCCGTGAAATTACTAGAAATTCATATTAGATTTTTATTTAGGGTTTTATATAGATGAATATTATTTTCGCAGGTACGCCCGAGTTTGCTGTTTCAGCTTTAGGCGCATTGATAAAAGCTGGACATGAAATAGTGATGGTGTTAACGCAGCCTGACCGCCCAGCTGGGCGTGGTATGCAATTAAAAGCAAGCCCTGTTAAGCAATTAGCGTTGCAGCATGATTTAAACGTATTTCAACCAAAATCACTTAAGCCAGAAGCGGTGCAATTGCAAATCGCTGCGCTAAATGTCGATGTCATGGTTGTGGCGGCTTATGGCTTGATTATTCCCACATCAGTACTCAATATGCCAAAATTTGGTTGTTATAATATTCATGCTTCTTTACTACCGCGTTGGCGCGGTGCAGCCCCTATTCATCGTGCAATATTGGCTGGTGATGCAGAAACAGGTGTGACGATTATGGAAGTAGTGCCTGCATTGGATGCTGGTGCAATGGTGAGTAAATCTACCGTGCCGATTCTCAACACAGATACGACACAAGTTTTACATGATACTTTAAGCAAAATGGGTGCGGACTTGATGGTGCAGGCGATGCATGATTTAAGTCTTAATGGCCATTTGCCAGCCGTGCCACAAGATGAAAGTTTGGTGACGTATGCACACAAGCTCGAAAAAGTAGAATCTAAAATTGATTGGCAGCATAGTGCGGTTGATATTTCACGACAAGTGCGTGGTTTTAATCCTTTCCCCATCGCGACAGCACAATTTAGAGATGAAACCTGTCGCATTTGGTTTGCGATAGTTAGTACTGAAAATCATACAGATTATCATGCTGCAGTTTCTCATGGTGCAAATAGTACAGTAGGTGGAATCATTAAGTTAGATGATGCGATTCATGTAGCTTGTGGTCAAAATGTTTTGGCTATACATACATTACAAATGCCGGGTGGTAAGCGTCAATCGGCACAGCAATTTATACAAGGTAAACAGGTTGTTTTAGATGAAGTGTTCAGCTGATAAATGAGTAAGCGCTTGAATTAATTTTGTGTTGGTAGCATATGTAGGAATATGTAATTTTTTAAAAGGAGCTCGATATGTTTGGCAATTGGGTCAAGACCTTTATGCTCATGGCGGGTATTACAGCGCTATTTGGTGTTGTCGGTGGTGCTTTGGGTGGTGTCGGCGGCATGCTGCTGGCACTAGCTTTTGCCGGATGTATGAATGTTTATGCGTATTGGTTTTCTGATAAAGCTGTATTGAAAATGTATGGTGCGCAAGAAGTGACGCCAGATAATGCAGTATTTAAAGCTTACTATAAATGGTGAAAGCGTTGGCAGAAAATGCAAATTTACCGATGCCGAAGGTTTACGTCATTAATGAACAACAACCGAATGCTTTTGCAACTGGTCGTAATCCAGAGAACGCTGCTGTTGCAGCCACAGCCGGTATTATGCAAATTTTAAGTGAGCGTGAGTTACGTGGGGTCATGGCACATGAGTTGGCGCATGTAAAAAATCGCGACACATTAATTTCTACTATTTCTGCCACCATGGCCGGTGCTATTGCTTCTATTGCACAGTTTGGTATGTTTTTTGGAGGGGGTCGTGGTGCTAGTGGTGGCTCAAATCTAATCGTCTCAATACTCATGATGTTTTTGGCGCCGATGGCAGTATCACTTATTCAAATGGCGATTTCGCGTGCACGCGAGTTTGAGGCAGACAAAATGGGTGCGGAAATTAGTAAAGATCCAAAGTCTTTGGCTGCTGCATTAGAGAAAATTCATCGTTTTGCGCATCAAACTCCTAATCAAACCGCTGAAATGCACCTAGAAACAGGCCAAATGATGATTATTAATCCATTATCTTCTGGCAGCCTAAAAGGTTTGTTTAGTACGCATCCACAAACTGAAGAACGGGTAAGAAGGTTAATGCTGATGGCTAATCATTATTAGTGTTTTTTTGGCTATAGCTGAGAGATTAACGCATTATTTTCTTTGCTACTTAGTGCGATTTTTTGGGATTAAAGGCCATACGAGGATAAGTGGGTGATAGCCGTTTATATAAACCCAAATAGTCAATTAATCGAGTAAAATCCATGTAATTCTGAATTTGGAAGTTCTTTTTGCACATATCCCAACAAATTGCAGCGATGGCTGTATCTGATGTTTTAGGCGGTTGCAACCTTACTTTGGCTTTGCCTAAAGCAATCAATATTTTTCCTAAAGTCACGCAGCAGCAGCGCGGCGGTGCTGTTGATTTAAGTTATGGTACATTAAGGTTTTATGGTGAAGTAAATGCTTACTTAAAGCAGCTGTTAGAGAAGCCGTTAGCTAATGATGACATACAGAGCTTGCTCTTGGTGGCTGTCTATCAACTGCTGCACGATAAGGCCGATGCATTTACAGTGGTGAACCAAGCAGTGATTGCCGCTGGCCATGCCAAACCGCGTTGGGCAAAAAGTTTGGTGAATGGTGTGTTACGTAATTTCTTACGAAAACAGGAGCGCCTAGCTGAGAAAATTAAGGATCAAGAAGTCGCAAAATATTCATACCCACAGTGGTGGGTTAACAAGCTTAAAAAAGATTACCCTAAGCATTGGCAAGAAATTCTAGTGACAGGCAATACGCACCCGCCGATGACTTTGCGTGTTAATACAAAGCAAATAAGTGTGGCAGATTATTTAAATCTGCTTAGTGAGCAGGTGATAGTAGCCGAGCAAGTTGGCGAGCAGGCGGTGATGCTGGCTAAGCCCATGGATGTAGAACAAATTCCAATGTTTGCTGAGGGGTTGGTTTCAATACAGGATTATGGTGCGCAATTTGCAGCGCCATTACTAGATGTGGAACAGGACATGCGTGTGCTAGACGCCTGCGCAGCACCTGGCGGCAAAACAGGACATATTGCAGAGCTAACAGTGGCTAATCTTACAGCGCTTGATAGTGATAAAACACGTTTAACACGTATTGAAAGTAATTTACAAAGATTGAATTTACAAGCCACTTTACAAGTAGGTGATGCTGCAAAGCCCAGTACTTGGTGGGATGAAAAGCCCTACGATCGCATTTTAGCGGATGTGCCATGCACGGCTTCAGGCATAGTTAGGCGTCATGTTGATATTAAGTGGTTACGGCGTGAAGCAGATATCACTTCTTTTTGTGAGCAGCAAGCAGAAATTTTGCAGAGTTTGTGGCATTTATTATCAAAAGGCGGTAAATTTCTCTATGTGACTTGCTCTATCTTCTCTGAAGAGAATCAACAGCAAATCGACCGCTTTTTACAAAAAAATACGGATGCAACTCAACTACCAATTGTGTTGACTAGCGATATGACAAAAACATTAAACATTTCTGATGGCCAACTTTTACCCTCATATAGTCATGATGGTTTCTTTTATGCGTTGTTACAAAAAAATTAGTTTATTTTTTGCCTTGCTGTGTATTAGTGCACAGGCATTGGCTGTTTCTAGCAATATAGAGATTAGAGCCGTTGAGCTAAAACCTGTAGGTGAAAGTTATCGGTTAGGCGCTGACTTGGAAATTTCTTTTGATGAAGACATTGAAGAGGCTGTTAATAAAGGTGTTGAGCTTAATTTTTTATATGAATTTCAATTAGTTAATCCACGTACATTTTGGTTCGATAATGAAGTCGTCACTATTACAAAAAATATTAAAGTGAGCTATCACGCATTAAGTCGACACTATTTAGTGAGTGACGATGGCCGCCAGACTTCACATGAAATTTTAAGTGAAGCCATGATAGAACTGATGCAAATCGAAGATTGGAAAGTGGTTGATAAAGCACTGATTGAAGCGGGTGAAGACTATAGAGCAGCATTGCTAGTGCGCTTAGATCAAGACAAATTACCTAAAGCTATACAAGTGGATACAATCGGATCTGAAGACTGGGATTTAATTTCAGGGAAGTTTGAGTGGGTCCCTAAAGACTTACATAAAAAAAGCGGTAATCAATAAAGAGTTCAATTACTATGAAATATATTGTATTTGCAAGTGCTGCTTTAGGGTTGCTGCTACTGTATTTATTATCAGTAGCTAGTGCTAATACTGCAGTTTCCGGTAATTATTATAAAATTTTACTGTACTTGAATATGAGTCTTGCCGTTGCACTAATTGTCTTAATTACCATCCAGTTTGTTAATCTCTACAAAAAAGTTAATAAGCGTGTTGTGGGTAGCCGCTTAAATTTGAGGTTGGTGAGCGCTTTTGCCCTAATGACGATTATCCCTGGCCTAATTGTATATCTTGTTTCTGTTAATTTTCTTTCAAGATCTATTGAGTCTTGGTTTAATGTAAAAGTTGAGTCAGCCTTAGATGGAGGCTTAAGTTTAGGTCAGCGTGCATTAGATATTATGTTAGGTGATATGGAAGTAAAGGCCGAGAATATGGCGACAACACTTTCATTACAATCAAATAGAACACGCTACAGCTTGTTAAATGATTTGCGTGAAAAATCAGGGATACAAGATGCTGCACTGCTATCGACAACTGGCCGTATTATGGCTGTTTCTAGTAGTGACCCTTCCAGCTTTTTACCTGAGTTACCGAGTGTTCGGCAATTGAGCCAAGCACAATTTAACATTTATGGAAAAATTGAGCCTATCCTTGATAAAGGTTTGTATTTGCGAGTGCTATCACCAGTTAGGTCGCAAGAGCTCACTTCTGAAACTTTGATTTTGCAGCTGCTGCAACCTGTACCAAAAAGCCTTTCAAATACAGCTGAGGAGGTGCAAGAAGTTTACCGTGATTATCAAGAGCTCTCATATAGTCGCAATGCATTAAAAGACATTTTCAAGCTAACGCTAACGCTGGTACTCATGTTGGCAATGTTGTCTTCTTTAGCCATTGCTTTTGTTTTGAGCCGAAGGTTAGCGCAACCGTTGACTGTACTTGCTGAAGGTACGCGTGCGATTGCTGCAGGAGATTACAATACTGTTTTGCCAGTGCATGGTGCAGATGAGCTAGGTGTATTGGTGAAATCTTTTAACAGTATGACGCGCCAATTGAGCGATGCGACAAACGCAACAGAACGTAATCGCGCACGCTTAGAAGCTGCGCGCGGGTATTTAGAAACTATTTTGGCACACTTGTCTTCTGGCGTACTGGCCATTAATCGTCATGGTCAATTAAGAACACATAATTTAGTGGCGAGTAATATTTTAGGTATCAATCTCAATCCATTTGAAAGTTGGCCTTTTACGCAAATTGCTAATGAAAATGCTTTTTTAGCTGAGTTTGTAGAAATGATAGAAACGCACTTTGAGTTGACAGCGGTGAAAGATAAATCGAATATTGAATTGAGTAAGCAATTAGAAATAATAAACCCACAGGATAATCGTAAACTATTGATACTCATTCGTGCGACGCGTTTACCCGCTACAGCAGATAGCGGGTTTGTCGTCGTATTTGATGATGTGACGACAATGGCACAAGCACAGCGTGATGCAGCTTGGGGGGAAGTTGCAAGACGTCTGGCACATGAGATTAAAAATCCACTGACACCAATACAGCTTTCAGCAGAGCGCTTGCAACATAAACTATATGAAAAGTTAGATAAAAAAGATGCCGATGTGTTGAAGCGTGCGACGGAGACGATTGTTAATCAAGTTGGTGCATTAAAATCAATGGTCAATGAGTTTAGTGAATACGCTAGAGCGCCTTCAGCTAATTTTGCAAAGATTAATCTGAATACATTGATAAAAGATGTATCAGGTTTATATGAAAATACACACGCTAAAATACGATATGATTTAGCCTCGGAAATGCCTGATTTTATGGGTGATGTGACGATGTTGCGTCAGGTTCTACATAATTTAATGCAAAATGCACAAGATGCATTAATAGAAGTGACTGAGCCAACAATTGACGTTAAAACGAGTTGGAATAATGCTGAAATTAAATTGCAAATAGACGATAATGGTCAAGGGTTTCCAGAGGCGCTATTAGCGCAAGCTTATGAGCCTTATGTGACGACAAAAGCGAATGGTACGGGGTTAGGTTTGGCAATCGTAAAGAAAATGGTTGAAGAACATAATGGACAAATTAGAATAGAAAATAATATTCAGGGAGGTGCTAGCGTCATGATTACATTAGCACTAGATCACAATGGTTAGAATAATAATAAACGCTTTAATAAACAAAAGTTTATCTTGATAAAATAGTAAATAAGGTATGATGTAAAAATGGCTTCTCGACATATTTTAGTAGTAGATGATGAAGTAGGTATTCGCGAATTATTAAGTGATATTTTGCAAGATGAAGGACATCAGGTGTCTACAGCAGAAAATGCCCAAATGGCACGTGATATGCGCTTGGAAAAACGCCCAGATCTGGTGCTCTTAGATATTTGGATGCCAGATTGTGATGGCGTTAGTTTGCTAAAAGAGTGGGGTAACGCTGCCTTACTTAATATGCCAGTCATTATGATGTCAGGTCATGGCACGATAGATACGGCAATTGAGGCAACCCGTTTAGGGGCTTTTGACTTTTTAGAAAAACCCATTGCGCTGCAAAAACTGCTTAAAACTGTCAATGCAGCTTTAATGCATGCGGATAATATACCTAAAATTCAAATGAATTTGGCGAGTCTAGGAAAAAGTGATATCGTTAATGAGCTGAAACAACGACTAGAACTAATCTCTCGTACAAAAAATCCATTATTTTTAATAGGCAATAACGGTGGTAGTGTTGAGTTATGCGCACGTTTTTTGCATAGGGCGAATACACCATGGCTAGTAGTTACAGGCTATGAAAAGTTAACAAATGCACCGCTCGATTTATTAGAAAAGGCGCGCGGAGGTGTTTTATTTTTAGATGAAGTAACAGCGCTAAATAAAATAGAACAAAAAGGTTTAATTCTTTTGTTATCCAAAGCAGCCAAATACGATGTGCGCGCTGTTTGTGCTAGCGTGCATGGTTTGCCGCAGTTGGTAGAAAATAAACAGCTTGATCCTGCTTTATTGCGGCAGTTATCAAATAATAATTTGAAAGTGCCATGTTTAAATGATCATCGCGAAGATGTGCCCGATTTGGTTATTTCTATGGCGGCATTGTTGGCTGAAACTTCAGGGGTGGGCTACAAAGCTTTTGATGTTGCCGCATTAAACGCATTGCGTAATACTGAGTGGCCGGGTGATTTAAAGCAGTTAGATGCGGTGGTGCAAAACTTAATCGCCACAAGTTTAGGTGAGAAGGTAAGTTTGGCTGATGTTAGTCGGGTACTAGAGCAATTTGGAGGCATATCACACGAAAATGTTGCAGAAGTTGCATTGCCCATCGATCTTATTCAGCCTTTGCGTAGTGCGCGTGATGAGTTTGAGCGTTATTATTTTAGGCATCATATGAAGCTAGTGAATAGTAATATGAGTCGGTTGGCTGAAATTGCTGGTTTAGAACGTACACATTTATATCGAAAATTAAAGCAGCTTGGTATTAAAGGTCAAAGTGCAGAGGTTAAGCGGCCTTAATCCTTATAGTTAATCTCATCTTCGTCTAGCATCCCTTCTTCTTCTTTTTGTTCTATCAGCATTTGAACATTATCAACTGTCATACCATTGCCATCATTGTACTTTTCGATAGTGCTTGATGATAAGGCTAATACTTCACTCGCAATATGTTCTGACGCTAACAAATGTAAGTAGTGTGTGAGTTTTTCCATAAATTCTGTAAAAGAAGTCTCTTCATCATGCTCACCATAGGCAATATTAACCGCACTTTGCGATAGCTCAGCAAAGTACTCATTAATCGTATGTATGGATTTTTCATCGAGTGACATATTGGTGTCTTTCTGGCTTAGTTGTTGATATTAAGTTCTAAAATAACAGGGGTATGGTCACTAGGTCGTTCGAGTTTACGCGGCGCTTTATCAATGACGCAAGATATGCACTTATCCTTCAGTAGGTCACTCACTAAAATATGGTCAATTCGCATACCGCGATTACGTCTAAAACCCATCATGCGATAGTCCCACCAACTATAGTGACCGCCATCGGCCTCAAAGATTCTAAAGCTATCATGTAAACCTAATTCGATAAGCGTTTCAAAAGCATCACGCTCACGAGGGCTGACCAGTATTCCTCCTTCCCATGCTTCAGGGTCATGACAGTCCCTATCATCAGGTGCGATATTGTAATCGCCAAGCATCACTAGCTTGGGATACTTTTTAAGCGCTTTAGCTATCCAATCATTTAGTGCTACTAACCAACGCATTTTGTAATCATATTTTTCTGAGTCTACAGCTTGGCCGTTGACAACGTAAACACAAATGACACGTATGCCATCAATGGTGGCAGAAATAACACGTTTTTGCTCATCGTCAAACCCAGGAATTCCCTGCTCCACATCCACCATTTCATGCGTACTTAAAATAGCGACGCCATTATAAGTCTTTTGTCCGCTATGGATGGCGTGATAGCCCGCTGCTTTCAAATCATCATATGGAAATTTAATGTCTTCTTGCTTGGTTTCTTGTAAGCACAATACTTCTATTGGGTTTTCAGCTAGCCAATCCAATACATGTGGTAGACGAACATTTAACGAGTTAACGTTCCAAGTAGCGAGTTTCATGGTGGTTGTTTTCATAGGTAAATATTTCTTTTGTAATGACTAATGATTGCTAATGTTATTTTAGCAGTGCCTACTAAATGATGCGCTACTTTCAGGTCAAAGTAGAGTTTGGTTATTATAGTGAATTATTTTTTTGCTGTTGAGAAAGTTCATCTAAGAAAGTTCCAACATCCCACTCACAGCCGCCACAGCCAGATAGTACGCCACGCTTACTAGCGATACCATCCAGATCAAAGCCTTGTTTAAATAGAGTTTCAATATCGCCGCGTGTCGTGCCAGTACAAGTGCATATTATTTCTTCGGCTACATGATCATGTTCTATGGTCATCAGTTTATGCTGTCAGAGATGTTTTCACTTTTGAACAAAGTGATATTAATTGTTTAGCTTCATTATCATTTAGACCCGTTGCACATAATGCTTGTTTAGCTGCTTTGTTTGCTTCTTGCGCTAATGATAGCCCTGATTCGGTTAAGGCAATGCATTTTTGTCTGTCGTCACCAGCTTCATACTCTCTGGAAATATAACCTAGTAGCGCTAAGCGCTTTAATAATGGCGTCATCGTTGGTTTGCTTAATCGTACTGATTTTGCAAGTTCAGTGACAGAAACACCATCTTTTTTCCACAATGCCATCATAACCACAAATTGCGGGTAGGTTAACTTAAGTGGCTGCAATAAAGATCGATATGCTAGCGTCACTTGGCTTGATGCTGAATAAAGTGCATAACACACTTGGTTTTGAAGTTTTGGGCCCATTAATATCGTTTTAAAATTATGTTTGACAAATTATACACAATGCATATAATTTGTATACGAATCATTCGTACACAAATTTTTAAATTAATTATATATAGGGATATAGTCATGAAAAAATTACTTACTTCAATCGTTATCTTGATGGCATGCACATTTTCTACAAACAGTATTGCTGACAAGCACGCTAAAAAGCATGCTGATTACATGCCAAGCTTAATCACAGCAACACCACTAGAAGGTAGAATGCTTGCCATGACAATTGCTAGAAAAACGATTGGTACCATTCAGAGTAATAAAGAAGCTAAACATCGCGTTAGAAAAATATATGCAGAAGACCCAATGATGCTGATGCGTGCTGCTGAGCTAGTCAATCTTGAGTTTAGAATTATTGCTGAGGCAAATAATTACTGGCGTAAATGATTGCTCATAATGGTTTGGCGAGTGAAATATAATTTAACTTGCCATCCCATTATGGCGGAGCAATGCATCCATATTTGGCGCTCTGCCACGGAAAGCTACAAACGATTCTAATGCAGGGCGCGAACCACCTTGCGCTAAAACTTCGTTTTTAAAACGGCTACCAGCTTCATGCGATAACACACCTAACTCTTCAAATAAGCTATAGGCATCAGCAGATAAAACTTCTGCCCATTTGTAACTATAGTAACCAGCAGCGTAACCACCAGCGAAGATATGGCTGAAGTTGTTAGGGAAGCGGTTCCATTTTGGTGGGCGGACAACCGCGACTTCATCACGCACTTGTTCAATTAAATCGAGTGGTGTTAATGAACCATGGGGATCAAAACTACTATGCAAGCGCATGTCGAACATGGAAAATTCAATTTGGCGCATCGTCTGCATGCCAGCTTGGAAGTTTTTAGCTGCAATCATTTTATCGAACAGCTTACGTGGTAGTTGCTCGCCCGTATCCACATGCTGCGTCATGTGGCGCAACACATCCCATTCCCAGCAGAAATTCTCCATAAACTGACTAGGCAGTT
>WASW01080911.1_pt1 | contig 17028 bp, 20 predicted proteins | sample 5698521 | NCBI WGS metagenome assembly WASW01 (sample SAMN11175560, study PRJNA528189) | sponge metagenome | isolation source: marine sponge | host: Leucetta | place: Antarctica: Western Antarctic Peninsula, King George Island | collected 2013-01
CAATTGCTTGCATTATATCAGACAAAAACAACAATTCATCCCTTATATTCAATGAATTAGAGTTTCTGAGCAGGCTCTACTTATGTCGTCGCAAATTGAACCAATTTACTCGGGAATTTCTCTAGCGTCATTTTTCAGTTGAGGGTATATGGCACTTTCTCCGGAGACAAAGGCCCGAAACGCCAATGAGTAAACCGGGTTTTCTGAACGCTCGGTGAACTGCAACCGACCCTTCGTAGGTGTTGTGATAAATGCGTCAGCAATCCCAGAGCGAACCATCGCCTGCGCCCGTTTCCAGGGCACCCCTATGTGCTGAATGTTCTGACCCATTCGATCGGTGATGATGACAGTTAACAGCGTTGGCAAAATTCCGGATACCGCGCCGCCATCGCCTGAAGACAAAGGGGCCCACTTATTCGCATAGACAATCGTCAGCGGTTTACCGTGCGACGGTGGAACCAGCAAAAAGATCAAAGATATACCGAATACTAAATATCGTGCAGTTTTGTTTAACATTACTGACAGATAACCTATCCACTCCAGTGGCAGATCAAATTCTGTCAGGACATATTATATCTGCAAAGCAATTCCTCTGCGGTGCTCTATGCTGCGCGGGTTTCCATGCTTTCGGTAAGAATAGCAAAAAGTCCATCTGTTGTATCTGTACCCCGTAATTTAGCGCAGATGGATTTGTCTCTTAACAAGCGGGAAACGCGGGCAAGAGCCTTCAAATGGTCGGCTCCAGCAGATTCTGGTGCGAGCAGAAGAAATATCAAATCAACAGGATGATCGTCAATTGCCTGAAAATCGACGGGTTGTTCCAGTCGGGCGAACAAACCGTGAAGACGGCCCAGGCTGGCAAGTTTCCCGTGCGGAATGGCAATGCCGTTACCAACACCCGTGGTCCCAAGGCGCTCGCGTTCCATGAGTACGTCAAAAACAGCGCGTTCATGTTCACCGGAAACATCAGCGGCGCGGCGCGCCAACTCCTGAATTGCCTGTTTTTTGCTGGTGACCCGCAAACTTGGGATCACCTCATTAGATGAAATGAGATCACTGATCTCCATGAGTCTTCCTTACATATTATCGTATCAAGCCGAAGAACAAATATGTTCAGGCATTAAACACTAACAGCCGGATCAATCCAGCCGACATTGCCATCAGGCCGCCGGTATACAACATTCAGTCCGCCACTTGCACTATTGCGGAACATTATTACCGGTTGATCAGCAAGATCCATACGCATCACCGCTTGCCCGACGGTGAGAGATTCAATTTCGGTTGGCATCTCAGCAATGATTGCGGGTTGCCCATCAACCGACACTTCTTCAGTCTCTGACTCGGGTTCCATCACATATTGCTGCGCAAGCAAAATATCGTGACCATTATTATTCTTATGATGATCATTTAAGCGGCGTTTATACCGTCGAAGTTGCTTGGAAATTCGTTCCAATGCCCCGTCGAATGCGCCATAGGCATCTCCCGCTTCGCCGCCGCCCTGGATCGTCAACCCACGCGGACCGGGATGTACCGATATATCGGCACGAAGTCCTTGGCCTGATTTTGAGAAATTGACGCTGGCATCAATCGCTTGGCTAAAATATTTGGTCACAGCGGGTTCGAGATGTTCCTGGACATGTTTGGTTAAACTTTCACCAACGTCCATGTTTTTACCTGCAACGGAAATTTCCATGGGATATCATTATCCTATTATTATTGTTGGGTCTCAGGCATCGAAATCGTCTTTCGTCTAGCCTTTTACAGATTATACCCACCATCTTTGATGGCCACTCGCCTGTGTATACACGGCTTTGGCGGGTGGGGAGGCCGGGAAAGTAGTGTCCAGCCTCCTTAAAGTCAATACACCCGATTTTCTTACTTTTCTATCTTGAAAATGAAAAAAAAATCAGCGCGGATTTGCCTTTTCCCTGCGGCGTTGAACTGATGAGCCGATCTTCATAGATTCGCGATATTTAGCAACAGTGCGGCGCGCGATATCCATGCCGCCGTCCTGTAACAAAGCGACCAGTTTGTCATCGGACAGAATTTTGTTCGGTGCTTCTTGGTCGATCAATGTTTTGATCCTGTCGCGTACTGCATGGGCAGAGTGGGCATCACCTCCAGCGTTTGACTGAATCGCAGATGTGAAAAAGTATTTTAATTCAAAAATACCTCTTGGTGTGGCCATATATTTGTTCGACGTGACCCTACTTACAGTGCTTTCGTGCATTTCAATTTCATCGGCAATATCACGTAACACCAATGGTTTAAGGTGCTGTACCCCAAGATTGAAAAACATGTTTTGCTGGCGTACGAGCTCGGTCGCGACTTTCAAGATCGTCGTCGCGCGTTGATGCAAAGACTTAACCAGCCAGTTTGCTGACTGAATTTGTTCTGTGATGTATTGTTTATCTTCCTTGCTCGCTGCACCTTCATTTACCTGCGCGTAATATTGGTTATTGACGAGTACGCGCGGCAGGGTGTCTTGGTTAAGCGTTATAATCCACCCACCAGACGGGTTTGCCCTCATTAATACGTCAGGAATGATCGGTTGACTAATCGTTTGGTCAAACTGTGTGGCTGGTTTTGGGTCCAGCGCCCTAAGTTCCATTATCATTTCCGAAAGATCATCGCTATCCACGTCGCAAACTTTGGCCAGGCCGCTAAGGTTGCGATCCGCCAGCATATCCAAGTTCTCCAACATGGATTTCATACAAGGGTCATATCGGTTCAGATCTTTTAGTTGTAGTTCCAGACATTCGCGAAGATTGCGTGCGCATATCCCAGGTGGATCAAATTGTTGCAATTTTTCTAAAACTTTTTCAACGGAATAAGCGGGGCACCCGAGTGTATCCGCAATCAGGCCTATGTCCTCGGTCACATATCCCGCGTCATTGACAAGATCGATTAGGTAGCGGCCGATTAGGCGCTCTGCAGGGTTTGATACCTCTATGCCAAGTTGGGCACTTAAATGATCGCGGAGAGATTGCGCCTCTGTTAACGTGTCTTCCAAATCTGGCGAAATTCCGTCAAACCCACCGCCTGATCCCGGCCCCGCATCAGCATAGGACCCTCCGTCCGGGCCATCCCGATTGAGATCACTTCCGCTATCGTTGGTGAATGTATTGTCACCTTCAGCATCAAGTTCACGGGTTTCAGAGGTTTCTGTCGCGACAGGGGCGTTGAGATCCAAATCTTCGAGCGGCGTTCCGTCACCACTATTTTCTGTTTCTTGAACATCGGGTTGGGTTTCAGTGTCTTCGTCCCGTCGGTCCCCTTCATCAGGTTCGAGCATCGGGTTTTTCTCGAGTTCTTCTGCAACAAATTCTGATAACTCAAGATTGGAAAGTTGCAGCAGTTTGATCGCCTGCTGCAACTGAGGCGTCATAACCAGTGACTGCGACTGACGTAAATCCAGGCGGGGGGCTAGAACCATCGTTCGGTCCGGTGCCAGACTAGCACATTAAAGGCTGAAACGATCACCAAGGTAAACACGCCGTACATCCTCGTTACCGACAATGTCGTGTGGCGCTCCTTCCATTAGCATCATACCATCGTGAATAATGTAAGCGCGATCAATGACATCCAAGGTCTCGCGAACATTATGATCGGTAATCAATACACCAATTCCGCGATCTTTTAAATGGGCGACCAGTTCACGAATATCACTCACTGCGATCGGGTCAATTCCCGCAAAAGGCTCATCCAGCAAGACAAAATGGGGGTTCGAGGCCAAGGATCTGGCAATTTCAACCCGGCGCCGCTCGCCGCCCGAAAGGGCCAGGGCAGGCGCGCGCCGAAGATGTGTTATGGAAAATTCTGCTAACAAAGCCTCTAAGATGGCTTCTCGCCGCTCGCGCGATTTTTCAACCACTTCGAGAACTGCGCGAATATTAGCTTCCACCGACAATCCTCTAAAAATGGAAGACTCCTGAGGAAGATAGCCGATTCCCAAGCGTGCCCGGCGGTACATCGGCAGATCCGAAATATCATTTCCATCCAAAAAAATACTGCCCTGATCAGGTGGGATTAAGCCGGTAATCATGTAGAAACAAGTGGTTTTTCCGGCCCCATTAGGGCCCAGCAAACCGACTACCTCACCTCTATTCACACGCATACTGACGCCGCGCACAACTGGGCGCTTTTTGAAACGTTTGCCAATATTATTAACAACCAGCCCATGGTTATCTGCAACCAGTGTCGGCCCAGCTTGGCTTACGTTCATGTCTCCACTGTTATGATCAAACTGATCATTCATGCCCTATGTCCTTCAGGCGGCTTCAATATATTACTTCTTCTTCTTTGTCGGAAGGATAACACCCTTTACGCGGGATCCGCCTTGCGCGCAACTGTGCAATTGACTGATACCTGTATTCAAATTTATCTCCGCACTGCACCCGCGCAATACATTCTTATCACGTATGATCTTAACCGACCCGGTCAAAGTTGCTATACCACTTTCTACATTATATACGCCGCGATTTGATGTTGCCTTATCCTGTTTGGTGACGATACTCACGTTATCAAAGGCATCAACCCGGTATATCTTTGTGTCGCCCTTATTGCTTTTGCGGAAATAAGCCGCCAGGACATCAGCATTTAGTGTTTTTTGTTCACGTTTTGCGACCGCTTTACCGCGCGCAACGGCCATTTGTTTCACTTCCCAGAACTCCAATTGGTCTTCTGCCGTCAACCAATCGGCACCCGATACCAGTTTCAGGTTTTCCCCGGTTATGGTCAAAATTCCGGCGTCGACATCGTATATGGCGTGAGATCCAAATGCCGTACCCTCACCAGATTTTATCCGTACATTACCGATCGCATCCATACGCCATATTTCTGTTGAGCCACCCTCGATCTCTCGATAATACGCACGAAGCTCATTTGCATTAATATCGACTTCACCGCGCAGCGCCCGCGCGTTACCGCGAGCCACAAACAATAATTTCTCCTGCTGCCATTCGATTCCATTATCAGCAAATATCTCAATCGGTTTGTCACCAGCGCCAAAATTGAGACTTTGGGCAGCAATTTTTTGCGGTACCGCAACGCAAGTAACCAGAACCAGCACAATTTGAATGATCCGCATCACGGGGTTTTCTTCCCGCGGCCAGGATAGAGTGTGAGTTTTGACCGGCCCGTGAAAAAGATTGTGTTTTTTTGATTCTCGAGCTTAAACCCCTCAGCTTGCAGGTGTCCAAATGGCCCTTGTCCTTCGATCGGAGAGGTGCCGTGGGCGGAACTGGAGACAAGGTTAATTTCCGCCAGTTCAGTTCGAAATTCATACCCGGAATCGTGATACAGATTAACAGCACCTTTCAAGTTAAGGGTCTGGGCACTTTTACGAAACAATCCGTTTTCTGCAGTTAGGACAACCCATGTCCCGTCTTTCATCATCAAATCCGCTTTTGGCATCTCCAATTCCAGTGTTTCAACACCGTTTAGAGAAAGTTCGCCGGATAATTTTCGCGCTAAATCTGCGGTTACGGAATAGGGTTGGTTTTCTCCATCGGCACCAACGTACCGAGGGTTCACCATACTGGGCTCTTCTGATATCCCAAGTTTCACGGCAGCAAAGCCGAGGCGAAATTTAAGATCATCGGTTTCAAGGTGAGGCCACATGATGACTAACAAGACGACCACAATCGCAATACTGGGCAGCAAAAACTTCATCAGGGACACAAAACGGCTGTATCCCTGGGTTAACTTCCTGGGGACGGAGGGATGTAAGGCGCGAAAACGCGCCTCTGCCCTCCCTGAGATACCAGTTCTTGAAACCATCGAGGGGTCTGGGTTTCCACTCAATGCTGTTATCCCCAAGGTCACGCCACGCCGGCGTTGAGGCAGTCATGTACATGTAGAATTCCAAGTACATGATTACAGTCAACAACAAATAAACTGGTAATAGAATTGCTATTCATCAGGGCGACGGCCTCGCTGGCAAGTGCATCTGGGCCGATGGTTTTGGCTGTTGTTGTCATTACCTGCTCGGCGGATCGTTGCAGGATGCCTTCGCCCATGTGCCGTCGCAAGTCACCATCAGTAATGACACCTTTGAGGTCACCATTTCGATCAATAACCGCCGCGCAACCAAATCGCTTAGCCGTAATTTCCAATATTACGTCAGACATTTTCATGTCTTCGGCAACGCCAGGGAGTTCATTGCCGGAATGCATCAGATCTGAAACTTTCAGCAATTTTCGGCCGAGTTTGCCGCCAGGATGAAGGACGTGAAAATCTGCCGGGGAAAACCCCTTACGTTCAAGAAGTGCGACTGCTAATGCATCTCCCAGAGCTAATGTAAGAGTTGTCGATGTCGTTGGCGCTAGCCCCATGGGGCAAGCTTCGGGACTGTCAGGAAGGACCAAAGATGCCGTTGCAGCGCGGCTGAGAGCGCTGTCGGCACAAGACGTGATGCATATCAATGGGATCTCAAATCTTTTGCAATGCGCAACAAGGTCGGCGAGCTCGTTGGTTTCACCGGAGTTTGACAGCGCCAAAACGGCATCATCCGCTGTGATCATACCAAGGTCCCCATGAGATGCTTCTCCGGGGTGAACAAAAAATGCGGGCGTCCCGGTAGACGCCAGTGTTGCCGCGATCTTATGGCCAATATGGCCGCTTTTACCCATCCCGGACACGACGACCCGGCTACGAACATTGGCCAGAATATCAAGCGCGTGAATAAACGAGTCGCCTAACGTCATCGCCAACGCATGCAGCCCATCTGCTTCAATTTCAAGGACTTTGCGCGCATTTATCAGGTCAATGTTTTGGGCCCCAGGTGTCATGGGCGCGCTCTGCGTACTCATAAAATATTTACTACTTTCAATATACCGAACAATTGCGAACCGGCGGTTAATGATAGTATGCGCTTGGATGTGGAAAAGGTCAACGAATCCGGGCAGTTAAGCTTGAGCTATCGAGAAGTTAATGATGCCTCTCAACTGTGAGAGAATATGTCATTTTCCGCCCAGCCAAGCGCATCGAGCTCGCCGCGGGTCTGTAGAAAATCAAAACAGGCCGTTGCGAGGTGCATCCGATCCTCGCGAACAAGCATATGAGTTAGTTTTTCGCGGATCAGATGAAGATTGAGAACATCTGCCGCAGCATAATTCAACTGATCCTGGCTTAAGGTCGTCGCTGCCCAGTCTGAAGACTGTTGTTCCTTGGACAGGTCTATCCCGACCAACTCTTTGGTGACGTTTTTGAGCCCGTGCCTATCTGTATATGTGCGCACAAGTTTGGAAGCGATTTTTGTGCAGAACACGGGGTTGATGGTAACGCCAAGATACCGCTTTAGAATAACGACATCAAAGCGGGCATAGTGAAAAATCTTGGTTACGCTGGGGTCTGACATCAAAGCCTTTAAATTGGGTGCGTCATATGAATCTTGCGCGAACTGCACGAGATGGCACACACCGTCTCCTGCGCTTAGCTGCGCGAGGCATAACCGGTCACGGTTCAGATTGAGACCCAGAGTTTCAATATCGACGGCGACGGCGCTGCCAAAATCGAGCCCACTCGGCAGATCGCCCACGTGAAGGATGATGTTTTCGGCTTTGTTTCTCGGTTTGAAAGACATTCACACCTCCCTATTATTTCCAGCATTACGAAGGGGAGCATATTGGCTCTACCCTCAAGGTGTAAAAATTTGGTGCCCAGGAGAAGACTCGAACTTCCACGACCTTGCGGCCACAGGCACCTGAAGCCTGCGCGTCTACCAATTCCGCCACCTGGGCAAACAGGTCACCGGAGATCAGCCATTGGGCTGATCCGACAGTGAGTATTTCCGATCACGTCCCTTGTCAATATCAAACAACTACGATCCCGTACTTATTCAATTCGAAGTGTTGACGTTTACTGCGCTGATGTTTAATCGAATTGAGTGCGTTAGGTGGTATAGTGCCTTAACATACCATGATCTGGCGGAACGTGATGGAGAGAGTTCTATGCGACGAAAAATTACAATTTTTGGTGGATCAGGATTTGTCGGACGCCACCTAGTCCGGCGATTGGCCGTAGAGAATTGGGAAGTTCGGGTCGCTGTGCGCGATATTGAAGCGGCACAATTTTTAAAAACATCAGGTAATATTGGCCAAATTGTTCTGTGGCAAACGGATATTAAAGACCCGGCTCAGGTCGCAAGCGCTGTTGAAGGGGCTGATGCTGTCGTCAATTTGGTTGGCGCGCTATACGAATCCGGGGCAAATTATTTTTCTGCTTTGCATACGAACGGCGCCGCTAATATCGCTCAGGCAGCGGCGCTGGCCGGTGTTGGTCGCCTCGTTCAGATATCTGCGCTGGGTGCTGATAAATCGAGTAGTTCCAAATATGCGCGCACAAAAGCATTGGGAGAGGACGCTGTGCAAACCGCTTTCCCGGCGGCGACAATCATGCGGCCCAGCGTTATTTTTGGACCCGAAGATAATTTTTTTAATATGTTTGCGGGTCTCTCAAGATATTCCCCTTCCATGCCCGTATTTGGCTGTCCGGTTATTCCCAAGATTTCCGTAAATGGAGAGAATGGACTTAATTTTGATATCGATCTTTACGGTGACGGGGGCACGAAGTTTCAGCCAGTTTATGTAGGCGATGTTGCCGATGCAATTGTCCGCGCCCTCAAAGATGCTGGTACGGCAGGCAGAACGTACGAGCTTGGAGGGCCTCAGGTTTATAGTTTTAAAGAGGTTATGGAATTGCTCGGGCGCCATACTGGCCGTAATAAATGGTTGGTGCCAATTCCTTTTGTGATCGCAACGATCTGCGCCTATTTTTTACAGGTGTTGCCTAAACCTCTGCTAACGTGTGATCAGGTATCTCTTATGAAGTCAGACAACGTCGTATCCGAGACTGCGGAAACATTGGCTTCATTGGGCATTAACCCTGTGGATGCTGAAGTTATTCTACCCGTATACCTTGGTCGTTTTCGTGTCGGGCGCACTAAAGACTATCAAAAAGCCTGATTAGAACAAAACCGGAGCGAATGGGCTCATATGCCAACCATTTGGCATGGGCCAAAATATGCCAACCATTTGGCATGGGCCAAAATCGCGAACGTGGCTTTGCGGTAATATCAAAAAGATAGAGCGTTTTAGGTGATCCAAAAATCACCGGAAACGCTCTAATATTGCTGAGGCAGCACTGTTGATTTAACGCTTGGATCGCCTTTGGCTGCGGATGCGATAAGTTCGCCATATTCCCGGAGGAAAACCGACCCTCGGACGGTGCGCTGAATGAGGACGCTTCGGCGATCAGTCTCTTCGGTTTTGCGTCGGACCAGTTCAAGTTCAACCAGACGGTTAACGGCCCGTGTAATTGCGGGTTTGGAGACATTTAAAACATTTGCAAGACCACGTACAGTATGGGGCGGCGGCGTAAGGTACACACTCAACAATAAGGCCATCTGCCGTGCAGAAAGGTCAGGCGTATCCCGCCTCACTCCGTTGACAACAGCTCGGCGCCAGATATCCAGTGCTTGTAATTCGCTGAGTTCAACGCCCATCTCGAAATATACTTCCCAGTTAGAGTTTGCGTTATTGTTTCGATGTCAAAACTTTTAATCAACTGAGATCAAAATTGCAACCTTATTTTATAATGGGGCACTTCAAATTCTATATCTATGCGTAACGAGCCGACATCATTTGGAAAACGGCCCGCATGCCCATCGCTTCTCCGCCTTCCGGTCGGCCGGTTCTGGCGGATAAGTTCCATGCCATCAAATCGATATGGGCCCATGGAATATCAGGTTCAATAAATCGCTCAAGAAACAGCGCTGCAGTAATTGCGCCACCGAAACGAGCGCCGGATGAATTGGTAATATCTGCTACTTTGCCCCGGATCTGATGGGCATAATCCTGCCATAATGGCATTCGCCATAAAGCATCATTTTGGGCCGTGCCGGCAGTCATTAAATCGGCCGCCAATTTATCATCATTCGAAAACAAGGCGGGAAGGTCTGTGCCTAAAGCGATCCGTCCAGCGCCGGTCAACGTGGCAAAATCAATAATCATATCGGGGTTTTCTGATGCAGCTTCGGTAAGCGCATCAGACAATACAACCCGCCCCTCAGCATCTGTATTACCAATTTCAATTGTCAGGCCCTTACGCGTTGGTATGACATCACCCGGACGCATGGCGTTGGCAGAAACGCTGTTCTCGACCGCCGGGATCAGGACGCGTAATCTAACGGGCAAATTTGCTGACATCACCATTGATGCGACGCCAAGAACGTGCGCCGCTCCGCCCATATCTTTTTTCATGGTCTCCATGGCAGAGGGTGGCTTCAGATCGAGGCCTCCCGTATCAAAACACACGCCTTTACCCACCAGCGTTACTTTCGGCGCGGCGCGGTCTCCCCACGTTATGTCGATTAATCGTGGAGCGCGATCATTTGCCCGCCCGACGGCATGAATGGCTGGATAGTTTTGATCCAGCAAGTCATCTCCGACAATTGCCCGAAATTCAGCGCCGTGGACTTTGGCAAGCGCCGCAGCGGCGTCGGAAAGACTGTCCGGACCCATGTCGTTTGCCGGGGTATTGATTAAATCACGAACCAGATAACTGGCGTCGGCAGCGCGAATTGCTGCAGTGCCGGACTCCCCCTCCGGACACACCAATCGGGGCGGAACCAATTGCGGCATGCGATAGCGATTAAATTGATATGTTGCCAGACCCCATGCAAGTATTGCGGTTTCTATTTGATCTTCAGCAATTTCTGCCAGCCGATATATGCCCGATGGCAGGCCAACCGGCAAGGCCGCCCAGTCCCAAACGGATGGACAGTCAGAAATACCAAACAAAACATGGTCCAAGGTGCCGTCTTTCCCCGGGATCATCGATCGGGATCCAGGTTTTGCCTCAAAACTTGTGCTGTCTACCCAGCGCTGAACGCGTTCGTCCTGACGTCCATGCCAGTCAGCAAAATCCGATTGACGAATAGGGAAAACGGGGACGGCATCTGTTGTGCTGGTTTTGACGATCGTATCAACCATGAATACTCCAACTATTTAATCGGGCTGTAGGGACGCTCTTGATACCAAGATGGCGTGTTATGAAAGAATTGAAAACCTGATTTTGATGGTTAAGCCTGCTAATGCACGTTATCAGATAGGAAATCACAATACTGGATGCAGAAAATGTCACAATTTCAAATCGTCATTGGCAATAAAAATTATTCATCTTGGTCCCTTCGCGGATGGTTGGCCCTAAAACATACCGGTGTTGAGTTTGACGAAATCATGGTCAGGCTTGATCAGGCTGAAACGTTAGTACAATTGCAGAGCCATTCTCCCGCTGCCAAAGTACCTGTATTAAAATCTCCAGCAGGAGACATCTGGGACTCGCTGGCGATCTGCGAATATCTTGCGGAAACATTCCCTGAAGCCGGATTGTGGCCGGAAGGTGTAGAGGCGCGGGCGCATGCACGCGTTGTATCCGCCGAAATGCATTCAGGTTTTGTTACACTTCGATCCATGATGCCAATGGACCTGAGGACTAAATTACCGATGCCGACCGGAAACGCCGCCCTTACTGCGGATATTAACCGAATTGACGCAATATGGCAGAATTGCAGGGCGCGGTTTGGGCAAGAGGGAGCATTTCTTTTTGGAACCTTTACGATAGCGGACTGCATGTTTGCACCTGTCGTCGCCCGGTTTGCCAGTTATGGGCCAAATATTTCCAGTATATCGCGCGATTATGTTGCGGCGGTTCTGAATTGCCCGGAAATGTCAGAATGGATTGCCGCATCTGAGAGTGAGACCTGGGTTATCGACTACTAAACTATTAAGGAGATTGTTGTGCTTAAGTGGTTGTTCGGGGACAAACAGGAACGTGATGCAAAACAGCTCAATCGAGATGCCCCCTTAATAATTGAACATGCCCAGAACATTTTTGCAGATCCGTCAATGACCGACATTGCAAACTTAGCCGCCCAACATATTGAGCGTGCGCATAAAATTTTTGGTACTGATACGATAGATCTTAAACGTGCCGTTTATGACTACCGCAATCTTCACAAGGCCGCCCGGCGTAATGCGGATCAACGTGGGCTAAGTGCAATGACGTTGGTGATCATATATTTACGCTCTGAATTGAGCGGGCCGGCAGCAATGCCGGCACGGCAAACCATAGATGACTTCATCAGCAAATATGGATCGAACGAACCCGCAAATACCTGATGGATAAAGATTAATTTAAGTGAACCGGTTCACAGACCGATTGTCTGCTGCGGCGTAATGTCCAGACGCTAACTGCATATCAGGTGAGACCCAGCGGTAACGCTTGGCAGACTGCACAGCGAAAGCTCGGCGCGGGGCGGCACTTGACCCAGCTCCCTCCCAGACCGGCGAAGTCGTTCCGCGTTCGAGCTCAGCTTATACACTGTAAATTGGTGCGATCGGAAAATTCATATCAAGTCCTTGAAGAAAGGATCGTTAATCAGGATTTTCCATATTTTGATTTGCAGCCCGCAAAGCGGGGTAGGTCGATAGGGATCCGTCTTTTGCTCTTCCAAGTAATCCCAAAGTGATTTCATGACTGTCGTCAGAGCCGTAATGATCTTTCAGCATTGCAACGCCAATGCTCGCCGTGACCAGCGCAATCGACCGTGGGTCAGCCCCGGAATCAAGTAAATCAATTATTGACCTCTGCAGCGTTACAGACGCTTTTTTTCCGTCTTCAAAATTTGCGTTCGTCATGGGGCATCCTTTGTGCTGGTTGGACGTCCCCCCCTCTAACTATTGACGCGTAAGTAGTCGACTATAATAGCCGAATTTTTTGCGTTATGGAACCAGGATCTATCTGGGCATTAAATTCGCCGAAATCCATATCCTCAGATCGGGTCAAATTTCTGCACACAATGTGTTCAGAAATTTTAAAAACCATTTGGTTTTTTCGGACTAAGATGGCAACGTTCACATCGGTTCATAACCCAACGATTTAACCACCTAACCTGAAGAGGATCACCAAGATGGATACCAAAGCTGCCGTTGCGTTCAAGGCGGGAGAGCCACTCAGCATCGAAACGGTACAGTTGGAGGGGCCTAAAGAAGGTGAGGTTCTGGTTGAAATCAAAGCGACGGGTATCTGTCATACGGATGAATTTACCCGCTCAGGCGATGATCCCGAGGGGCTTTTCCCGGCAATTCTGGGTCACGAAGGTGCCGGCGTTGTGGTTGATATTGGCCCTGGCGTAACGTCGGTTAAAAATGGGGATCATGTTATCCCCCTCTATACCCCTGAATGTCGCCAATGCGAATACTGTACGTCCGGGCGTACCAATCTCTGCCAGGCCATCCGCGAAACACAGGGCCGGGGCCTGATGCCCGACGGCACATCGCGGTTTTCATTAAACGGGGAGCCGATATTCCATTACATGGGATGTTCGACCTTCTCCAATTTTATAGTATTGCCGGAAATTGCACTGGCAAAAATACGCGAAGATGCCCCTTTTGATAAAGTTTGTTACATCGGCTGCGGCGTCACAACGGGTGTCGGTGCTGTGATTAACACAGCCAAAGTCCAACCGGGCGACAATGTGATTATTTTCGGTCTTGGCGGAATTGGTTTGAATGTTGTGCAAGGCGCAAAACTTGTTGGTGCCAATATGATCGTTGGCGTTGATTTGAACGATGATCGCAAGGCACTTGGTGAGAAATTTGGCATGACACACTTCGTAAATCCAAAAGAAGTTGAAGGAGATATTGTTCCCTATCTTGTCGATTTAACCAATGGCGGTGCGGACCATTCGTTTGAATGTATCGGTAATACCGAAACCATGCGTCAGGCGCTGGAATGCTGCCACAAGGGATGGGGCGAAAGTACAATTATTGGTGTTGCCGGTGCCGGTCAGGAAATTTCAACGCGCCCGTTTCAGTTGGTCACAGGGCGGGTCTGGCGCGGATCTGCATTTGGCGGTGCAAAAGGGCGCACAGATGTCCCCAAGATTGTTGATTGGTACATGGACGGTAAAATCAATATTGATGATTTGATTACCCACAAAATGCCGCTTGAAGATATTAACTCTGCATTTGATTTGATGCATGCCGGGACAAGCATTCGCAGTGTGGTTGAGTTTTAACCGCCATGACAATAAGCGTTGTTAGCGAACAGAAATCTTTTGGTGGAACGCAGGGTGTTTATCGACATTACTCGACCGAAACGTCATGCGAAATGGAGTTCAGTGTCTTCATGCCGTCAGCTTCCGACCGCCGTCCAGTGCCGGTTCTTTATTATCTCTCCGGCCTGACGTGTACGCAAGATAACGTCACGACTAAAGGAGGTTTTCAGCGTTACGCTTCTGAACACGGAGTTGCCGTGATTTGCCCAGATACAAGCCCGCGCGGAGCCGGATATGATGGTGAAGATGACGATTATGATTTTGGTGCAGGCGCGGGATTTTATGTCGATGCCACGGAAGCGCCATGGTCTGGAATGTACCGCATGTACAGTTATGTAACATTGGACCTGCCAAAAATTATTGCGGAGAACTTTAATATTGAAGGGGCCCGTGCGGGAATATTTGGTCATTCCATGGGCGGGCATGGTGCCCTCACAATTGCGCTTAAAAACCCGGGGGCCTATAAATCTGTATCAGCGTTTGCCCCCATCGTTGCCCCCATGCAATGTCCGTGGGGTGAAAAAGCGTTTAATGGGTATTTGGGGGGAAAGATCGTGACCTCTGGCGAAATTATGATGCTACCGATCTGGTGCGATCTGGACGACGTTTTGATGGAACTATTTTAATTGATCAAGGATTAGCGGATCCTTTTCTTGAAGAGCAATTAAAACCTCCGCTGTTTGAAAACGCCTGCCATGAGGCCGGGCAGCCGCTCGACCTCAGAATGCGCGATGGGTATGATCACAGTTATTATTTTATGGCGAGCTTTATGGCGGATCATATTGAGCATCATGCTATGGCGCTTGCTAGAGCAATTCCCGAGTAAATTGGTTCAATTTGCGACGACGTAATTGCGTATTAACAAAGGGTTAGAGCGTTTCCGGCGATTCAAAAATCGCCGGAAACGCTCTAGGTAATAATTTCGTGATCAAAAATCGTTCAATGCTGGGCATTTTAATGATGATCGGTGCCGTGGCTTTACTGACGATCATGAGCACTTTGGTCAAAATAATTGGACCCGAATATCACCCAGTACAAATTTCCTTTTTGCGTAATATCATTGCCGCGTTCGTGATCTTACCGATTTTACTTCGGGCTGGCGGAGTATCAATTTTAAAAACCAATCGGCCAGGGATGATCACAGTTCGTTCAATTGCAGGGATAAGCGGGAATATTTTGTATTTTTACGCCTTCCAACGTATGGCAGTTGGTGACGTTATTGTTATCGCGCAGGCGGTGCCATTATTTGTGACCGCAATGGCCGTTTTGTTTATGGGCGAGAAGGTCGGATGGCGCCGCTGGGTCGCCGTCAGCATAGGTTTCGTTGGTGTTGTGATTGCAATTGACCCCGGAGGAAATGTTTCGACCGCATCGTTGATTGCGGTCGCTGCAACCGGGCTCTGGGCCAGTACGATACTGATGATGCGCAGTCTTGGTGCCACCGACAGCCCGTACTCAATCTCATTCTATTTTATGGCGATTGGCGCCTTTATGACGGCGTTTGCCCAACCCTGGGTATGGCAGACCCCAACCGGTGAAGTTTGGATTCTGCTCATCGGGGTTGGTGTATCGGGTGCCTTTGGTCAAATATTGATGAGTTATGCTTTAAAACTTGCTGACGTATCTGTCGTCAGTCCATTTAATTACACTGGAATTTTGTGGGCCATAGGGTTTGATTTGTTGATTTGGAATGTTGCACCAGCCTGGGCGACCCTCAGTGGTGCTGCATTAATTACTGCCGCGGGGATCTACATCTTCCACCGAGAGGCGGTCGTCGGAAAAAATTAGGGACCGAATTACAGTTTCAATACCGACTGCAATTTCTTGGAATTTTTTGGTAATGATCAATTCGGTCATTCATGGTCCCTGATGACTTTGAAAATATCACATCTATTTAGGGTCAGGACCCGTTAATTTCATCCATTCTGCGGAGACGAATTTTCCCTCGGGTTAGGCGAAAAGGCGCAAAAACCTCCATGGTTTTCAGGCGTTTTCAACGACGCCGGAGGGAAAAAGCGTCCCGCCCCTCGGGGTTTGCCAGGAGGGTTTGCCAGGAAGGCCACGCCGACTGCGAAGACAATGCTCGAATATGCCCGGCATGTTCTTGCGCTTGTCTTCTTGTAATCGTAGCCTTCTTGGCAAACAGAATTGCATGAAATTAATGAGTCCTGACCCTAAGTCACGGCACGTCAATTGTTTGAGCCTTGACGATTAAGGTGCGGCGAATTAGGTTCGCGTCATAGGGAAACGGCACCTGCCGCTCACGGGCAATTGCTTTGGTGAAGCCGTTATTCATTTATGATCTGCCAATCCATTTATATGTGATCGGGCGGTAATGTGAGCGCCTCTCATTTGATCACATGTGAATTTGAATGAGGCAAGATAATGAATGATACAAATAAAATTCCAACCGTAGAGTCTTTGAAATCTCAAGCCCGCCGCTTGCGCGATCGATTGGCCGCCGACGGCCATGCTCTTTCTCATGGTCACTCACTCGAAATTATTGCCAACCAATTGGGATATAAAGATTGGAATACGTTGTTTTCTGCTGCGGGTAATCGACGCAAGAACACTTTTCTGGATGTTGGCGAACGGGTCAGTGGATCGTATCTGGGGCGCGCATTTAACGGCGAAATTATTGGCATTGTTCGTCAGCAATGCGAGGCCCGGTACCGGGTTACAATTCATTTCGATCAGCCGGTTGATGTGGTTGAATTTGAAAGCTTCTCTTCCTTCAGGCAGCGCGTGTCATGCACTTTAGGGAAAAATTTCATGACAGCGGAAAAAACCAGTAACGGGTTGCCCCAGTTATATCTCGATCGTTAGAGCGTTTCCGGCGATTTTTGGATCGCCGAAAACGCCCTAACCAGTTACAATTATCGGTTTACAATCTATTGTAATTCGAT
>WASW01041383.1_pt1 | contig 17017 bp, 17 predicted proteins | sample 5698521 | NCBI WGS metagenome assembly WASW01 (sample SAMN11175560, study PRJNA528189) | sponge metagenome | isolation source: marine sponge | host: Leucetta | place: Antarctica: Western Antarctic Peninsula, King George Island | collected 2013-01
CAATGAAACCCCCCGGGTTGCAGATGTCGCGAGTGCCGTAAACCCCAAATTGCCCCCGCCGGCCCCGCCCGTACCGGTTGTCAGTAAACTTGCGTCAACGGTGCCAAAAGTATTGCGGCCGAAATCATCTCAAACCGCATCTGCGGCGTCGAAATCACCGAAAGTTTCCCGGTCTGCTGCCAAACCGGCGGCATCGACATCTTCTCAGGCGGTCTCAAAATCCTCCTACCGGGTTCAATTGGCGGCAGCCCGCACGCCAACAGCGGCCCGCGGAGAATGGGATAAACTACGCCGCAAACACCTTGATTTACTTGGTGATCTCGGACTATCCGTTACCAAAGTCGATCTAGGTGGAACAAAAGGGGTGTTCTACCGCTTGCGCGTTGGACCGCTTAAAGACCGCCCTCTGGCCAAAGCACTTTGTAAAAAACTGGCCAAACGCAAAGTGAGTTGCCTGGTCGTCCGCCCCGGTAAATAACATGAGCTCTGATCAACATATAAGGCGGCCAGCTGCCGTTATATTCGGCTGTTTGGGAACATCATTGAGTGACTTTGAGCGCCGGTTTTACCGTGACTGTGACCCGCTCGGGTTTATCCTGTTTGCCCGGAACTGCGAGTCGCCGGAGCAAATTTACGCGTTGGTCAGCGACATGCGTGCATCGGTCGGGCGCTCGGGCGCGCCGGTTTTAATCGATCAGGAAGGCGGGCGGGTCCAGCGCCTGAAACCGCCATTGTGGCCATCCTACCTGAGTGCGAGAAAACTGGTCGACAGCGCTGCAGAAGAAAATTCAGAGCATGTTTCTGAAGCGGTTTATTTGAATGCCCGCCTGATCGCTTATGATTTGAGGCAGGTTGGCGTTGATGTTAATTGTTCGCCGGTTTTGGATGTGCGCGGCCCTCAGTCCCATGCCGTCGTTGGTGACCGGGCGTATAGCGATGATCCGGCTATTGTCGGCGCAATGGGGGAAATCGTATGTGATGGACTGTTTGCTGGCGGCGTGATGCCGGTGATCAAACATCTTCCGGGACACGGCCGGGCAAAATCGGACAGTCATGAGGAATTGCCGGTGGTGGCCGCGCCGCATTCTGAGTTGGCGGCTATAGATTTTGAACCCTTTCGCCAGTTGTCTCATTTGCCGTGGGGGATGACGTGTCATCTGATGTTTCCGGGGCTCGATGCGAAGAACCCAGCGACCCAATCTTCGGCCATCATTAATGATATCATTCGCGGCGAAATCGGCTTTGATGGTGTTTTGTGTACGGACGACCTGAGCATGAAAGCGCTTAGTGGAACATACCGCGAAAAGGCCGAAAAATCACTGACCGCTGGATGTGACTTAGCGCTTCATTGTAATGGTGATAGTGCGGAAATGATGAATGTTGCTGAAGGCGCCCGAGAAATATCAATTACAACACAAGCGCGTCTTGAACGCGGTGATGTCATGCGCCAAGAAAAAGATGATGATGGAAATTTTGATGTTGAGGCCGCCCGTGTGCGCCTTCTCGCGCTAACCGGAAAAGTGAATTAAAATGAATTTTGATGTTTCCCAAATCGCCTTCACTGCGTCGATATGGATACTGCCTGTTCTGATCGCGGTTACGCTGCATGAAGCGGCCCACGGCTGGGTCGCGTGGCGGTTAGGGGATGACACGGCATATCGAATGGGACGGGTATCTTTTAACCCGATTAAACATATCGACCTGTTTGGTACGGTTCTGATGCCAGCTCTACTGTTGTTCGGATCTGGCGGAAAGATGATGTTCGGATATGCGAAGCCGGTTCCTGTAAATTTTAATGGGCTTGGCAATCCGCGCCGGGATATGGTGCTGGTAGCTTTGGCGGGGCCGGGTATTAATGTCGTTCTCGCGCTGGTTTCTGCACTATTGGTTCATGCACTGGTATTCCTCGATGGGGACGTCCGGGAGTGGGTCGGATATAATCTTGTCAATTCGGCGCGAATTAATTTGCTCTTGGCCGTATTTAATATGTTGCCCTTACCACCGCTTGATGGTGGCCGTGTCGCGGTTGGTGTTTTGCCTGCTCCGCTTGGCTATCGCTTGGCCCGGCTTGAACGGGTTGGTATGCTGATTTTGTTAGGCGGAATATTTTTGCTGCCGATGCTTGGCGACCAAATTGGCGTTGATCTGAATGTCTTCAGGTGGCTGATCGGTGCTCCGACCGAATACTTGCTTGAACTGGTTTTCTCGCTGGTTGGTTTGGTTTAAGACGGCATGCTTGGTGGATCGATAGTGGAACGTGGATAAGTGATGGACGATACGGAAACATTTGAAGAAGGGCAGGCTTTTGACGATGCTGGTGAAGACGATTCGTTTGTCGTGGATCTGGATGGTTATGAAGGCCCAATTGATGTTCTGTTGTCGATGGCCAGAGACCAGAAGGTCGACATCACCCAAATTTCTATTCTGGCGCTGGCCAATCAGTACCTCGCTTTCGTTGAGAAAATACGCGCGCGAAATCTTGAATTAGCGGCTGACTATTTGGTCATGGCGGCGTGGTTAGCGTATTTAAAATCGCGCCTGCTGTTGCCGGACATGGGTAATGAAGATGAACCCACGGGCGCGGAAATGGCGGCGGCGCTGCAGTATCAATTGCGGCGCTTGGAAGCCATGCAGAAAGCTGGAAAACAGCTGACGGAACGGCCGCGTCTGGGCAGCGAATTTTTTGCTTGTGGTCAACCGGTCGCGTTCAGGGCCCGGGTTAATACGATATATGAGCTGACCCTGTTTGAATTGCTGAAAGCGTACGGCGAACAAAAACACCGTAAAGAGGGCGCTGGCCCACTGAGTATTGAAGCTTTTGAAATCTACACGGTGGAAGACGCCATAGTTCGGCTGCGGCGGTTATTAGGTCCCATACCGGATTGGCAAAATCTCTGGAGTTTCCTGCCCGATGCATTAAAAGACGGCTTGATTATGCGATCAGCCGTGGCCTCTACATTTGCCGCCAGTTTGGAAATGGCGAAGGAGGGGCTCGCGGCGATCAAACAGAGTGATACATTCGGGCCAATTCACGTAAGGTCTCGGCCAGTGGATGGTCGTCCGGCAAATGACGATGCAGCCGAGGCAGCGCCCGCAAGACCTTCGGCTCATCAGGAGAACAACGACATATGAGTGAAATCGATCTCCAACACCTGCGCCTGATCGAAGCGTTTATTTTTGCCTCCGTTGAGCCCGTTGCTGAACGGACATTGCAAAACCGCCTGCCAGAAGACACCGATTTGAAAGCAATCCTCAAGGATCTTCAGGATACCTATGCGGGGCGGGGTGTGAACCTGATTGATTCGGGAAAATCATGGGCGTTTCGGACGGCACTGGATGTTTCTGATTTGCTTAATCGCGAGGTTGAAGTTGGCCGCGCGCCATCCCGTGCAGCCATCGAAACACTGGCTATCATTGCTTATCATCAACCCGTAACGAGGAGCGAAATCGAGGAAATTCGCGGTGTTAGCCTATCTAAAGGCACGCTTGATGTTTTATTCGAAGCCGGCTGGATCAAACCGCGTGGACGGCGTCAGACGCCCGGGCGGCCGGTGACCTGGGGGACATCAGATAATTTCCTTGATCACTTCGGGCTCAGCGATATTCGCGATCTTCCGGGGATGGACGATTTGAAAGCCGCTGGCCTGCTGGATGCAAGCCCGGCAATCAACGCTTACCGGACGACAGGCGATATCGGACAGGCCTCAGCAGATAAGGTTGAAGCTGACGGTGATGAGGAGCTTGCGGAGGATGAAGTCCGATCTCTGGCGGATGAAGATGGCGCACAACTTCCCGATGATCCATTGGTGGAAGATACCGCCGAAGTAGCCGAGCCGCTTGACCCGGAAGCGTTATAATTAGCCTATACGCTGGGACATGAATTTTCTTCCGACATAAACGTAAACGGTGCTGGCCCCTCCCGTGGCAATCTGCCATTATCCGCCGGTTAAACTACAGAAATATAAAGGTATTCGAACATGGGTGCATTTAGCATTTGGCATTGGTTGATTGTTCTGGTTGTTGTTCTTGTTCTCTTCGGGGGCGGCGGCAAAATTTCAGGTCTTATGGGCGATTTCGGCAAAGGGCTGAAATCATTCAAAAAAGGCATGAAAGAAGACGACGGCGATCAGGCTGATAAAGAAGATCCAAAGATTCTGAAATCAGAGTCCGCGGAAACCGTTGAAGCAGCGCCGGAAAAAGATACAACGGCCAAAGGTTAAGTGAGGGCCCGCTCGGGGCTGAATTTCTCGCATACCCTCTTCTAACTGTAACGCCTTCATTGAACCGTCGGCGCCTAACGCCTGGAGATCATCGGCCATGTTTGACATCGGCTGGCAGGAAATTTTTATTGTCGCAGCGATCGCGATTGTCGTCGTCGGTCCGCGCGATCTGCCACGTATTCTAAAAACGGTGATGTCAGCGGTTAAAAAAGCCCGCAAGATGGCGCGTGAGTTTCAGCATGGCATCGATGATGTTGTTCGCGAAGTTGAGCTCGATGATCTTCGTATAGAAGCCAACAGTATTGCGACGATGGATCTGGACGATGAAATCAAAAGTGCGCTTGATCCAACAGGTGATATGGAAAAAGACATGGACATGAGCGATGTCCAGAATGATCTGAACGATACTGCCAATAATATTAATTCAGATTCAGAACCTGAAGAACTTAACCAACCAGAAGGTCGGGCGGAGACCTTTGGTGGTGGCGGTCTGTTCGATACATCTGACGTTCTCGACACGCCTGATGAGCGCGGTGCAACTGATGACAGCGCGGAAACGGATGCTGCGCCGCCTCCCAAGGAAGCGAGCACTTAAACCGTGACGGATCATATGGATTCATACGAAGAAGCGAAAATGCCGCTGCTTGAACACCTGATCGAGCTGCGCAAACGGCTGGTGTATTCCGGTCTGGCGATCATAATTCTGTTTTTTGGCTGTTATTTTATTGCTGAAGATATTTACGGCTTTTTGGTGCAGCCGCTTGCTGATGTCATGGACGAAACAGGCCGTGACCGGCGCCTGATTTTTACCGCCCTTCATGAGGCGTTCTTTACCTACATTAAAGTATCTTTTTTTGCCGCGATGTTCCTGGCATTTCCATTTGTTGCCATGCAAATATATATGTTCGTTGCCCCGGGCCTGTATAAACACGAAAAATCTGCATTTCTTCCGTTCCTGATTGCCACCCCGATCCTGTTTTTCCTGGGCGGTGCGCTGGTTTATTATTACGTTCTGCCGTTTGCGTGGGACTTTTTTGTCAGCTTTGAATCGGAAGGTGTTGAAGGCGGCATGGCAATGCAGTTGGAAGCCAAGGTAAATGAGTACTTATCCTTGGTCATGCAATTGATTTTTGCCTTTGGAATTTGTTTCGAATTGCCCGTTGTTATGACGTTGCTTGGCAAGATCGGTTTGGTTAATTCAAAAGGGCTGGCTGAAAAACGCAAATACGCAATTGTTATGGCGTTTGTCGCTGCGGCTATTTTGACCCCGCCAGATCCAATCAGTCAAATCGGATTGGCCTTGCCAATCATCTTCCTGTACGAAATCTCCATCATATCTGTTCGTATAATCGAAAAGAATCGCGGTGATGAGGAAAAAGACGCGGATGATGACGATGATGACGATGATGACGGTGACGATGAAGAATCAGACCTGGAATTTCCGGACGAAGCGAAAGAGGCGCCGCCCTCAAAACCTGTCGATGACGTTGGGCCATAACCCACTTTGCTGCCTGGCTTGAAACGGGCAGCGCCAATGTCTCTTTCGCCGGCCTGTTTTTCGTCCTATAAGGTTTTCAACTTGTCACTCGTTTTTGAGTTTTGAATTAACGGTAGAATTTATCATGTTTGATATAAAATGGATCCGAGAAAACCCTGAAGAATTTGATGCCGGCCTGGCCAAGCGCGGTCTTGAGGGATTGTCGCAATCGCTAATCGACGTTGATGCCAAGCGCCGCGGTGCCCAGGCCCGCGCGCAGGAAATTCAGACGGAACGCAATGCACTGTCCAAACAAATCGGTATGGCAAAATCTAAGGGTGAGGACGCGTCTGAGATTATAACCAAGGTCTCATTGTCCAAAACACAGCAGGCTGAAGCGGAGGCAGAACTGTCCGTATTTGAGCAACAGTTGACGGACGCGCTGTCCGGCATTCCGAACCTGCCGTACGGTGATGTTCCGGTTGGTAATACGGAAGATGATAACGTTGAAGTTCGGCGGGTCGGCGACCCTCGGTCGTTTGATTTTGATGCCAAAGAGCATTTTGATCTTGGCGAGGCCCTTGGTTACATGGACTTTGATACGGCTGCCAAACTGGCAGGGGCGAGGTTTGTTCTTCTCTCCGGTCCTTTGGCGCGCCTTGAACGGGCGCTGGCGAATTTTATGCTCAACCTACACACGGATGAATTTGGCTTTATTGAAGTTAACCCGCCAGCGCTGGTAAATGACCAAACGATGTACGGAACGGGGCAATTGCCGAAATTTGGCGAAGAATTGTTTAAGACGACCGATGGATATTGGTTAATCCCGACGGCTGAGGTGCCGCTGACCAACATTGCTGCGGGCCAGATTATGGATGAAGACTACCTTCCGCGCCGCTATACGGCGATGACGTGGTGTTTTCGTTCAGAAGCGGGAGCCGCTGGACGCGATACGCGCGGTATGATCCGCCAGCACCAGTTCACCAAGGTAGAGATGGTATCCGTTACCAAACCAGATGAGTCCGATGCCGAATTGGATCGTATGACCAATTGCGCCGAAGAAGTTCTGAAACGGTTGGAGTTGCCGTTCAGAACGGTGGTTTTGGCAACCGGTGATATGGGTTTTGGCGCGCGTAAAACATATGATATCGAAGTCTGGTTGCCAGGCCAGAACGCATACCGGGAAATTTCCAGTTGCTCAAACTGCGGTGAATTTCAGGCGCGCCGCATGAAAGCGCGGTATCGCAGGGCCGGGTCCAAAGATCTCGAATTCGTTCACACACTCAACGGGTCGGGGCTCGCCGTTGGCCGGACGATGATCGCCGTTATGGAAAACTATCAACAAGCGGACGGGTCCATTATCGTTCCAGACGTTCTGCGCCCGTATATGGGCGGGCTTGAGAAAATTGAGCCGGCTGGTGGTAGGTGATGAATCTATCTGAGGCGCGTGTCTTGATTTCCAATGACGACGGAATATCCGCGCCTGGCCTGAAGTTGCTGGAAAAAGCGATCAAATCTCTGGTTAAGGAAGTCTGGGTTGTTGCCCCTGAGACAGAACAAAGTGCGACCAGCCATTCTTTGACCTTGCGCAATCCGCTACGCATTCGGAAAATTTCAAAACGCCGGTTTGCTGTTGATGGAACACCTACCGACAGTGTGCTGCTGGGTATTTCTGAAGTGATGAAAGACCATCGTCCCGATCTGGTGCTGTCCGGTGTCAATCGCGGCGGTAATATTGGGGAAGATGTTATCTATTCGGGTACCGTTGCAGCGGCCATGGAGGGTGCTCTGTTAGGGGTGCCGTCGATTGCCTTTAGCCAAGTTTATGACGATAGCAGAAAAGTGCATTGGGCAACGGCTGAACATTGGACCGGGCCAGTACTTGAGTATTTGGCCAAGTCTGAGTGGCCGAAAAACGTCTTGATGAATGTTAATTTTCCGCCCGTAAATGCCAAGGACGTGACCTCAATCGAACCGGTTCGGCAAGGACGCCGGAAAATTGGCGGTGTCTTAACAAAAGGGGTGGATCCGCGCGGTGAGGCTTATTACTGGGTTGGCCCTCAACGTGAAGAAGACCGTGTTAAAAAGGGAACTGATCTTGAAGCGGTGTTGCGCGGCGCAATTTCCGTGACGCCTCTAACGCTTGATCTGACCCATACATCGGCAATTCGTAAGTTAAAGGCGGTTAAAGTTTGATGCTTGACGAACGGGTTGGCGGCCTGATCCTAGAGCTACGCCAGTCCGGTATTACCGATCCGGCAGTATTAAATGCGATCGAACGTGTGCCGCGAGATATGTTCCTGGCAGACCACTTTAAATCACGCGCTTATGAAAATGTCGCCCTGCCCATCGGTCATCACCAAACGCTTAGTCAGCCTGTTGTTGTTGCCATGATGACTGAGGCTCTTGAATTGACCGATCGCAGCAAGGTTCTCGAAATCGGAACGGGGTCCGGGTATCAAACGGCGATCCTGTCTCCTCTGTGCCGCCGGGTCTATACGATTGAGCGCCACAAAGAACTTTTGCGCGTTGCTGAAGATCGATTTAATTTATTAAATATTCGAAACGTTACCGCGATGATAGGTGACGGCTCCGCCGGGTGGCCTGAACAGGCGCCCTTTGAGCGCATTATTGTAACCGCCGCTGCTATAGATGTGCCGCCATTATTATTTGATCAGTTGGCGGTTGGCGGCATTATGATTATTCCCGTAGGCGTCGATGAACATGATCAACGGCTTACAAAAATTGTCAAAACGGATGACGGTGCGGAGACCACCGACCTTGGCGGCGTTCGGTTTGTTCCGTTGGTTGCCGGCGCGCCTTGATACGGTACACGTGTCCTTAAGTGCGGGCGAGCCCGTCTCGCCCGACCTACTATAGTAACTCAAATACAATTACAGTAGTATTGGGCCGTAAAATTGCCGTTTCATTGTCTAGAGCGTTTCCGGCGATTTTTGAATCTCCGAAAACGCCCTAACCAGTTACAATTATCGGTTTCCAATCTATTGTAATTCGATAATTGTAATCATTTGTTAATACGCAATTACGTCGTCGCAAATTGAATTAATTTACTCAGGAATTGCTCTAATGCACTTGCTCGTCTTCAAAGGGCGCGAAAATGGATAAAGCATTAAATTCAGAAGATGTCTTGGGATCGACGGCGATTAATTTTGACGACCTTGCTATAATCATTGAATCGATTGAGCAGGGGATTCTTCTCCTTGATGCCGATTTAAGAGTTCATAGTGCCAACACGACCTACAAAAAAATTTGGAAAATACAGGATGGTTTGATTGAGCAACATCCATCATACATCGAACTCTTTCAGTATGTACGAGACCTCAGTCGATATAAGTTCACGTCGGAGAGCGCCTACAAATCTTATGTCGAAGATCGCCTTGATGGTATTCGGCGCGGCGATTGTCCGCCGGTGGATATTGATCTTGCTGATGGCACGACACTACGGCATCAGTGTTTCCCCCTGCCGGGTGGTGGACGCCTCTTAACTTTTCATGAAGTCGATATCCCACCGCAAACGGGCGATCGACTATCTGACAGTGAGCGCAGGCTAAAAAGCATTTATGAACATGGCGTTGGAGGGATCGCGGAAACAGATATGGAGGGGCATATTCTTCGCGCCAACAAAGCGTGGTGCGAGTTGTTGGAATACAGCGAAAATGAATTCCGCAGAATGACGGTAAGTGAATTGACACATCCTGACGACCGAAAAGTATCAGCTGTACGATTTCAGGAACTTAAATCGGGTAAGATCCCCCGTTACCAGCTTGAAAAACGGTATATTTCAAAAAGTGGACAAACGATCTGGATGTTGGTTGGTGTGTCAGGGATTAAAGACAGCGCCGGAAATATAATTTATACCGTCGGCTCGTTTCAAGATATCTCCGACCTTAAAGCGGTTGAATCCGAACTTAAACGGCACCGGGACGATTTGCAGGAATTGGTTTCTGAGAAAACCAAGGACCTGGTTGTTGAAATCGAAGAACGTACGACAGCGGAAATAGCCTTAAGGGCAAGTGAGAAGCGGCTTCGCGATTTCGCCCACTCTTCGTCAGACTGGTTCTGGGAGTTTGATAGAGACTATCGTTTTACGGACGTTGGCGACCGGTTTTTTGAAATTACTAATATTTCCAAAGATGAGGTTATTGGAAAAACGCGCAGAGAGGTCGCCGGTAAAATTCAAACATCGAAGGAGCGGGAGAAGTGGGAAGCACATTTTAAGGTTTTGGAAGGCCACCAACCTTTTCGAGATTTTCGCTATTTCGTTCACGGCATTGACGGAAGTCGGCGATTGATCAATTTGGGTGGTATCCCAGTATTTAGTGATACCGGAGAATTTTCCGGGTATCGCGGGACCGGAGCCGACGTAACTCGTGTCCATGAAGCTGAAGAAGCCCTGAAACGCGTTAATAGGACGTTGGAGACGCGGGTTGAGGAAAGAACGAATGATCTACGCTCTGAAAAAGAACGTGCGGAACTGGCCAGCCGCGCTAAAAGTGAATTTCTCGCAAATATGAGCCACGAATTGAGAACACCTTTGAATGCCATCATCGGGTTTTCCGAAATCACGATGAATGAGACATTTGGAAAACACTCAAACGCCATTTACGGTGAATATGCTAAAGATGTTTATGATGCGAGTACTCACCTTCTCTCCGTAATTTCAGATATTCTGGATGTCTCGAAAGTTGAGGCGGGTGAGGTTGATATTGAAGACCAGAACGTAAATGTTTTCGATCTCATTACATCATGTATGCTTCTGGTGCGCGAAAGAGCGAAAAACAAACAAGTCAGCCCGGAAATCCTAATTAATACAGACGTATTTTGCATCCGGGCAGATGAGAGAATTTTAAAACAGATATTGATTAACCTTCTGTCTAATGCCGTCAAGTTCGTGCCTGCCGAAGGAAGGTTAGCCGTTTGCGCTGAAATTCAAGAACGCGGGACACTAAGAATATCCGTTATTGATAATGGGTGTGGTATTGCTGCTGAGGACATTTTGAAGGTTCAGGAACCGTTTGGTCAGGTCAGGGACCGGCCTGAACTGGCACAGGAAGGCACCGGGCTTGGCCTGCCCCTGGCCAAACGCCTTACCGAACTTCATGGCGGCAACTTGGAAATTGAAAGTGAATTGGGAGCAGGGTCTTCCATTCATATCGTATTGCCAAAAGACCGCGTGATTTCAAAAAAATAACGTCATGGCCGCATCCGCTGGCTCTGCCGCTGTCCGCCCGATCATTCCTGCCCAACAGAATCTTCTGGCAGAATTTGAAATAGTTCGATCCTTGCCAAAAACGGGTCGCAGGTTGGCAAAAACGCGGCGATGTTAACGCATACAAGGGTCAAGCGGGCCTTCGCAGACACATCAGGAGAAAACCATGGCGACCAATCCGGTTGAGTTAATCGATAATAAAACCGTCCCTCGGCAACACGGTGCAATGGAGTTTACGCAAGCGCCAACATATCTCGACGCGGTTCGGCGTTATCGAGTGGGCCGGATCCGGGAGGAGTTGAAAAAACGCGATCTTGGTGCAGTATTGTTGTTCGATCAGATTAACGCGCGTTATGCGACCGATGCGACCAACATGCAGATCTGGTGTTCCCACTATGAAACGCGCTGCGTGTTTGTTGTCGCCGATGGCCCCTGTATATTATTGGATTATTCCAATCACCCTCATTTAGCGGAGGACCTTCCCGGAATAGATGAATACCGGGTGATGACAACGTTTTACTATTTCGCGGCCGGCTCAAATTCGGCCGCGCGGGCAAAACGTTTTGGCGGCGATATCGCTGAACTGGTTAAACAGCACTGCGGCGGCAACAAACGCCTGGCGATTGACCGATTGTCTCATATGGGAACAGATGCCATCCGCGATCACGGTATTGAACTGTTCGACGGTCAAGACGTCATGGAACATGCCCGCGAGATAAAGTCGGCGGGCGAGCTGGCATTAATGAAAAAGTCACTTGCCGTTTGCGAAGCGGGCATGGCCTCAATGAAAAAGGCGCTGCAGCCCGGGATTACGGAAAATGCATTATGGGCGAAATTGCATGAAACGAATATTGCCTTAGGCGGAGAATGGATCGAAACCCGCTTGTTGTCATCGGGGCCAAGAACCAACCCCTGGTTCAGGGAGTGTTCCATGCGCGTGATTGAGGCGGGCGACATGGTCAGTTTTGATACGGACCTAATCGGGCCGTACGGATACTGTTCCGATATTTCGCGGTCCTGGTTATGTGGTGACGGCAAACCGACCGATGCTCAGCGCCGCCTATATGCCGCCGCGGTAGAGCAAATTACGCATAACATAGGTTTGCTTAAAGACGGAATCAGTTTTCAGGAAGTTTCTCAAACCGGATGGAAAATTCCTGACGACTATAAATCACGCCGGTATACCTGTTTGATGCACGGGGTTGGCCTCGCTGACGAATACCCAAATATCAAACACGACGTGGATTACGCCAAGAGCGGGTATGACGGTATATTCCGTGAAGGCATGACGGTTTGTGTCGAATCGTTTATCGGTGCGGAGGGCGGAAAAGAAGGAGTGAAATTGGAGGAGCAGGTTCTCATTACGAAAGATGGCGCGGAGGTATTATCGTCGTACCCCTTTGAGAACAGCTGGCTTTAAGTAGAAATCTCCGATCAGGCAGATCATATGTTGTCGAAGGCCTGAACCTTAGCGATAATCCGGTTATGATGTGTTTTGCCCGGACCCGCAGTTATCTTCTGACCACGATTGTATCGCTGGTTCTTGCCGCGTGCGGGTATGCGGAATGGCCTCCGCGGGACGGTGTACCGTCCAATATTAACCGGCCTTCTGGCGGGAACACTGCATTTACCGGCGCGTCCGCCGTCATCGTTGGCAAGGGCGATACCGTTTATGCCCTGTCGCGCCGCCACAAAGTGCCAATGCAGGCGATTATCGAGGCCAACGCCTTGCCCGCACCCTTCATTTTGCACCCCGGGCAGCGCATTGTATTGCCGCGGGGGCGAACCCACAGAGTGGAGAAAGGCGATACCCTTAGTCAAATCGCTGAAACCTACAACGTGGATACCTATGAAGTTGCGCGATTAAATGGACTGCGCCCGCCTTATCTCATTCATGTCGGGCAACCTTTAGCGCTGCCGGGCGCGGCGGTATCATCGACCAAAACGGTGTCGATTAGTCCTAATGCAAGGGTGACTGGCAAAACGTCGACCTCAAAACGAAAAACAACCAAATCGCCCCCTCAATCTGCGCCGGCATGGTCGGCGCCGCCAAAACCCAGAAAAACATCAACCGTTAAAAAAACTTCTGCGCAACCCAAACCTACGCGCGTTCCGGCCCCGCCTCCCAAATCCGGCAGCGGGTTCATCTGGCCGGTTAAAGGCAAAGTGATTTCAAATTTTGGTGCCAAACCGAAAGGACTTAAAAATGACGGGGTCAACATAAAGGCACAGCGCGGCACCCCCGTATTTGCGGCGGAAAATGGCGTGGTTGCTTATGCCGGAAATGAATTGCGCGGGTTCGGAAATTTACTGCTGATTAAACATTCCGGAGGCTGGATCACGGCATACGCCCATAATGAAAAACTGTTGGTCAAACGGGGGCAGCGGCTTAAAAGAGGACAGAAAATAGCCACCGTTGGCTCGTCTGGTAACGTCTCGTCACCTCAGTTGCATTTTGAAATTCGCAAGGGTAAAACGCCGCGCGATCCGCGCCGGTATCTGGGTAAGGCGTAATTAACGGGCTTAACTAACCTGAGCAACTGACCAAGGCCTGCGTTACCGCAGCGCCGGTCGATACGGCGGCGGCAGACAGACTGAAACTTCCCTGACTGGTCAAAAACTGGGTGAGGGCGGTTGCGGGAATTGATTGAGCCAGGCGTTTAACAGTGCACGAACACATGCTTTCGGTGGCGCTTTTGGCCCCCGTACACCAATCCATAAACTGTTGTTTATCATTGTCGGTGTAGGTTTCCAGTGCATTTGCCGGCTGACTGTGCAGCGTGATCGATAAGGCCAATGTACCTGCGAGAAGAGGCAGTATGGATGTGTTCATTTTATTGTTCTCCAATCCAGATATGTTTCCATTAAGTATTGATCCAAGCAATGATATGGTCAACCTTCGATGATGTTTTGTGGTAGGGTGCCTCATGGCGAATGGATACAAAATCAAACCCTTATCGATCACGACTTTTATCGGTGCGGCAGTGCTGATCATTATTACTTACCTGACAATGTCGATTATTGGTTGGTTCGGAATGTTTCTAATCGGTGTTGCCGGGCTTTTGATATCGACCCGGCTTGCGTTGCATGATGGCATCGCCGTACCTGACTTTGATTATGGCTCGACCTCAGTTGATATAATTGCGCGCCAACGCGCGGAGCGGGACAACGCGGGCTGGCAAGATCAAATTGATGAAAAAAAGCGTAAATCCGGCCAAAAACGATTGATCTACAACATGAATACGGTTTGGATGGCGATGATTGCGCTGGGACTTGTAATGTTCTCCGTCCATCAAATATGACGATTTGGCACGCGGTATAGCGGGCCAATTGTGCCCGTGGTTTTTTCCAAAAAATAGGACGATTTATCAACATGAGTAATAAACCCAAAGGTCCCGACTTGCCGGACGGCGTCCACACTGATTTTGATCAATCGATGAGTTACGGTGATTATCTGCATTTGGATACGTTGCTTGATGCGCAAAAACCGATCACCACCGAACACGATGAGCCCCTGTTCATCATGATTCATCACATCAGTGAATTATGGATGAAGTTGACCATTCACGAATTAAGCGCAGCGGCCAACTGTATTCGTGCCGACAATTTGCATCCTGCCTTTAAAATGTTGTCCAGGGTGTCGGCGATTCAGGCGCAGCTGATTGAGACTTGGGGGGTGTTGTCGACTATGACACCCGCTGATTACCTTAAATTTCGCGATTCCCTTGGCCAGTCATCGGGTTTCCAATCCCACCAATATCGTTTTATCGAATATTTTCTCGGCAATAAAAAACCGAATTTTCTGGCGCCGTTCCGTCATGACGCGGCGGTCACGGCGCGGCTGACGGGTGTATTACAGAGCCCAAGCCTTTATGACGAAGCGATTTTGGCATTGAGCCGGCGCGGATTTAAAATTGACGCCGCCGTCACCTCAAGGGACTGGTCAGAGGCGCATCGTGCCAACGCATCTGTGCAAGAGGCATGGTTAACAATTTATCGCGACACGGATACGCATTGGGATCTATATGAACTTGCGGAAAAACTGGTCGATCTGGAGGACTCCTTTCAGCGCTGGCGCTACCGGCACCTGATTACGGTATCGCGTATCATTGGTCATAAACGGGGAACGGGTGGGACAAGCGGCGTTGATTATCTAACGAAAGCCCTCAATTATCGTTTCTTTCCAGAACTCTGGGACGTGCGAACAGAACTTTAGGACCGGGCTATGATTGGGGAGAAACTCATTTCACGAACACGAAAAGAACGCGAGGTCGCTGAAGACTTTAACCAGCAATACGCCCTTGTAGAGACTGACGTCATGCTGGCGATCGAGCGGGATGCATGTGGCTCTGATTTTGGCGGCAGCAGTTGGACGACCAAGGCTGAGGCCGACCGGGTTTGTACGCTCCTGAAACTGGCACCGGGCATTCGTTTGCTCGATATTGGCAGCGGCGCCGGGTGGCCGGGAATTTATCTGTCCCGGCGCAGCGGCTGTGATGTTGTTCTTAGTGACGTGCCTCTTGCTGGACTGCAGCGCGCGGTGCAGCGTGCAAATTCGGAACAACTTTCCGGGGTTTTACTGACGGCAGCGGCAAGCGGGGATGCGTTACCATTTCGGAGCGGCTCGTTCGAAGCTATCAGTCATTCCGATGTTTTATGTTGCCTGCCCAACAAAAGGGCTGTTTTGGAGGCTTGCCGACGTGTTATCAGGCCAAATGGACGCATGGTTTTCAGCGTCATCTCCGCCGCGCCCGGTCTCTCAGAAACCCGGCAAGCGGTTGCTCTGGAAAATGGCCCGCCCTTTATAGAAACCAACTCACCCTATACTGAACTACTTGAACAGTCTGGCTGGCTCGTGAATGATTGCTTCGACATTACGGGTGAATTTGTCAAAACCGTTTCGCGGGTCGTGAGCGCTCAAAAATCACATGAAACGGATCTTCGTAAACTATTGGGGGACACGGAGACCGACACTCGATTGAGGCGAATGAAAGAAAGGTTGGACGCCAGAAAATCCGGCGTACATCGCCGCGAGATTTATGTTGCGTCTCCGGCGCCATAGTTCACCTGTCGCGGCTGAATAAAGATGCTGACTAAATATCAAAGTTTTCTACGGGATCATAATATTTTGGGCTGTACGGTTGTGGTTATGACCGCTGTGGATTACGTGCCGGCCGAAATTTAAGCCGCCTATTTTGGACCGGTAATGGCCGAGGCTGTTGAAAAAGTCGAAAATTTTGAGGTTTGGTTTTTTCGCTGAAACACAGTTGTGGCGAATGCCATGACTGCAGCCACACCAGAAGGCATTAACAGCATCATACAAAGCGATACTAGATATTTGGCCGTCCGCCCAATCCAAAATTCGAACCGTTCGCCTACAAAGCAGAAAATTCGTAACCAATGGCAAAAAAAGACTTTTTCAACAGCCTCAGCCAATAGGAGCCATGGTAGGTAAATGCAATGGCTCAGCTTGTTAGGAGTTGATGATGGTTTAACTTATCGATATCCGAAACCCACAATGGATTGAGCAAAAAAACTAAGTCTGTTATAATTTATCGCACGGAAATCGAGTCAGTTTTATTCCACTAAACGTTGAGGGCCGTCATGATAGCTCCGCTAACACATAGATGGTTTGCGTTACTGATCGTAGGTTTTTGCCTGATGTCTTCGACAAGTTTTGGGGAGGAACTTAAAATCTCCGTACTCGACTTCTGCCCACTGCATTGTATTGGGAATAACGGTGAAATCGATTCAAACCACCCCGGTGTTGTCGTTGAAATTTATCAGAAAATTTTCGGTGATGCAGGTTACCAAACTGTCTTTGTCGTCCTGCCCTTCAATCGAGGAATGGCGGAAGTAAGCGAAGGTAGGCTCAATGCTATCAGTGGGCCGTTACAGTTCTCAGGTGCGGCGCTACAGGATAAAATAAGGCAATGGCCCAGAATTGGCCCGTTGTATGCCCGTCTGATTTATCCCGAACAGACTATCGGCACGCATCACTCTTCTTGTTTTTTTATCCGCTCGGATTTTGAATGGTCGTACGGCGGGGAAAGTTCTCTGGAAAATCAACGTCTGGGAATTGCCAACGCT
>WASW01076004.1_pt1 | contig 17017 bp, 18 predicted proteins | sample 5698521 | NCBI WGS metagenome assembly WASW01 (sample SAMN11175560, study PRJNA528189) | sponge metagenome | isolation source: marine sponge | host: Leucetta | place: Antarctica: Western Antarctic Peninsula, King George Island | collected 2013-01
ATTAATTAGTAAATTACAAATTTTATTTGTTATTGGAATAATATCTTTTTTGATAATTCCAATGATTTATCCTAGTGGTTCAGAACCTTCATCAATTATGCATATTCCACCTACAATTTTGAATGGTGGCTCCATGTTTCCAATTGCTGCAACTGATTGGCTTGATGCATTAGATTGGATAAAAAATAATACTCCGAAAGATTCTGTTGTTGCAGCATGGTGGGACTATGGTTATTGGATCCAAACAATGGGTGAAAGAGCGTCATTAGCTGATAATTCCACTGTTCATACTAATACTATTGAAAATATCGCTAGAATGTTATTGAGTACTCCTGATCAATCTTGGAATATATTGCAAGAAATGGATGCTGATTATGTCTTAGTTTTTGTAGCAGGTGAAAAATTGAATGTGAATGCAGATGACTCACTTTATGTTCTTAAAGGAGGAGGAGATGAATCTAAAAAACAATGGTTTATCAAAATTGCAGGTTACGATATTTCAAAATATTTACATTCTGATGGGATTAGTGGAACTGATTATTTCTGGAATGAAACATTACTTGGTAAGATGTTTCCATTTTCTATAAAAGGATATGTAAATCCTAATAATTTTAATCAACAATCATTAACTTATGTCCCAGGATACGTTGGCATCTATAGTAAAGATACCAAATTTACTTCTGATGGTGATGGACCATTAAGACTAGTTTACGCTTCTTCAAGTTTCACTGAAGAAAAAGTTGGACCAATGATTGGTGTCTTTATCTATGAAATAAACAAAGATTACAAACCACTCTCTTAAGAATATCTTTCAGCTAATCTATATCTCATGTATTTATCATCTGGTGAAAATTTAGCAGGATGTGCCGAAATTGTTTCCTCACTACACTTTGGACATTTTTCTTTTAGTGTATAATGATAACATTTAGAACATTTTCTAAGTAAAAATCTCATTTTAGTTATCTCTTGTTTTCTTTGAATCTTCTCTAGTAAACTTGAATGAACCTTTTTTCTTTTCTATGCTTGTTTCAATTTCTTCAATAATTGGCTTTAGTAATTTTTCAGCTGATTTAAAATCTTCTGAATTAATTGAGAGTCTATATTTTGGGGCACCTAGATATGTAATATCTATAGTGGAATCTTTTTTGATAATATCTAGTAACGTTTTTTTAATTATTTCAACACCATTAGATTGACTATTTGTAATTTCCATAATTCCTCTAATTTCAACTGAAGGAAGTTTAATTTTTGAGCAAACATCTTCAATTATTGTTGCAGTTTTTTTTGCAAGTTTTAATTCTTTGACTGATTCTATTCCATTTCTTCCAATAGATATGAAAGCATCATACACTGAATCAAATTTTGAATAGATACTATCTTCTAATTTCTCAATCTCTTCATCTGATAATTTACCTTTTTCTTGAACATTTTGTAATAGTGTTTTACCTTTTTCAAACTTTTTTACTTCTTTTAGCTTTTGTTTTCTCTGATCTTTTGAAACTTGTTTTAAAGAGAGATCTATATCTCCACGTTGAGTATTAACTTTCTTTACAAGGAGAACTTTTTTGTCTCCATCTCTAACAAATCTATTAACTGATCTAATCCAACCTGGAGCAATTTCTGAAATATGCAAAAATCCTTGAATATCATCATATTCATCTAGTGTGACATATGCCCCATGATCCATTACTTTGGTAATGGTAGCAATAATAATCTCACCTTGCTCAGGCATTTCTTGGATTTCAGTAGACATTTCTTCTAAAACTTCCTCATACGTAAATTAATGTTGCTGGTTAGAAATCAATTCCTTTCTTTGCTTTGATGCCTTTTTGAAATGGATGTTTTATTTCTCTCATTTCTGTAACTAGATCAGCCATTTCAATGACTTCATCTTTGGCATAATTTCCAGTTAATATCAAATCGATATTCTTTGGTTTTGATTTGATTATGTTTAGGACATCATTTACTGAAATTAAATTGAGATTTACTGCATAGTTTATCTCATCTAAAATTACAATATCATATTCTCCTGATTGAATTTTCTCATTACTAATTCTAATTGCTTCCTTTGCTACTTTTTCATGATCTTCTTTTGGGCTTTTATCATCAATTATGCCCACAAATCCTTTACCAACTGCTACCATTTCAAATTCAGGTTCTAGTCTTTTTGATGAATCCATTTCACCATAATGCCATGAACCTTTAATGAACTGAATCATACAAGTTTTCTTTTTATATCCTGTTGCACGTAAAGCGATTCCCAAAGCTGCAGTTGTTTTCCCTTTACCTTTTCCAGTATAAACAATCGTCAAACCATCATTTTCCATAAATCTACTTCAACAGATCTTACTAAAAACATTGAGGATATCTACAATCTATCAATTTAAATAAAAAATGATCCTAGTCATACAAATTGAAAATTCCTAGAATAGTAATTGCAGGTGCTACTAGTGGAGTTGGAAAGACGTCCATAACATGTTCAATAATTTATGCATTACAAAAACGTGGTTTTTCTGTCCAACCATTTAAGGTTGGACCTGATTATATTGATCCAGGATATCTCTCAAGTATTTCAAAAAATCAAACATACAACTTGGATGCATGGCTTATGGGTGAAAATCAACTTTTCAATAGTTTCACTTCAAATTCTCAATCCAACGTATCTGTAATAGAAGGAGTCATGGGATATTATGATGGCTTTGGTGGAGATTCAAATTATGCTAGTACACATCATATAGCATCACTAACAAAATCGCCTGTGTTGTTAGTTTTAGATGCTAGTAAAACTTCTCGTTCTATTGCTGCAACTGCACTTGGATTCTTAAAATTTCATAGAAATTCTCGTATTGCTGGAATAATTCTAAATAAAATAGGTAGCAAAAAACATGAACTTTTGTGTAAAAGTGCTCTAGAAACAATCAAAATTCCAATTATTGGTGTTGTACCAAAAAATCCATTACTAAATATGCCATCAAGACATTTAGGATTAGTTTCAACATTAGAAAGTAAATCTCTTAAAATACAAATTAGAAAAATTTCAAAAATAATTTCTGAATATTTTGATGTTGATCAAATTATAAAAATTGCAAAAACCTCTACTGATCTCAATAAAAAATTAAAATCTACACATAAGAAAACAAAAACTACTATTGCTGTAGCATTAGATACTTCATTTAATTTCTATTACCAAGATAACTTAGAAGCATTACGTCGTGAAGGTGCAAATTTAAAATTTTTTAGTCCTGTGAAAGATAAAAAAATTCCAAAATGTGATGGACTTTACATTGGTGGTGGATTTCCTGAAATTTTAGGAGATGCTCTTGAAAAAAATCTAATCATGAAAAAATTAATAAAAAAATTATCTGAAGATAATCTTCCAATTTATGCTGAATGTGGTGGATTAATGTATTTGACAAAATCAATTTTATCTGAAAATAAAAAATACAAAATGATAGGTCTATTTGATGCTGAAACTAAAATGACAAAGAAAATGAGACTCAACTATACTAAAGGTAAGGTAATTATGAAAAATATAATTTCTAATAAATTACATAATTTTCAAGGTCATGAATTTCATTATTCTCAATTAGATTCTGTTGCATCTGATTCAAAATTTGCTTATAGTTTAGAAATTGGTGAGGGAATAAAGAATCACCAAGATGGATTAATTCAAGATAACACATTGGCCTCTTATGGACATCTGTATTTTGACAGCTCAAACTATGCAGAAATTTTTGTTAAAAATTGTTTAAACTACTCGAAAAGATGATTCTGCTCTAATTAATTTAAAAATTGCGTTAATTGTAGCAGATACCGAAGAACTACCTCCTTTTCTACCAATATTGGTGATAAATGGTGCTCCTTCTAACTTTGATAACTCCTCTTTTGATTCTGCAGCACAGATGAATCCTACTGGAATTCCAATGATTAGAGCAGGTTTTACAATTCCTTCTTTGACCATCTGAATCACTTCTTGAAGTGCAGTTGGGGCATTTCCAATAGCCACTATTCCTCCATCCATATCTGAAATGGCTGCTCTCATAGATACTTGTGAACGTGTTTTGCCTTCTTTTTTTGCCAATTCCATTATTTCTGGTTTGGAAATATTACAAACTATGTTATTACCAAAATCTTTGGGGTTTTGTTTATTCATTCCTCCTATTACTCCATTAACATCAACTACTATACTACAACCATTTTTCAAAGCAGTCATCCCACTCTCAATTGCATCTTTGTGAAAAACTAACTTGTTTTTATTTGCAAAATCAAAATCTGCTGTTGAATGAATGATTCTTCTAACGATAGGCCATTCTTTTTCATTAAATTCATGAGGACCTACCTCATCTTCAATCATTTTCATACTAGCATCTTCAATTGATTGACCTTTCTTAGTTTGCATCTTCTACCTCTTTAGCTCTCTCTAATATCAAATCTATCATTTTTTGATCTGTTCCTATATGTTTTGTAATATAAGAATTTTTTATACTAGAATTTTCTAGTGCTGGAATCAAATCATTATTGATATCAGTTTTTACATGTGCTCCTTCATGAAGAAAATAAAAAACTATAATCAAAACTTTGGGATTATCTTTTTCACATTTTTTAATCCCTTCAAAAATATCTGGTTGTTCTATCTCTAACCAACATCTACTGACATTTCTATAGGAATCTTTTAGATGATTTATAATATAATCCAATGACATTTGGGCCCTAGGATCTTTACTTCCATGTCCAATAATCATTACATCTACTTCATCATTTGATAGAGTAACATTGTTTTCTTTTATTGTTGTAGATATTCTATTTTCGACAACTTCTACCAATGTTTTATGCATGCTCATTTGCTTTGTGACAACAAATTTTACTTTGGTATCTTTTTGAAATTTCATTACATCCGTAACTGCGTTTTTTACTTTTCTCCCAGGATACAAAAAGTAGGGAACAATGGTCAAAGAATCAATATCTTCTTTTAGGCATTTAGTAATCCCATCTTCAATATATGGTGGTTCTACCTCTAGGAAACAAAAATCAGTGAAAACATAGTCACCTTTTGCTTTGATTCCTTGACAAATAACATCTAATTCTTCAGATGCTTCTCTTTCTCTACTTCCTCTATCAATTAACAATAATCCTCGTTTCAATTCATAATCCTCGCTATGGCTATAGTCAAATTTGGGGGGAATTTTTGTTTTTCTACTATTAATTCACCTCCAGATACTTTGATGGCAGCAGCTTCTGACACACTTGCAGTTCCTTCAAAAGCTTTTACTGTTTCAGAAGGATTTGGGGCCGAAATTTCAGCTAAATCTTCTCTATTTACATACTCTACTGGAATTCCCATCTCTTCTCCAAGATCTATCAGTCCTTGTACATCTTGTGGTTTTTTTATTGATACTAATTTTGCAATAGATTTTGAACTAAGTTTGAATTTCTCTAAACAATGATCAATTCCTTCTCTAATTGTTTCTTTTGTAGTATCCCAATGCAATCCAATTCCAATTACTAAACTTGGTGGACGATATATCACAGATTCATTTGATATTTCATCATCAATTATTTTATCTGAAATTATTAAATGTGCTTTAGAATTTGATTTTTTTAGTTCATCCATTTTTTCATAAATTAAAACATTTTTTGGTAAATTCTTATACCAATTTTTTTCACCTGCTTCTTGTAGTATCCCAATAGGTTCTTCATTTACCATATGTGCACTAATTTTAGTTACAGTAGAATCATCATCTATTTTCCAATTGAATTCTCTTCCTACTAGATCTACTGCTATTGTTTTGTTTACGTCTGCTGCAGTAGTGATTACAGGTAATGCTCCAAGTTTTTCTGCAATTTCTTCAGTTAATTCATTAGCTCCACCAATATGTCCTGATAAAACACTGATTACAAAATTTGTTTTATCATCAATTACTATTACAGCAGGATCTGTTTTTTTATCTTTCAAATGTGGTGCAATTAATCTAATTACTGCTCCTAATGAAAAAATACAGATTAATGCATTATTATTTTTAAAAAGTTCAACAATTTTCTCCGTTGTAGGCTCGGAATACCAAGTAATTCCTACTGCTTCAGTTGTTAGTTTTGAAGGTGCGAATATACTCCAATTTGGAAATCGTTTTTTTAGATTTTCTCCTATTTTTATTCCATTTTTAGTAATGGCAAGAACTGCAGTTTTTTCCATAATCAAAATCTTTTGACTTTAATAAAATACCTTACTGTTCAGATTTTCTAGCCAAAATCTTTCCTTCAAAATCAAACAATATTACATCTATAGGTACTTTTTCTTCAGAATGTTTTCTCATATGTTTATACGTTTCACTACAAATCAAATCAAAAAACCCTTGAATATTATTTTCTTGAATTATCTCAGAAACATGTCTTGCTGTATTTGCTTTTCTAATATAATGAATTACATTTTCTTGTGCATTACAACTTTTAGCTAATTCAGCTAGAAAGCCCATGTCCACTTTTGATCCTTTGACATGTGTTTGTTTAACTCCTGCAGCCATTTTTGCAAGCTTTCCAATAAAACCTACAACATATGCTTTTTTGATATCTTTTCTACCACACTGTTGAATTGTATATCCTGAAAAATCACCCATTTGTACAAAGCAATGTTCTGGTAAATCAACTATTTTTTTTGCAAAATCTTCACTACGTCCACCTGTAGTTAGTACTACTGTGTCATTACCCATTGCAATTGCTACATCCAAATTTTGTCTAATTGATGCTGCATATGATGCTGTAGAAAATGGAAATACAATTCCACTTGTTCCTAAAATTGAAATTCCATTTATAATTCCTAATCGAGGGTTGTCCGTCTTTGGTGCTAGTTCTTTTCCTTTTGGAACTGAAATCACAACTCTAATTCCATTTTTTAAAAGAATATCCTTACCTACTTCTTTCAAATTTTCTGTAATCATTTTTTTAGGTACTGGATTTATTGCAGGTTTATTAATTTCCAAGCCTAATCCTGGTTTTGTAACAATTCCTACACCTTCTCCACCATCAATTTCAATTTCATTGATTTTTTTGGTGATTGATAATTCCACAATAATTTCTGCCCCGTGAGTTACATCAGGATCATCTCCACCGTTTTTAATTACAGAACATTTTGCCTTGTCTAATTCAAATTCACAAGAATTGATTGGTATTTGAAGAAAAGATCGTTTTGGTAATAGAATACTTACATTATCAATTTTTTTCTGATTTATTATTGATAGTAATGCAGCTTTAGATGCTGCAGTTGCTGAACTTCCTGTAGTGTAACCAGTCTTCATTTTGGTCTTTTCTTCTTCCATGTTTATCGTATTCATTTTATAGTATTAACTCTTATTTTGTAATTTTTACAATTACTAAATAGATTTAAAATTAAAACAAACTTGGTTCTATTATGGTCAAACTCTCCAAGATTGTTGTTACTGGAGCAAGCGGATTTATCGCAAAAAATCTTCGAAAATATTTATCTGAAAAAAATATTGATTTAATCTCAATATCTAGAAATGATTTTAAAAAATTTAAATCTGAATCTAGAATCATTTCAAAAAATTATGATGAAAAAAAACTTTTACAACTAATTAAAAATTCAGATGCATTAATTCATCTTGTTGGTATAGGACAACAATCAGTTAATTCAGATTATAACATGATAAATACTGAATTTACACAACATATTGTAAATTTAAGTAAAAAAGCCAATATTCAAAAAATTATTTATCTAAGTGGTTTAGGAGTCTCTACAAAAACAACTTTGGGTTATTTTATCTCAAAATACAATGCAGAAAACTTTATCATTAATTCTGGATTAGATTACACCATTTTTAGACCATCATATATTGTAGGAACTGATGATATGTTTACAAAATATCTTAAAAGACAAATTAAAAATGGTGAAATTAATATTCCAGGCTCTGGAACTTATTCTATTCAACCAATTCATATCTTTGATGTTGTAAAAATTATTTTTGAATCTACTCTACAACCAAAATTTAAAAATAAAATTATTGATCTTGTTGGTCCTGATTTTGTCACTTTTGAAAAATATGTTAAACTCTTTTCTAAAGGAACTAAAACTAGCATAAAAAAAATTAAACTTGAAGATGCATATCATGATGCCATAACTAATCCAAAATCTGACTTTGGGGTTGATGATCTCAATATTCTAATTGGAAATTTTAAGGGAAATCATGAAAAATTAAAGAAAATTACTAATATGAAATTTGAATCAGTTATAGAATTATTACAATCCAGCAGATTGCTTTAACATTTCAGATTTGTCTGTCTTTTCCCAAGTAAATTCTGGTTCATTTCTTCCAAAATGACCATAAGATGCAGTTTTTTTATAAATTGGTCTCTTCAAATCAAGTTGTGAAATGATTCCTGATGGTTTCATGTCGAAATTATTTCTAACTAAATCCTCAATTTGACTTTCAGGAATTTTATTTGTTCCAAATGTATTAACATAAAGTGATACTGGTTCTGCTACTCCTATTGCATATGCTAATTGAACTTCACATCTATCAGCCAATCCTGCAGCTACAAGATTTTTTGCAATGTATCTACACATGTAACATGCAGATCTATCGACTTTAGATGGATCCTTTCCTGAGAAAGCTCCACCACCATGTCTTCCAAATCCACCATAGGTATCAACGATGATTTTTCTTCCAGTTAATCCTGCATCTCCATGTGGGCCACCAATCACAAATTTTCCTGTTGGATTAATGTGAATTTTTATATCTTCATTCCAAAGATTTCCTAAAACTGGTTTGATTACTTTATCAATAATTTCTCTTGAAATTTCTTCTTGAGATACTTCTGGAGCATGTTGTGTAGATATTACAACTGTTTCAATCTTTGTAGGTTTGTTATCTTCATATCTTACAGAAACTTGTGATTTACCATCCGGTCTTACCCATGGTAAAGTTTTATCTCTTCTTACTTGTGATAATTTTTGAATAAGCTTATGTGCAAATAAAATTGGCATAGGCATTAATTCTTCAGTTTCATTTGACGCATAACCAAACATCAAACCTTGATCACCCGCACCTTGCTCTTTTTCTTCAGTTGCTGTTACGCCTTGACTGATATCTGGACTTTGTGAATGAAGTTTTAAATCAACTTTACAACTATCTCCATCAAACATCAAATCTTTGTTATCATAACCAATTTCTTTTATTGTTTTTCTAACTAATTCTTCTTGAGCCTTTTGATCAAATACTGCTTTTGATGTAACTTCACCTGATACAACTACATAATTAGTTGTGACCATTGTTTCAACTGCAATTCGAGAATTAGGATCTTGTCTAAGATATTCATCTACAAATGCATCAGAAATGTTGTCACATATTTTATCTGGATGTCCTTCAGTTACTGATTCAGAGGTGAATAGAAAATTATTGGCCATAAAACCACAACTAGAGTTCGTTTTCTAGTTTGATAAATAATACATTGTTGCCTCTTACGATAACTCTACCATAATTAGCAATTGTTTTACCATCGTGACGTTCTTCTGCATCAGTCATAATCAAATTCATATAGGAATCTACATTGTCCATCTTTCCTTTGTATTCTACTTCATTCTTCAGTCTTACAGTAACCATCTTCTTGATACTTTTTTGAAGAGTTGTTAAAGGTCTTTTTGCGCTAGGAGTTGGTTGGGACACTAATTGTTCACTTGTTTTGAAACCTTGTTCTCTAGCATAAAAGCCTTACCTCTTTTATAAAAATTGAAATTCTTTAAATTTTTTCTTCTTTTTCTAATAATTACTCAAATGATCTCTACAGGTTTACAAAAATTAGACAAATTCTTGTCAGGTGGAATTCCTAATAATGTAATTGTAGATATTTTTGGTGAAAATGGAACTGGAAAAACTTTATTCTTATTACAATTGTCTATAAATTCAATTAAAAATGGTGGTAATGTTTTGTATTTTGACACTACAGGTGGATTTAGACCTGAACGAATCGTTGAAATTCAAAAAGAATTAAAAATAGAGATCAATTTATTGGAAAAAATTACTGTATCGAGAATTACAAATACTTCAGAACAAATTAAATCAATTACTAATCTTGAACAAAGTGATTTTTCTTTAATCGTGATTGATAATATTACTGATTTATTTTCTTATGAATATCAAAAAGACGAATCTATATTTGAAAAAAATTTACTATTTATGAAATATATGCATGAATTATCAAAATTAGCAATCACAAAAAAAATTCCAATTATAATTACTAATATGATTAGAATTGCAAATGATACTGAAATAGAAAATATGCAAAATGCAATTGATCCTTATACACATATCAAAATTCATCTTTTTAAAAAATTATCAAAATTTAATGGTCAAATTTATTGGGCATTAAAAAAAGAAAACTTTTCTTACACCATTAATAAAATTGGTTTATCTGATAATAATGAAGATTTTTAATGGTCTACTCTTAGGTTAAATGATGGCAGGAATTTTTGATTCAATACCAATTATTACTGTAGTTTTATTTGCACTTGGTTTAGTAGGTGTATTTGTTTATGAAAAATCACGATCAAGTAACACAGTTGAATCATCTTCTTAATTCTTTTTTGTAATTTTAGAAAATGCAGTAACGAATAATTCTATTCTACCTTCTAGTCCTGGCTTTGCATTAAGTCCAGTAATTGAAATAATTTCTCCCAATTCACATTTATCGATAATTCTTGATAGATTTCTCCAACCTTTTACCCAAATTTGTCCTGTATCATCTTCAACAAACATTTCTGAAAGTGCTATTGACTCACCTGATTTTGTTTGCACTTCACGTCTTTCAGGAACTTTCAATACTATTGCTTCAATACAATAACTGGCATCTATTTTGATATCATTAATTTTTGTTCTAAGTTGAGACAATGAAGGAATTGATTCATCATTATCTAATTTTCTTACAAAAGAATTTTCATCTAATGTAATTGAATTCCCATAAACTTTTGATGGCATACATTCTATGACATCACCTTCTACACAGATACTAGTTGAGTTTGAAAAATCATTAATGTTGAATAAATTCTTTTTATTATCAACGGCTAAAATCATATTTTTACCATTTTCTGTAGGTGTTATAGAAAGAACTCTTGTAATTATTGGCACTGCTTCTTTACCACCTTCAATTTCAATTATTGTAGAATCATTTCCATGAATTTCAAGGCCTTGATTTCCAGATTTTACTCTAACACCAAGTAATCTTACTTTGGCATCTTGTGAAATCATATTTGGAATAGTAGATTCATCTTTTCCCCATAGAACTGCTCTCATTCCACTTCCATCTTTTCCTTTTAATCTCATTCTTAGTGCTTTTCCAGGTACACCGCGAGAATTTGTAAATTCCATTCCGCTAATCACTCCATCAATAGTTCCAGAAATTACTAGATCTTTTTGACCTTCTTTAGATTCACTAACATCTTTTGTAATAGTATCAATAGTTGGAATTTCACTTTTAGTATCTGTAGTTTCTATATTTGATCCAGAACCAATGTTAATTGTTGGAGATCCATCTAGATCAGATTTTACATAAGCTTTGATTATTTTGATTAGATCACCAGGTTTTAGATTTTCAATACCGGGAAGATTGGCTTTTTCATCCCATAATTTTACACTGGCTGTAGAATTTGTATCGTATACCGTCATTGTTCTAAGATAGAATGGAGAGCCATCTTTTCTAGAAAATTGTTTTGCAGGTGAAAGACTCAAAACTCTTGTTTCTAATGAGACTTCTTTTGCTCCAGCGTATAGATCCTTTAAACTAATTTCAACTTTTTCTGATTCTGATAATGTAATCCCGTAATCTGATGCAATTAGAAATAATGCTCCCTGATCTGTTAGATAACCTGCACCAATTTTTTCTTTCTTTTGTTTAATTTGTTCTTCAAGATCACTTTTAGTTAATTCTGGCTTTTGTGCAAGTAATTTATCAATAAGATTTTCAAATTCAGACAATTCGTTTTTTGATAAACTCATTCTATTAATAAAAATTTCATTCTAGTGAAATTTTATTTTTCTAACAAAATGATCGCTTGAACATATTTTTATCCAATTTTAAAATCATTAAGATCGTTTATTTTCTAAATCTCTACATGATTTATCATAATTAATTCAAATTTTCTAAAAAATATCTTGATTTATCTCACTAACTAAATTAATAGGAAGATCGCAGTTTTGGTATGTCTTGTATTGATGTAAACCATCTATCAAAATCATATGGCTCAGTTCATGCAGTAGATGATCTAACTCTATCAGTAAAATCAGGTCAAGTTTTTGGATTTTTAGGCCCTAATGGTGCAGGAAAATCCACAACAATCAAACTCCTTACAACTCTCATTCCGCCCTCAAGTGGCTCATTAACTATTTTGGGCGTTGATGCTGTAGCAGACCCTCTCAAAATTCGTCATAAAATTGGAGTAGTATTACAACAACCAAGCTATGAGCCTACATTATCGGTGGAAAAATCTCTTGAAAAATATGGGATGATGTGGGATATTCCTAAAACTGAACGTAAAAAAAGAATGGAACAACTCTTGATTGATTTTGATCTAGTTGAAATTCGTAAGAAAAGAAATGAAGATCTATCTATTGGTCAAAGAAGAAGAGTCCAAGTTGCACGTGAATTTATGCATGATATGGAATTATTATTTTTAGATGAACCTACAGTTGGATTAGATCCAAGTGCTAGAAGAAAATTATTAGATTATTTAAAAAATAAAGTTAAAACAGGTTTGACAATTTTTTACACTACCCATATTCTATCTGAAGCAGAATACCTGTGTGATCAAATCGCTATTATTGATAAAGGTAAAATTGTTACTGTTGATTCACCGGATGCATTAAAAAATAGATTTGGAAAAGAAAAAACAATTAAAATTCATTTATTAGAAAAACAACCTGAAATCAATTCTCTTTTATCTGGTATCACTGATTGTAAAATTGATTTTGAAAATGGAACAAATATCATTATTCATTCAGAACAATCTGAATCAGTATTGTTAAAAATATTGAAAATACTTAATGAAAATGGAATAGAGATTGAAGATCTATCAGCTGTACCGACAAATCTTGAAGAGATCTTTTTAAACATGGTAAGAGAAAATGCATCCAATAATTAGACTTGTTAACAGAAATCTCACGATTTCTCTTAATCCTGGATTTTTAATTTGGCAAGTAATCTTTCCTTTAATCTATATTTTTATAGCCGGTTTTGCATATGCACCATTAATCAATGCTGTTCCATTTGGAAATAAAGAACTTGATTATCCAGCATTTTTGGCATCTGGCATGATTGGATTTAACATAATGAACAGTACACTGCTTTCTGGAATTATTATTTGGAATGATAGAAAACATGGAATGTTTGAACAAATTATGTCTGGACCCTTTACGAGGGGCCATTATATTCTTAGTAATATTTGCACAATTGGAATAATTGGATTAGTTAGTGCTGGATTGATAGCTATAGTTGGATACCCTGTATTTTTTGAATCTGTAGAATTTTCATTTGTTACAATTCCAATAATCATTTTTGGTGCTATTACAGGTTCGGTCCTTTTTGGTTCATTGGCATCAATTATCTCAACTAGATTACGCTCAAGTGAAGGATTTAACGTACTTATCAATACTGTTTTTCTTTTCTTTGCTTTTGTTAGTACTGCATTTTATCCGGCAGATGGTGTGCCTGAACCCTTACGAACTGCATTTTATCTAAATCCGTTAACATATCTTGTTGATGTAATTAGAGCAGGAATTTTTGGAACTATTACTGAATTTGTTATTATTGAAATGATAATACTGGTGGCAATTGCATCAACATTATTTGTCATTGCTTCACGACTACTTGCAAAGTTAGACTTTTAGTAATTAAAATTATTTTTTAAATTTTTTGTATAATTCATTAATTTTTTTAATAATATCTAAATTTTCATATTCTACTAATTTTAAATTTGGAATAACACAATGCCCTCCAATAATACCTGGATACATTTTTGGTCTATTGCCTAAGTTTTCATGAATCTCATCTGCAAATTTCCACATTTCATCAAAATCTACACCTTCTTTTTCACAAATCATTTTTGTAATTTGAGCATAATTGATTAGCCATCCATAGTATGTTGTATCGACTAAAATTTTTGCTAATTCTGCAGTTTTTGTTGTTGACATCCATTCTATTTTTTCAAATCGTTTTTCCAAATCTGTTTTCATTTTGGAGTCTACCTGTTTAGCATCTGATGAAATAAATTTTGTATATTTTTTAATATCATCTAAAAATCTTTTATGTACTCCTCTAACTGGTGAAAATAAAATTGGTACTTTAGAATTATTTTGTATATTTTTTGTTGTTCCAGGTTTTACTGTAGAGTGTATTAGAACAGCTTTTAGACCTTCAATCTTATTAATCCAATTTACTGTAATATCAATAAATTCTGTTAATTCTCCAGGAAGACAAACATGAAGATATTCTGGATTTTCAATTTGATCCTTCTCTGAATAGTTTTCACATTTTGAATTATCAGCATCAATTCCAATACAATCATAGTTTCTTTCTTCAAGAAGATGAAATAGAGTTTCTCCAACTTCACCCATCCCTAAAATGATATCAGTCATATGCCTAATTTCAAAAAAACTATCTATGTTATATTCGTGTACAAAAATCAATTATTTTCAAAGTAAGTAGCCCGGCCCAGACTCGAACTGGGGACAAAGGCTTCAAAGGCCTCTATGCTTGACCGCTACACTACCGGGCTGCTAAATCGAGCACTCTCATTCCCTTAATGAACTTTTTATTTGAATTTGACTCTTAAAACTAAAATTAACTATTCTTTGATTATCATGATTAATTTTTCAATTGGATTTTCCATCTGCTTTCTAATTCTTTCTGCTCTTTCTTGATTTTGATTATTAGTAGATTCAAAAATCTTCTTAATATAATTTGAAATCTTATTTGGACTTGTTTCCCTTCTTATCAAATATTTTTTTACCAAGAAATTTTCAATAATATTTGGAACTGCATTGTATGATATTGTAGGAATTCCCATTAATGCAGATTCAGCAGTCATGGTACCACCAGATCCAATAAAAATATCTGTATTCTTTAACAAATGTTTTCCATCATATGTCATTTTTACAATTTTTATTTTTTTACCAATAATTTTTTGTAAATTTTCAATTTGTTTTGTATATCTACCTAATACTACAATGTTATCATTTTCATACTCTCTTTCAATTTTTTTTATGATTGGGATGATTTTACTAGATTTTGATGTGTATGATGCTTCTTCTTCTTCTACTCTTATCAAAATATTTTTTCTATTGTTGTTTTTGAATGGTAATTTAGCTTTTTGATCAATTTTTCTCTGGATTGTTACAAATGCATCAATTGCTTTGTATTGAATAATATTTTTTTCGTCAATTCCATACTTTGAAAATTCCTTTTTTGGTATTGTAAAGGGAATTAATAATTTTTGAATTAATGGCAAAGTTAATCGCATTACTGCTTCTGCATGTGGAGAATCACAGAATGCTATATGTTTAATTCCTAAACCAAATGCAATTCTAGATGCTTCAGGAGAACAAAAGCTAATTACAATATCTGGGGAAAATGTCCTAATTTTTGTAGACAGTTTCTCCATTCTATCTATACTGGCTTTGAGTTTAGTTTTTTTGTCTCCACCACCATGTTTTCCAACAAAAATTAGGTTAAAATCACGTATTTTTGCTAATTTTGAAACTTCTTCATAATCTCTTGAAGTACACAAAAGATCATGTTTTTTACCTAATTTTTCAACTATTGGTTCAGAAAACAATAATTGTTTTGGTGTAAGAATATCTATCCATATTTTCAAGTAATTTTCTAATTATCTCAAGTTCAATAAGTTTTTCTTAGTCCATTCCTTGATCTAATCTATGGCAGGAGCTAAAGTTGTTGTTTATGGTCTTAGTACCGAAGGATATTCCATTGCATCTCAAATGGCAATTAAAGGTGCAGATGTTTACATCATAGATGAATCTACTCCATCAGCAATTTCACTTAATGCAGAAATTGCTAAAACATATCCAAACGTGTCTTCTCTAAAAGAAGATGAACCTCTATTAGCTATGGAGCCAATTGATGTAGCAATTTCAAAAGCACAATATCTTTTCTTTACTCCAAGAATTAGAAAAACTGGACAAGATATCAAAACTGAAATTCATTCAAAATTTAAGGATGCAGTTACATCGATGAAAAAAAACAGTTCAGTAATTTTTACTCTTCCTACAGGATTTGGAGGTAACCATGAAAATATTTCATTGCTTGAACATGTAACAGGATTTGAGACAGGAAAACATATTTCATATTTTTATTATCCTCTTGAAGATCTTAAAGAACAACCAAAAATCATTGGATCATTTAATGGAAAAGAAGATTTGATATTGTCCGAACTTCTCACAGTAGGTAAAAAAGAGAAAAAATTTGTAGCAATTTCATCCTCTGAGCATTTTCATGCTATTGATGTTCTATCTAGATTTTCTAGTTTATGTAGTGTTTTAGAAGTTTGTAAATACGCTCAAGATGATATTACAAAAAATGATCTTTCTTCAGATGATTTTCAGGAAATATTTTTAGATGATATGATTAATAGTCTATTTGATTTGAAATCTTTAGGCTCATCTTTTGATGGTGCAAACTCTCTCATGTATCTAATTAATGGAAGTGTTAAAGGAATTGATGGATATATCAAGCGATTAATTGATGAGATTCGCTCAACATTAAAGAAAAATGATCTAAAGGCAAGTAGAACTAAGATTGCATTATCTTGGACACTTGATCAACATGTAATGCGTGGAGATAAAATTGAGATGTTACAAAATTTGACATCAAGGTTGCGTGATTACATTGGTGATGTAGAAGCTTATGAAGATCCAAACTTTGATCTATTTCATAGTGATAAAACTACAATTGTTGTAGCATGTTCAAAATTTGATTTTGATAATATTGAAAAAAATAAACA
>WASW01020849.1_pt1 | contig 16988 bp, 15 predicted proteins | sample 5698521 | NCBI WGS metagenome assembly WASW01 (sample SAMN11175560, study PRJNA528189) | sponge metagenome | isolation source: marine sponge | host: Leucetta | place: Antarctica: Western Antarctic Peninsula, King George Island | collected 2013-01
CGCGCGAATCATGTTGACAACAAGAACCCTTCCAAACGGATTTGGCAAACTCTTTTCGCTTTCTCAATGAGTCGGGGTATAGATTTAAAAAATTATAGTATAGTAAAGATTGATAATTGTTATGAGTCAGTGCGGATTTTGATTTATTACAGTGATCACAGCACGTGCTGCTGATCTCGCCGGTCCGACCTCCTCGTTACCATAAAGAGCTTTTAAGGCGAGCTTGTAGTCCTGGCGCTGTTGATCTGCGTGTTCTGGTGAGTTTATCAACAGATCCAGTTCTTTAGAGAGGATATTCGCCCTACACCGTTGCTGAATGCGTTCCGGAATGGCTTCACGGTCAAGGATCAAGTTGATTAAGTTTGCAAAACGTACCTTGATTAATATTTTTGCGACCCATCCCGACAAAAAATTAAACCGATATGCAATCACGCTTGGTGTTTGAGTTACCGCCAGTTCCAATGCAACCGTCCCTGATGCGGCGAGTGCGGCATTTCCCGCCGCCATTGCGTGATATTTTTCTGAAATGTCATCGATGACAACGGTGGGTATGTTCCATGCCGATGTTGTTTCTCTAACGAACGGTGCAACTGTCCCAGTCGTAACGACCACAATATGAAGGTTGGGCTGCGTTCTCGCCAAAATAGAAATCGAATCCTCAAAAATGGGTAAATGGCGAGATACCTCACCTATACGGCTTCCGGGAAGCACCACTACGATTGTATCACTTCGCTTGAACCCATGGCGTTTGCGAAAGGCATGACCATCCGCTTGCTTAGCGGCACTCTCAACAACCGGGTGGCCGACAAAGGTGCATGACAATCCTTCTTTTTCGAAATAAGGGGGCTCAAACGGTAGCAATGCCAACAAATGATCAAGGGTTTTGGCAATTTTCGCTGCACGACCGGGGCGCCATGCCCAAACACTTGGGGCGACATAATGAATGAGGGGAAATTTATTTCGCTTTAAGCGTTTGGCAACGCGGAGAGAGAAATCTGGTGAATCGATCGTAACCAGTGCATCAGGCAGGACCGATAAAATATCTTGAGATGTTTGATTGATGCGGCGGATTAATGACGGTAACCGTGGGAGAACCTCTGCAATACCCATTACAGCCAAATCGGACATAGGAAACAGGCTGATAAGCCCCTCGCCTTCCATTTCCGGGCCACCGACGCCGGAAAATTCCACATTCCCGTTTAACTCAAACTTTAGGGCCGCCATAAGCCGCGCGCCGAGAATATCACCGGAGGGTTCTCCTGCAATAAGGTAAACTTTTGTAAGAAGTCGATCAGAAGTGTTCATGAGTGAATATTTTTATTATTCAATCGATGTTCCAATCACAAAAAGGCCAGTTTTTTCAGCAATTTCTCGAACCTCTTTACGGTTTAAAATTAATGCATTCTCAGCCTCAAGTGCTATGCCGGCAAGTCCCGCTGCAGCAACACCTTTTAATGTATCTGGCCCAATCGTCGGTAAGTCAGCCCTGCGTTCCTGTTGTGGTTTGGCCGTTTTAACGAGTACACCCGAGCGCGTACCGTCATTAAGCGGTGTGATTGTCTTGAGAAGCGCATCTGTTCCATTTTCATCCTCAGAACCGATCACCATACCATTACGAATAACAACGGCCTGGCCAATATCCCGCCTTCCCAGATCACGGGCCGCCTTCATACCTATTGCGATGTCTTGCATCGAAGGAAGATCAGGCGATAAATGCCCTATTGCTCCTTCCGGAACGAGAAGATCTGGAAGAAGATCGTCGCTGCCCACGACATTAAATCCTTCACGATCTTGAAGCGCAGTAATTAGGGCACTTAATAAGCTATCGTCGCCTAGAAAAAATGCACCGGTTCTAAGGAAGAATTTCAGTGCCCAAAGATCGGGGTAAACGGTAAACACGGAAGGACGGTTGACCGAGCCCGCAAGTACTACATCAATAACCTTTTCGCGGTGGAGGATGTTGATTGACGTCCCCGCCGCCCCTAAACGCACCCATTCGTGCGGGATTCCACTGACTAGATCCTCAGAAGCCTGGCCCTTAAGCGCGACAACAACAAATGATCGTTCAGTTTTTAGGCAATGGTCAACAATCTGTTGGGGTAATGCTCCGCCGCCAGCGATAATACCTAGTTTAGGCAACATCTTCCGTACCGGGTTGGCAAATTGCTCTCGATGAGTCCTTGCGGATGAAGTCGAGAATTTCTTTGACAGGTACAACGCCTGAAAAATCTTCAGCCACATCCTCTAAGCGTTCAGCTAGTGTCCCTTCATGCGCAAATATCAATCTATATGCCTTGCGAAGGTCGTGGATTTCATCTCGTGAAAAATTTCTGCGCTTAATGCCGACAATGTTCAGACCGGACAAACGCGCGCGATTACCGATTACCGAGCCATAAGGAATTACATCATTTTCGACCCCGGTCATACCGCCAATCATGGCATGCCTTCCGATCCGAACAAACTGGTGGACTGCCGACAGTCCGCCTACAATTGCCCATTCGCCAACTTCAACATGCCCAGCTAACGTTGCGTTATTGACGAGTATAGCATGGTCAGAAACCTGGCAGTCATGAGCGACGTGGGACCCAACCATAAATAGGCAATGATTACCAACCTTGGTGATCGAACCACCGCCTTTCGTCCCTGGGTTCATCGTAACATGTTCGCGAATGATATTATGTTCGCCAATTACAAGCTCAGAGCGTTCACCATTATATTTTAAGTCCTGAGGTTCGGAACCAATTGAAGCAAATGGAAAAATTCGGGTTCCTGCGCCGATTTTTGTTTGCCCAGAAACGCTGACATGTGAAATCAGCGTAACATCGGATCCGATCTCTACGTCGGCGCCAACGATGCAGTACGGCCCAATTGAAACGTTGTTGCCAATGGAGGCATCCGGATCAACAACCGCACTGGGGTGAATGTCAGTCATTTAATCTTCCATGATCATGGCAGAATATGTTGCTTCAGCCACGAGAGTGCCGTTGACCTTCGCTTCGCCCTTGAATTTCCACACGTTTCCGCGAGAACGAATTTTTTCGACATAAAGTAATACCTGATCACCAGGGCCAATAGGTTTACGGAATTTAGCGCTTTCTACCGACATGAAATAGACCACCGCGCCAGCCTTTTTTCCTGTCGTTTCCAAAACCAGGATTGCGGATGTCTGCGCCAGTGCTTCAATAACCAATACGCCAGGCATAATAGGATGGTTCGGAAAATGTCCCTGAAAAAACGGCTCATTTATTGTTACGTTTTTAACGCCAACAGCTGATGTGTCGGGAACGATGACTGTAACTCTATCAATCAAAAGAAATGGGTATCTGTGCGGTATCATTTCCATGATTTCCTGCACTTCAATGGTGCGTCCATCACTAATAGAATTTGAAGCCATTTTATTTGCCTTTCTTTGCAGCAATTTTTTGCAGAGTCGCGATTTCTCTTAAATATGATTTGATAGGGCGTGCAGGTGTTCCCATGACGGACTGGCCTGCTTCAACATCCCGCATAACGCCGCTTTGCCCGGCAATCTTTGCTCCGGGACCGATGGTTAAATGGCCCGCTATGCCCACTTGTCCAGCGATTATAGCAAAATCACCAACCTGGGTACTACCGGCGACACCAGCCTGGCCAACAATTATACAATTATTTCCAATTGTGACATTATGGGCGATTTGAACGAGATTATCGATCTTTGCGCCGTTCCCAATCCGAGTATCCGGTCCGGTACCGCGGTCAATGGTCGAATTGGACCCGATTTCAACATTGTCGCCAATAATAACCCGGCCAAGCTGAGGAACTTTTAAATGTCCTTGAGGCCCCATTGCAAACCCAAACCCGTCTTCACCAATTCGGACCCCCGCATGAATAATGGCGCTGCGGCCAATTTCGCAAAAGAATAGGCTCGCGTTGGCACCGACAAAACACTCGTCACCCAAAACGCAACTTTCTCCAATAACGGCGTTCGCGGAAATTTGGCAACCATCGCCAATTACGGCATTTTTTTCAATGATTGCGCCAGCCGCGATTTGACAGTTTTGACCGACTGAAGCCTGATGGTGAATTACGGCATGGTCTGATACGAAAGACTGAGCGACATTTGTTGGATAATATGCGGAAGCGACCCGCGCGTAAGCATGGTAGGGCTCGTCAGAAATGAGCAGTATCATTCCGTCGGGCGCAAAATTCTTCATTTCTGGGCGGGCGATACAAACCCCGGCGCCGGATACCTGAAACGCGCTTTTGTAGAGTTTATTGTCCAAAAAACTTACGTCAGTACTACCCGCATCGGTTAGAGGACAAACATCGTCAAACGTCCGGTTTCCCGCATCGCACTCAGAAATTTGGGCACGAGCAATATCAGCAAGTTCATTTAAACTGAAAGGACCGGCCTTCGAGAAAAACTTTGGGTCCGCCATGTTATTTACCTGGTTTTTCAACCTTTACTTTAGGTAACCTAATATTGATTAGCTCCAGGACTTGGTCGGTTATTTCCATGGCACGTGAAGACAGGACAGTTTGTTCGCGGCGCAATACAAGGTTAAGGCTATTGGCTTCAGCAATTTCCTGGATGATGGAATTCAGCATAGTCTCTACCTTAGCCATGGCTCCAGCACGGGATTGATCTAATGCGCGTTTACGTTCCTGAACAGAACGTTGAACTGCGACAACTTTTTGTTCAAAATTGCGACGTTCCTCTGCGAAAGCTTCCGGTGCAAGAATCGAACGTTTTTTGGCCAATTCCTGATTGCCAACACGTAATGATTCTTCTTCTTTCTGGACGCTCGCTCTAAACGTCTTCTGGAATTCTGAAATTTGTACGTGAATATCTTTTACGACAAGGGCTTCTCGCCTGATTTTTATCAAATTAAGGATGGCGACTGTCGCTTCGAAATTCTGTACTGGTTTAGGCGAACTAGATTGTGCCAAGAGTGGCGACGCAATCATCACCAAACCAACTATCAGTGCACTAAGTAAAGTGATTGTCCTGATCGGATTCAAAATTATCTCCTAGAATTTAGTGCCAAAGTTAACGCGAATGAGTTCTTTTTCATCATAACTTTCCTTGACCAATGGATAACCGATATCCATGCCAAGCGGTCCAAACGGTGACGCCCAAGTAAATCCAATTCCACTGGAAACGCGAATACTGCCGGTGTCTTCTGTCGTTGAGTTTGTTGGTGTAAGTTGTCCAATACTACCCATATCCGTGAATATTCGACCGTTCATGCCAAGTTCGGTTGGAAGACCAACCGGGAACGACATTGACAATGTTCCTGAATACATCCATTCACCGCCCAATGCGTCATCTGTTGCTGTATCACGAGGATCTGCACCCCGGATTGCAAACCCGCGCAACCCTGCACCGCCGAGATGAAACCGCTCGACCAAATGAACATCATCACCCAAGCCTAGAACGTATCCCACCTTGCCGCTCGTTTTTACAATAAACTCATCTGAAATCTTATAATAATTGACAGCTTTAAGAACATTGCGAAGATGTTTGATGTCGCCGCCGAGGCCAGCAATTTCTGACCTCAAATTGACGGTAAAACCCGACGTTGGATTTAAATTACTGTCGAGCTTGTTATAGCTAATACCGTGCCCAACTTGAGACAAGAAATTAGTCCCATTGGCATCTCGTATTAATTGCGATGCACTACTATCTATATCATTGATCACTGATCTACGAAGGCGATAGTCCCAGTTCTGGCTCAGGTCATCTGAAATTGGGTATCCAGCTCTCAAACCGAACCCGGTTCGTTTCATATCGAAAGAGCTAACGTCTTGAAGGTCCTGCTGTACGTGGAACACATCAAAACCGGCGCGAATCTCTCGACCAAGGAAATAAGGTTCGGTGAATGCCAAATTAATTTGGCTGCGTGTGGCGGCAATTTGAAGTTTTAAACTGAGATCTTGCCCATGCCCAAGAAAGTTTTTCTCTCTGATACTGAAATCACCAAGAGGCCCAACCGAAGATGAAAACCCGGCCCCCACTGAAATTTGGCCGGTAGACTTTTCCTCAACCTCGACTTTGATAATCGCCTTATCCGGGGCGCTGCCTGGAATTTGTTGTACGTCAATCTTGTCAAAAAAACCTAAATCCCCAATTCTTTGTTTCGATCGGCGAATTTTGGCGGAATTGAAGGCATCTCCTTCGACAATTCGAAATTCACGCCGAACGACTTCGTCAATGGTGCGAACATTTCCCGAAATCTCAATACGTTCGACGAAAACTCTCGGGCCTTCATTTACTTCAAACGTGACATTGATATTTTTGCTTTCGCGATCACGACTTACACGAGGGCGAACATCAACGAAAGCAAACCCGAGTTCTCCTACTCGTTGAGTCAAATCATCAATTAGCTTATCAACAATGGTAATGTCGTACCAATCGCCTTTTTCGATCTCTATCGTTTCAGCCAGTTGCTCGGATTTTAGATCGCGTAATCTCGCATTAACCTTAATGTCTCCAAATTGATATCGCTCACCTTCATCTACGGCGAACGTAATGAAAAACTCCTTCCGGTTTGGTGTTAATTCGGCATTTGCTGACAATACGCGGAAATCAGCGTACCCATCTGTCAAATAAAACCGGCGTAACAATTCCCGGTCCAGGGTCAGGCGATCTGGATCATATGTGTCATCACTTGACAAGAAGCGCCACCACGCTGTCTCACGAGTTCTTATAACTTCTCGAAGGCGGCGATCGCTGTATTCTGTATTGCCAACAAATTTGATACTACTGACGGAGGTGACCTCGCCTTCATTGATTTCAAAAACCAGATCCACACGATTTTGCTCAAGTTGGATGACTTTTGGTTCAATCGTAACTGCAAATCGGCCATTTCGGCGGTACATGGTCAATAATCGTTTTACATCGTTCTGAATTTTTGTTCGGGTGTAAATTACACGGGGGCGAAGCGTAACTTCCGCTTCCAGTTCCGCGTTTTCAAGCGTGTCATTGCCTTCAAATGCAAGGCGATTGACAACCGGATTTTCAATCACGGTGAAGGTCAAGCTGGTTCCCCGGCGACTAACGCTGACGTCGGCAAATAATCCGGTGGCAAACAAGCTTTTTAATGACCTGTCCATACGCTTCGCATCGAAGGTGTCTCCTTCGCGAATAAGCAAGTATGATTTTACCGTTTCAGGGTCAATTCGTTGGGTTCCTTGAACAAGGATTTCTCCAACGAGATCGTTAGATTGGGCAAGTAGAACGGACGTTGGCTGTGCTGCCAACTCTGTAATCGCAGGAATGCCAACTGTCGTCAGCAAAAGCCCAACCGATCCAACGTAGCGGAAAATGCGCCGCAAAGAATCCTCCCATTGATTCAACATACTAAGTGACCAGTGTTTTTAAAGCACTGATCCGTTAAACACCCGAACCAAATCATTCCATGTTACGAAAACGAAAAGCATCATTACCAGAATCAATCCAAAACGAAAACCGTATTCTTGGGTTTTTGCTCCCAATGGACGACCAATCACAGCTTCAATTGCATAAAAGGCCAGATGACCGCCATCAAGCATAGGAATTGGAAATAAATTAATGAGTCCTAAGCTAATGGAAAGCATCGCCATCACATAGATTACTTGTTCAATTCCGATTTGAGCAACTTCGCCAATTATCGTTGCAATTCCAATGGGGCCAGCGAGACCATCTGAACTCTGATTTCCAGCCAACATACTTCCAACAAACGATAACGTTTGAATTGAAGTCTCATACGTTCTTATTGTTCCAACCCAAATTGCCGAAAACGGTCCTTGGCGGGTAATTTCGATCTGATTTGGGTCAGAATGGACGCCAAGGACACCTACGGGCGGATTAGCAGTGTTCTGGCCATCGCGTTTAACAGATTTTGGTGTTGCGACCAACGTATGCGCGGTGCCATCGCGTTCAATTAAAAATGACAGTGGCCGTTCTGGGTTGGAGGAAACGATTCGACCAAGATCTGAAAAATATTTTATGTTTTGGCCATCAATACTGACAATCTTATCTCCGCTCTGAAACCCAGCATCTTCCGCAGCGCTCCCTGCGACAATTTTGCCGGCACCCGCCAGGGGAACAGCTGTTCCAATCACACCAGCAAGAACGGCAAATAAGAAAATTGCAAAAATAAAATTGACAATAGGACCCGCAGCAACAATTGCCGCCCGCTGACCAATCGATTTGAAGTGAAAAGACACCGCTTTCTCATCTTCAGATAATTCCGGCGCTGGATCGTCTTCAGATGTTTGTTCTCCTTCGCCAAACATTTTGACATACCCGCCAAGAGGGATGGCACAGCATTTCCACCTGGTTCCATATTTATCGTTCCAGCCAAATATTTCAGGTCCAAATCCAATGGAAAATACATCCACATGGACATTGTTTTTGCGGGCAACCCAGAAATGTCCCCACTCATGAACAAATACAAGAACGGTAATGACCAGCAAGAATACAATAATATTGTACCAGGTAAATTCCGCAATGCTGAGAATGCTCATGTTTAGATATCCGTTGATTTATAAGATAAGATTGGAGAGTTAAGTAGTTGGTACATAATTAAAAATTAAATATATTCGTTAGCAAAAATTCGAGCAATACTGTCTATTTCTGCAACATCATTGAGTGTTGTCATTGGACTTGAACCAAATTTTTCGAGGGCTGCTTCTACGGTTCGTGCAATATCTAAAAAGCCTATTTCACCAGTTAGAAAACGTCCGACAGCAACTTCATTTGCACCGTTTAATAATGTGGGGGCGCTGCCACCAAGGCGCAATGCTTCCCTGGCCAGACGAAGTGCGGGAAAACGATCTTCATCTGGTTTTTCAAATGTCAGAGTGGCAATTTCTTCCAGTGCCAGTTTTGGCGATGGTGCAGGCATACGATCCGGCCAGGCAAGTGCATAAGCAATTGGCGTGCGCATGTCGGGGGAACCAAGTTGTGCCAACATTGACCCATCAACGTAATCAACCATACTGTGGATTACAGATTGAGGGTGAACAATGATATCGATCATGCTTTCTGAAACCGGAAATAGATGAAAGGCTTCAATTAATTCAAGGCCTTTGTTCATCATTGTTGCGGAATCTATTGAAATTTTATCACCCATATCCCAATTCGGGTGAGCAAGTGCCTGCGCCGGCGTTACATTTTTCATTTGTTCGGTACTGTAGGAGCGAAACGGGCCGCCGGATGCAGTAAGAATGATACGATCTACACGTTCGTAATTTTGAAAATCAAAGACCTGATAAATGGCACTGTGTTCAGAATCCACGGGAATCAAATTTGCACTATTTCGTGCAACTTCTTTCACAAAGATATCACCTGCCGTAACCAAACATTCTTTGTTCGCTAGGCCAATAATTGCACCTCTACGGACAGCTTCGAGAGTAGGCCTTAGTCCTGCTGCACCAACAATTGATGCCATCACAACATCCGATTTTCGGTTGGCAGCTTCTATGACTGCATCGGGCCCTGCCGCAATTTCAATGCCTGTACCTGACAGGGCAGATTTTAGCGCGTGATACTGTGTCTGGTCCGCAACAGCGGCAAATTGAGCCTTTAGTTTTTTCGCCTGGTCAGCGAGTAAATCGACGTTCCGATTTGCAGTTAGGGCCTCGACGATATAGGACGCCGGATTTCGTTCCAATAAATCAACTGTGTTGGTACCAACGGACCCGGTTGAGCCCAATATACTAATGCGCCGCGGCTCAAGTGCGGCAGAAACGGACGGTGTGGGATTTAAACCCATGAGAGAATACTTCCCTTGGATGTTGCGTAACTGATCGCTGCTACTGTGAGCGCGGCCGCTAATAAACCGTCAACCCGGTCGAACAATCCACCATGACCGGGAATTAACGACCCGGCGTCTTTTTTATCAAATTTTCGTTTGACCCAGGATTCCAACAAATCACCTCCTTGTGAAATTGCGCCGAGCGCGGCGCTAATCAACGCTAATGGAATCACACTATCATGGTCGAGCGCAAGTGCCATGATTATCCCGATTGTAGCTGCCCCTGACATTCCACCTAACAACCCTGACCAAGTCTTGTTTGGACTGATTCGTGGAGCAAGCTTTGGCCCACCGAAAGAACGCCCTGCACCATAAGCCAAAATATCAGTCGCCCATACTAATACAAATACCCAAAGGACAGTTTCAAATCCGTATTCCTGATCATTTCGAATGTAGATCAATGCATAAGTTGGTGCGCCAATATAGGGTATTCCTGCGATTAACCACTGCAGTTTACCCGCACATAAAGTATACCATTCCCGACATAATATAAGAGCTCCGACAGCAATCATTAGATCAAAATAGGGAGTCCCGGCATGTATTGCCCAAACGACAGGCGGAATAAGAACTACAGCGGATATGACGCGAAGAAACAATCCGCTGTTTCGGTCTTTACGCACCTGTTGTACCGTAGCGTCGCTCACGACCTTGAAACTCCTTGACTGCGTGTTCGAAGTGTTCGTCCGAAAAATCCGGCCAAAGCGTATCGATGAACACCAGTTCCGCATAGGCCAGTTGCCAAAGTAGAAAATTGCTTATGCGTTGCTCGCCGCTTGTACGGATCAGAAGGTCAGGGTCAGGCATTCCGGCGGTAAATAGTGCAGAAGAAAATTGATCCTCATCAACATCACATAAACTCAACTCTCCGGCTGAAACGCGATCAGCAATTTTTCGCGCAGCTGAAACAATTTCAGCCCGTCCACCATAACTAAGAGCAATTGTTAACGTAAGGCAGGAATTTTCTTGAGTTTGGCGCTCAGCAGATTCAATCAAATCTATGATATCGCTCGAAAGTTTATTGCGATCGCCAATGACGAGAAACCGTACTCCTTGTTTATTCAGCGCAGTAATTTCAGTTTTCAAATAAAGCCTCAGTAACCCCATCAGGTCAGTCACTTCTTCAAGGGGACGCTTCCAGTTCTCTGAAGAAAAACCAAATAAAGTGAGGTGAGATATTCCCTGTCTAACAGCACTTTTCACTGATCGACGGACGGCATCGGCGCCACGTTTGTGGCCGGCAATTCTCGGTAACCCACGCGCTTGCGCCCAGCGTCCATTACCATCCATAATGATTGCGACATGGGTGGGCGGAGAGGGCGTGTGTTGATCTTTCAGTGAAACTGCCTTCATAACTTACACCTGCATGATTTCGGCGTCTTTGTTTTTGAGCGACTCGTCTATACCGGTAACGAATTCGTCTGTCATTTCTTGCACAATATCGGAATATTCGCGATGTTGGTCTTCTGATATGGTGCTGTCTTTTTCTGCTGCTTTCAGTCCATCCATTGAATGACGCCTTACATTACGTATTGCAACGCGGGCCTCCTCAGCATACTTGGCTGAGACTTTTGTCAATTCCTGGCGACGTTCTTCCGTTAAGGGAGGAATGGGAACACGGACCAATTGGCCATCAGCTGATGGATTGAGGCCGAGGCCGGATTCCATGATGGCTTTGATAACGGATTTCACCATCGCTTTGTCCCAAACCTGAACCGACAACATACGTGGTTCCGGAACGCTGATGCTGCCAACCTGATTTAACGGCATATCAGACCCATAAGCTTGGACCGTAATAGGCTCCAGCAAACTGGTTGAGGCCCGACCAGTACGTAACCCACCAAATTCCTGATGAAGGACCTCTGCTGCGCCTTCCATACGGCGCCGCATATCCTTCTTCAGTTCACTTATATTGCTGGCATCAACCACAGTGCTTCTCCCCCACTATTACGTTAGTCACTTATTATCGTATATTTTCCGGCCCCTGCAACTACCTCAGCAAAACCACCAGGGTTGTGTATGGAAAATACCAGGATTGGAACTTTGTTTTCACGTGCCAAAGCAATCGCCGCAGTATCCATCACCCGCAGGTTTCTGCTCAGAACTTCTTGGTAATCAAGCTGCTCATAGCGTTGGGCATCTGGGTTTGTCTTAGGATCAGAATCGTATACGCCGTCAACTTGGGTACCCTTAAGAAGGGCATTGCATCCCATTTCCACGGCGCGGAGGGCTGCGGCTGTATCAGTCGTAAAAAAAGGATTTCCCGTCCCAGCGGCAAAAATCACTATACGACCCTTTTCCATGTGCCGTACGGCGCGGCGGCGTATATATGGCTCACATACGGTTGACATAGGGATGGCCGAAAGAACGCGGGTAACGACCCCTTTTCCTTCAAGAACACTTTGCACGGCAAGAGCATTAATAACGGTCGCGAGCATGCCCATATAGTCGGCACTGGTCCGTTCTATCCCAGCGGCGGCACTGGATACGCCTCTGAAGATATTACCAGCGCCAATGACCAGACAAATTTGAACGCCTTGGTCGTGAACAACCTTAATCTCGTCGCATATTCGGCTAACGGTTTCCTGATCAATGCCAAACTCCCGCTCGCCCATGAGACCTTCACCTGAAAGTTTAAGAAGGACGCGCTGATATTTCGGCTCACTCGGCATATTGGGACCCCTGCTAATTTGGTCGTTTGATATATCTTTTATTCCCGACCTCTTATGGGCCGGTGAACAATTTATTCAAGTACGGCTCGACCGCAGCCAATATATACATCAGCTACGGTCGGGTCTTGATAAATCGACAGTCTACTTCGTTTTTTAGGCGCCTGCGACAGCAGCCACTTCAGCAGCAAAATCTTCTTCTTCTTTTTCAATACCTTCGCCAAGCACGAACATTTTAAACCCTTTGATCGCGACAACGCCGCCAGCTTCCTTACCGGCAGCAGCAACCGCATCAGATACTTTTGACTCGCCATCAATGACGAAAGTCTGGTCAACAAGGCAAACTTCCTCGAAGAATTTTCGCATACGGCCATCTACCATTTTTTCAATAATTTCGGCCGGGCGTCCGGACTCTTTTGCTTGTTCGGTCAGAACTGCGCGTTCGCGTTCAGCCGCCGCCGGGTCAAGCTCTTCGCGTGATACCGCTTGTGGGCGGGTAGCCGCGACGTGCATAGCAACTTGTCTTCCAAAGGCGCCGATCTGTGCCGCGTCACCAGTCGAACCGAGGGCTACGATAACGCCAATTTTGCCGATACCATCTGCAAGAGCGTTATGGATGTATGGCGCGAGAATACCCGTATCAACGCTGATGTTAGAAACTCGGCGAATCGACATGTTTTCGCCAATGGTGGCGATCATATGAGTGAGCTGCTCTTGAACAGTACGTCCTTCGCCAGGGTAAATTTTCGCTTTTAGGGCGTCGACATCGCCGTCAACATCAAGTGCCAAGTTTGCAGCTGTTCTAACGAATTCTTGAAATGTGTCATTGCGGGCAACAAAGTCTGTTTCCGCGTTGATCTCGACCAGCGCACCATTAGTACCGTCGACAGCAACGCCAATCAAACCTTCAGCAGCGACCCGGCCGGCCTTTTTAGCGGCGGCGGCGAGGCCTTTGGTACGTAACCAATCTACAGATGCTTCAATATCACCATCGTTTTCGCCAAGTGCTTTTTTGCAATCCATCATGCCCGCGCCGGTCTTCTCACGAAGGTCCTTCACAAGCGCAGCAGTAATCTGTGCCATTTTTACCTCAATCTCAAAATTTGGTGAACGGGCCGCCGAACCCGGCGGCCCAAATTCAATTAAGCGGCAGGCGCTTCTTCAGCCTTGGGCGTTTTCTCAGCAGCCGTTGTCTCTGGGGTTGCTACTGGGGCAGCTTCCGGAGCCGCGTCGACAGCGGCGGCCGGTTCAACCGGAGCGGCTTCTTCAAGGGCTGGTTCTACCGGTGCTTCTTCAGCAGCGCCAACATCAACACCGCTTGCAGTCATTTCAACCTGAATACCGTCAAGAACGGAACCAGACATCAGATCGCAGTACAGCTGGATGGCGCGGATCGCGTCATCGTTACCCGGAATCGGATGATCAATACCTTTAGGATCACTGTTGGAATCGATAACGCCAACAACAGGAATGCCCAGCTTGTTAGCTTCGGCAACAGCAATCGATTCTTTGTTGGTATCGATAACCACAAGAATATCAGGCAAACCGCCCATTTCCTTAATACCACCAAGAGCACGTTCAAGTTTTTCACGCTCGCGGGTCAGGTTCAGCAACTCTTTTTTTGTGAAACCGGTAACTTCACCGGAGAGCTGGTCATCAAGATCGCGCAGTCGTTTGATCGACACGGAAACTGTGCGCCAGTTTGTCATTGTTCCGCCGAGCCAACGATGGTTCACAAAATACTGACCACATTTACGTGCCGCATCAGCAACCCGGCCAGACGCCTGGCGTTTGGTGCCAACGAACAGAACACGTCCACCACTGGCTGCAATATTGCGGACCTGAAGCATCGCCTGGTGAAGCAGCGGAACAGTCTGCTGCAAATCTATAATATGAATTTTTTTTCGTTCGCCAAACAGGAAGTTTGACATTTTCGGGTTCCAGCGACGTGTGCTGTGACCAAAGTGTACACCAGCTTCAAGCAGCTGGCGCATGGAGAAATCGGGAAGCGCCATGGCTTTTAATCCTTTTCCGGTTGTGCCTCCGCAGGTGCTGGTCTGAGACATCTCAGACACCGGATTGACCATCGACGAATTTGCGTCGGGGCCACAAACCTGCGTGCGTTATGGGCGGTGTGATAGTCCCCTATCACTGGGAATGCAAGGGATAATCAAATGTAAAGATAGGAAATTCAAATTCAGTTATTTAACAACAATTTTTGTCGTACAATCCGACGTCATCAAATTGTGCAAAAGTGCGCTGAATTGATTATCCAAAGTCCTTTAACCCTTGCAAAAGAATACGCCCCGCTTTGCCACCGTGACCAGATAATCTCTTTGCAGCTACCAATGTTAATGCGTCTACGTGAATAGAGAGAGTGTACAATTCGTCATCGAGAAGTGAACTTTTATCTTTAAGTAAATCATCGGCTTTAGTGGCGATCTCTGTGGTCAATTGATAGCCAAATGATCCCCCAGCGCCTTTAATTGAGTGTGTCAGAGACTTTAGTTTGTCTCTTAAGTCATCATCGGTAGGTTTTTCCGCCAGCGCATTAAACACGGTTTTCAAGTTACCACATTGTTCTATTTGCCGTTTTTCATATTCAATTTTCATATCATTCAACAGATTTGCGTCTATCCCTTCTATTCCTGGCATTGGTTCGGATTCTAAAATTTCTGAATCAGAAATTTGATCCGCTATGTCAGAAACGCGATTCAAAATTTGAGCGAAACTGGAATCAGAGTTTTGATCTTCGCTCTGAATGTCTGCGATAATACCTGGACGAGCCGATGTTTGTTGAATACCGGGCTGCTGATTTCTTGATGTTGTTGTATGGATTTCTTCGCTTAATAGAGCGTTTATCGTCGATAGAATTTTTGGTAAATTGATCGGTTTGGCGCAAACAGCATTCATTCCAGTGTCTAAGTAATCTTTTATGTTTCCAGACGCGATATCTGCAGTCAGTGCAATTATCGGAATGTTCGCCTTATCGCCTCCCAGTGACCGAATTATGGTTGTTGCTTCCAAACCATCGAGAATAGGCATTCTAACATCCATCAATATGAGATCGAACTTTGTCTGTTCGTACATCGCGATCGCTCTTCTACCGTTATTTGCAATAACGACCTCGTGCCCGAGATTATCCAGAATTGCGAAAATTAAATGTTGCATGACGTCGGTATCTTCGGCGACCAAAATTTTTAGGGGGCGAGACGCAATCCACCGCTCAAGGGATTGTCGTCTGTCTGGTACGTCGATTTGTTCGCTCGCCCTTTGACATCGAATAGTATACCAAAATGTTGACCCCTTTCCTTGAGTGCTTTCTACGCCTATTTCCCCGCCCATCAGTTCTGCCAGTTGTTTTGAAATAGAAAGCCCAAGTCCCGTCCCTCCGTAGGTCCTGGACGTCGAGCTGTCCGCCTGTGTGAACGCGGTGAAAAGATGTTCCTGGGCATCAATACTTAACCCGATCCCGTTATCTGTGACGCTGAAATTAAGTTTGATGTCGCCCCCGTCGATGGGTTCATGACCAGCGCGGACAGATATTATTCCCGTTTCAGAAAACTTGAGCGCGTTACTGAGAAGATTGGATAGAATTTGACCGACCCGCATACTATCGGCGTATATCGAATTTGGAATGTTCTCATCCAGATGAATTTTCAATTTAAGTCCCTTCTCATCAATTTTTGGAAGAAACAAATTACAGGTGGTTTCAAGAAATGACGGTAAATGAAAATTCACGGGTGATATCTCGAGCTTCCCTGCCTCCAATTTGGATTGATCAAGGATTTCATTCAAAATTGTCAAGAGGCTCTCGCCCGATGATTTTATGCTTGTCGCCCAGTCAAGTTGTTGAGGAGACAGATCACTATCCAAAATCAGCTCTGCCATTCCAATGACCCCGGCCATTGGGGTTCTTATCTCATGACTCATTGACGCTAAAAATTCTGATTTGGCGTGTGTTGCTGTTTCGGACTTTTCTTTTGCAATTTGTAATTCCGTGGTTTGGTCCTCAAGTGATGTATTGGAGAATTTTAGTTTTTCAGTAAGGTCCAACAACTTTTTCTCAGTGGATTTGCGGACTTCAATTTCATTGACCAGATCATCTCTAGAGACTGTCGTGAATTTAAGCCGCTCCGTCATGCGGTTAAAGGACGCCGCCAATTCAGCCAATTCATCGTTCAGTACCGTTGGGTAACGCGCGGCTAGTTTAGGCAGGCCAAGGAATTCCGGTTTATGCACAAAAAGGTCACTTTTTTGATTTAAATCGCCGTGGCCCATCTTATTTGTATGTTGAATTAATCTGTATAGGGGGCGTGTTATCGATCGGGTAATTGCAATACCAACAACAATTGAAAGAATAACGATGATCAATACGAAATATGAAGTCTGTTTTATGCCGTCGTGCAACACAGTGTGGACATTTTGAACAGCCAGTTTGACAGAAATTATCGATTTTTCGCCAGCACCATGACGCGTAAAATAGTCCTGCAATCCAACTTGAAACCGTCTTTTATTACGCCAGTACGTGTCGCTCTCA